>Ga0209603_1003692_pt1 | contig 13125 bp, 10 predicted proteins | sample COGITO_mtgs_1206_FD_184812 | JGI IMG/M metagenome (GOLD analysis project Ga0209603, IMG submission 184812) | Pelagic marine microbial communities from North Sea - COGITO_mtgs_120607 (SPAdes) (version 2) | ecosystem: Environmental > Aquatic > Marine > Epipelagic ... | reverse complement strand
ATTGGGGTTTTGTTGGGCATGATGCTTCAATAAAATCACTAATTGCTACTGGAGCTGTAGAGTATATATCTAATAAAAATTTGATTGAAGAACTAACAAAATATTATGAGAATCAGTATAGCGTTCTGTGATTATCCACAAAAAGATGTTGAATTCATCACAGGCACAGGAATAATATAAGTCTGTTCAAGTGCGAAGAGTTGACAACTTAAAACCACCCCCTAACAACACCCCCCTAAAACCGCAACACTTAAAAACAGCCTTAATCCCTTGTCATAGGGTAAATCACAAGGAAATACTCTTGTGGGCAATTGTGTGAAAAGCGAATCGTGTTATTATAGTTAGGGTTTGGGTTATATATAATGTCAAGAACCCTATCCTCAACAGAAAAACAGTTCTACAAAACCCACCCCACCGTCAGGTAATCAGATCGGTTAGAAATTTTTTAGGGTTATGTGTCTCAAGTCTCACCCCTGGGGTTTGGGAGAATTGGTCACTCTGATTGTCATAAACAATTGGGCTCAGGACAGCAGCATACTTATTTTCTAAGTGATAATATAATTTAATTACTCAACCCTCTCAAAGATTGTAATTTCTCGATCATCAGACCACGAATGGTCACTTATAAGTCTAAGTGTATTTCCTTCTATTTCAACAATTGTACCATTATCAAAATAAGCAACAGGTTCCTCATAAACATTTTCTTCTGATTCAAAAATCATTCCTCCACTATCTGTTTCTACGTCTGAGTAATCCCATATACCTACTGTGCCAGTTTCCTCGTCATAAGCCCATTTTCCATAATAAACCTCAGTAATTGTGGTAGGATAAAAATCATTAATCCAGTCCAGTAAGTCTGAATCTTCACCTTCACAACTCTCAAATGATCCAATAATTTCTGGCTTACTAGGAGCAGAAGTTTCATAAATATCTTCGTAATTGCCGTTTTCATGAAAAACGATGTAGGCATTAAATTCATGATCATCAGGTCTAGGAATATAGCCCAATAATTCATACTCATAATCATTTTCCTCGGTTCCAGACTCATAATCATAGCACTCATCCATATTCCAAAAAAATTCAGCTTCTAAATCCACTTCTATCATCTCACCGTTAGAGTAATACATTTGAGAAACATATCTCCATTGCCCTACCATTTCAGCTGGTCCTCCTCCATAGTTATTTATTGTAACACACATTTCTATACCAGCAGATATATTATCATTGTCGTCGTATATATGAACATTGAAACAAATCTCTCCAGCTGTGATTTCATCACCAAAATCAATTTCAATATAAAAACCACTGTTATAGCCTTTTCTTGTGTTAGATAGTTTTTTAAGTTTTTTATTGTATTTATGTTCAAACCCTCTGGATCTTTCAGCATTACTTAAGAACCTCTCAATTTGTATATATGAGTCGGCTAATACTCCCTCACTATTTTTGAATTGCACTAGTGCACCTTGAGTATTGTCAGGAACCGATAAATCGAGACTAAAACCGTGATCCACGACTGCAATAAGGTTTTCCTCATTTTGAATTTCAAAAGTTGTTGTTGAATTTGGAGTTATTGCCCCTTGCATTACTGTTCCACTTCCAACTTCTAAATTATCAGTAAATTCATTTTGATCTAAAGCGACTTGTTCCTCTATTACAAAAATTGCATTCAAAGTATAGTTTTGATTTACATTAACTGTAATTTCAGGGTTTGTAGAGTCGAAACCTTCCCATCCTTGAAAAACGTAACCTTCTTGAGCATTAGCTTCAATATTAAGTATAGTTCCATCATTGTAATTTCCAGATGAAGTATTAACAGTTCCACCCTCAGAACTTGAAATATTAACTATGTAGCTAACTACCTGCTCTTCTTGATTATTGTCAGTTTGATTTATTTGGTTCGAGCTACTTGATTCTTCTTTAGAACAAGAAATGATTAAAAAGATTAAACAAACAAAATTTAATAAAAATATATTCTTCATTTTCACGTAGTTAAATATTAAACTTACAATTTCACTAATTTATTAAAATCCACAAAATTTCCAATATTTACAATAAAAAAAACTTATTGTTAGTGTCTTGAATTATCATTGTTTTTTGAACGATTTATTTTAAAAAATATTAATTTGAGATTCTCTGGGTTTAGGACTTAATAAATAGTTTATTTGAGGTTAATTGATTGAACTTATCCACCCCCTAACAACACCCCCCTAAAACCGCAACACTTAAAACAGCCTTAATCCCCTATTAATTAGATTGTTGTAAGGAAATGGTCTTGTGGGCAATTGTGCGGATAGTGAACTTAGACTATTGTGTAAATCATCAAGTTGATTTATATTGCGTTTATGAAAAAATTACTCTTCTTTTTACTAATATCTGTTGGATTAAACGCACAGTTCAACTACCAAGCCATTGTAAAAGACAGCGATGGAAATCCTGTAACCAATAATCAGGTTAAATTTAAGTTCTCTCTGATGTATCAGTCATCTACTGCAACACCTGTTTATGTAGAAGAACATATGGTTACTACTCCCCCTGATGGAGTAAATAACATATCAGTTGGTGGAGGTACAGTTGTAAATGGTACTTTCTCTGATATAGATTGGTCACAGAGTGTATTTATGAAGGAAGAGTTAGATACAGGAAGTGGATATCAGGATATGGGTACAAAACAGATTGCAAGCGTTCCTGTTGCTGAGTATGCTAGAAGTTCAGGATCAAGTATTTCAAGCTTGACTTTTGTTGATTCTTCAAATAATCTGTCAATTGGAACATCTGTCAGTCTAGACGGAGAGCGAAATGTAGCAATAGGTATTGGCGTTCTTAGTGATGAAAGTTCAAACGCTAAGCACAATGTAGGGATAGGTTATGGAGCTCTTTCCAATATTACCTCAGGAACAGGAAATATTGCAGTCGGAGATTCTTCACTATATACATTAGATAATGGATACAATAACGTGGCTATAGGAGATATAACATTGTATAAAAATCTATCTAATGACAATATTGCTGTTGGAGGTAAAGCGATGTCAAATAATACAAGTGGAACAGCAAATATTGCAGTTGGAACCATTTCATTATATAATAATTCTGATGGTTCGAATTCAATCGCAATCGGTCATGGAGCATTATATGGAAATAATGGTTATGGGGATAATATTGCAATAGGAAACAATGCCATGTATAGCTCCTCAAATATATCATCTAACACTGGTTCTTGGAATATTGCAATAGGCAGACAATCACTTCACAAAAATTCAACAGGTTCAGCAAACATAGCTATTGGAGAAGGTGCAATGTATTCTAATACAACTGGTTATTCTAATATTGCATTGGGAAGCCAAACTTTAAGTTATAACACAATTGGAACCAGAAATGTAGCTATTGGAAATAGCGCTCTAAGAATAAACACTACTGGATATGATAATATAGCTATAGGAAATTCATTATCTGGTAATACAACGGGTAAAAATAACATTGGGATTGGTACTTGGAGCCAATTGAGTAACATAACAGGAGATAATAATCTGTCTGTTGGTAACAATACTTTGCAGAATAATCTTGCCTCAAGAAATACCGCTATAGGAAACGAATCACTTTCTAAAAATGTATCTGGAACAGTTAATACTGCAGTTGGATATTTAAGTCTATATCATAATGTTTCGGGTGATCGAAATGTTGGTTTAGGAGATGCATCATTATACTATAATGAAGACGGTAGTTACAATGTTGCTCTTGGAAATCTTGCCCTTACTAAAAATGTTTCAGGCTCTTCAAATGTTTCAATAGGTGACGCTTCGCTTTATAATTCAATTAGTTCAAATAATGTAGCATTAGGAGATGGAGCTGGATATGATTTAAATACTGAAAATTCCAATGAAAACACATTTATTGGATATAATGCAAATACCGTTTCTGGGACACAAATAAATAATTCTACAGCAATCGGTGCTCGTGCAGTTGTAACAACTTCAAATACTATCCAATTGGGAGATGACTATGTTGAATTAATTAATACATCTGGTACAGTATCTGCTACTTCATATAAAGGTAGTGCAGATGAACTGGAAATAACTGTAAATGGTGTTATAACTAGTTTAGTATCAAAAATAATGGAGCTTGAAGATAAGATTTTATCACTTGAATCTGGATCTTCTTCAACGAACTCCTCCCTAACGTTCTTAGAGCGTTATGATGGAACGTTTTGGGAAGATTTTAGTAATTCTTCAGATTATAATACCACTATGGACTTTATTGGAATCAAAAATGACCCTAACGGTCTGTTTTTTGAGAGTGTCTACATTGAGGAATACATAGATCTTCAACGACTTGGAGATTGTTATCAAATAAATGTTGGAGAAAATACTAGATACGATAGTGATGGAGAAAGAGAGGACACTTCTGTAACGATAATTGAGAACTCCTCTGAAAAATTAATTTTTGAAATAGAAGTTAGCTTCTATGATGGACAATCTTCTATACAAGAAACAGAAAGGAATAGAGTGCAACTTACAGTAAATAACAATCAACTTATTTTGACTGTTGCTGACTTAATTGAAACTGACACAAATGTAACAACATATCAATCTAGTATTTATAACTACGAAGACCTTTGTGACAATAATAATTTACTTATCAATGAATATAATTATACCAATATTCCATTTGAAAAATATTATGATTTAGAAACTCAATCTACTTGCGAAAGCTGTGATTTTGGAGCCGACTCTCAGTTCGATTTGATTTTTTCAGCAGAATCTGGAGATATAAGAGCAAGGATGTTTTGGAATGAGCAATATACTAACGTTGCACTCGTGAGTGATAAATCATTTGATGAAGTTACATATTCAGACATTTCGAATTATTATTTCTGCGAACACACAAATGACAATAATTCTGCTTGTGAAAATTCAGGTAACCCTCCAACTGATTTTATTGGAATCTATATGACAAGTGAAGGAAATTATTATTTAGTTCAGTATGTTTCAGAGACTGATAACGATGTAAGATTCAAATATAAATTATTAAGACAATAAATTTTAATTGGGAAATCTGGGTTGCATATCTAATCCACCCCCCATTCTCTCAACCCCCCTAACAACACCCCCCTAAAACTTAACCTACTTATTTTCCTATCCCCTATACACAGTTAGTTGCCAATCCCTAATGGGTAGCGAATAACAATAACCTCAACACCGACCATTATAGAGCTTGTCTAAAGTATTTCAAGAAGCACCTTCGTATTAGTGGCAAACTAGCTTTTGAGGATGTAGATAATGCACTGCATACTAAATTCAAAAGGATTGCCGATAAAAAGTTGAGGGATGGGAAGAACTCCCATAAGACATTCAATACCTATAGGATTGGATTAATGGCGATAATTAATGATGCCTATGATAATGGTTTAATATCTGATAGGGTCAAAACAAACAAGAAGCATCGTATAAAGGGTAAGGGAACCACTAAGGGGGTTAACAGAGCAAACACAACAGAGGAGATATTCTCCAAGTGAAATATATTTGTTAAATTTATATAACCTATAATTATTTTCAATAAAAAACACTATAAAATTTCTAAAATGACGATAAATATGTCTTTCTTCCGAAGAAAAAACTTGTTTATAAAAAAAGTATTTTACATATTAATAGTATTTATCTATTCCTGTAGTTCAACACCACCTGAATTAAGTGGGGTATTAGACGTTTTAGGAAATGAGTTTATAAAAGGTTCTTATGATGGGCCTACAAGTGGGTTTTCTTGGTTTACTTTTAATGGTAATAATTTAAATGTGGAGTATACTACACAAGCTAACGGAAACGTCCATAGAGCTTCGGAGAACTATGAATTAGAAAATTTCCGTTATTACGGTTCAATTGATAGAAATGGAAAAACAAAAAAAACGTTAATAGCTGATTGGGGCAACCGTACATTTCAATTAAAACTCGAAAATAGATTAAAAGGAACTTTACTTAGGGGTGAAAGATTAACTAAAGACACAGAGACTATTGATGTCCAAGTTTTTTGGGGAAATAGTTCTGCATCGTGGTTTGGAAAACTTAATGAAGAACAACTAGAAAAATTAAAACCACTATTCCATTTAGAAAAAGATGATCCATTAATTGATAAACACTATGAATTTAAGTCAGGCGGTATCTTTTGATGACCCCTTGTTTTCCCCTGATTTTATTAGGCTCGTTTTTCTCTAGGCCCTAATTTTAATGTTAATTACCTATGGATAAGATATCAGGCGTTTGGTTTGCTATTTAAAAATTTGGGAACAATTTTGGGAACAAAAAGAATTTCAATGCTAAATATCACTTTTAAGTTACACAACTATAAGAGAAAGGATGGCACATATCAACTGCTTATACGCCTACGCTCTTCACAAAAAGAAAAAGTCATTGCCACAGAGGTTCATATTGATAAGTCAAAATGGGACAACTCAAATAAAATGGTCCGTTCGGATCATATTGCAGCTGAGCCCATAAATAAGCTTATTAAGGGATACCACGATAAAATAAAAAAGATAAAACCCCTTTTTGAACTTAGAGAGATTGATTTTCAACAGGCCTTTCTTATGCTCACCTCCTCAGGTTCTTTAGATTCTTTGGAGTCCTACAGAGAGAGCTTTTGCAAAAGAGAATCTGCTCAGTGGCACAGAAACACACAAAACTCTTTAAATGCTTTTAAATACCACACTGGGTTAGAACATGTCAATTTTAATGACATCACAAGAGAAAACATTTTAAAAATGAAAGACTCTGTAAGATCAAAAGGAATGCAAGGAGACACCCACAACAACTACTTGCGTCATATAAGGGCTCTATACAATAAAGCCTTGGCTGATAATACAACTTACCGAGACTTTAATTTTTCAAAAGATCTTTTTGAAAAAACTGATAAGCACTCAAAAAAACTACTCACAAACCAGCCCAATGATATAGCCTTAGCCATCGAGAGTTTAAATCTTAGATCCACAGACAAAAGAGCTATCGGATATACTATGAGGGATTTTGAGGCCATTGGTTTTTGGCTACTTAAATTCTCACTAAGGGGGATGTATGGCAAGGATATCGTCTCACTATCCTCTAAAAACAAACTATATAACTACAGGGCCTACATCGACCACCAAAGTGACGGATCTACAAAGGAGCAAATGACAAAAGGAAATCCTTATTTTTTAGATCACAGGCGTCACAAGACCGGAAATATGATGCGAATTTGGATTAATTTACCTCCCATAGGAGGCCTTATTTATATCCTTAGAAGACTAGTTGCCCAGACCCATCCAAACCTGTCTTATTTGTCTTATGAGGATCTTTCAAAGCCATATCATGAGCTTGTAAAAAAGCCAGATTATGATGAGCTTAGAATTTTTAGACATGATTCTAAGGTGGATATAAAAGCTGATGAGAACCTTTGGAATAATTTTAACAAGCATCTAAGAAAACTTGAGGTTTATAGCTTTGAGAGCGCTAGGAAATCTTTTAATACAACTGCCAGAATATTAAATGTCCCAGAGGGCATAAAAAAGACCTTAATTGGCCAAACAGATCACTCGATTCAAAGACATTATGATAACTATAATGACCCTGAATTACTAGCTCAAGTTCAATTAGCACATCTTGGAATCATGCATCACTTTAAGGTTGTAGAGCTTTATGAATTTTGGCTTAAAAAACTAGAGAATTTATTTGGTGCTCAATATGACGACCTCTATGTTGGACTTAGCTCAGATATAGCTTATATGGACCAGTATAAAAGGCTTCGAGGGGTGCTAAAAACTGATTATACTCAAATCTCTAAAAAACCATTTTGGGAGGATAAGCTTATGGTTTCTAAATAAATTTTTCAGTTAGTTGCTAGTTAAATATTTATTTCTGCTATTAAAAAATACAGTTAGCACCAGCGCCATTAGGCCCATCCCAGTCAGGCTGTTTTGCTGCGTTATTTACCCAATTACTATTAGCAGAAGTTTTGAAATCAGTTGGCTCAGCAGCAAAATTACTTTGAACGCACCATCCAGAAATATCTTGATTAAATGAAGTGGCACTTTCAAACATATAATTCATATTAGTCACACTAGACACATCCCATGAACCTATATCCTGATTGAATGCCTGAGCATCATAAAACATATCATCCATATCAGTTACACTAGATACATCCCATGAACCTATATCTTGATTGAAAGCCAGAGCACCACTAAACATAGCATACATACTAGTCACACTAGATACAGTCCATGAACCTATATCCTGATTGAATGCATAAGCATCATTAAACATATCTTCCATATCAGTTACACTAGATACATCCCATGAACCTATATCCTGATTGAATGCCTGAGCATCATAAAACATAGCATACATACTAGTCACACTAGATACATCCCATGAACCTATATCCTGATTGAATGCATATGCATTATCAAACATGTCGCTCATATCAGTTACACTAGATACATCCCATGAACCTATATCCTGATTGAATGCACGAGCATCATCAAACATATCATTCATATCAGTTACACTAGATACATCCCATGAACCTATATCCTGATTGAATACATATGCATTATCAAACATATCATTCATTTCAGTTACACTTGATGTATCCCATGAACCTATATCCTGATTGAATACAGAAGCACTTTGAAACATAAAACTCATATCTGTCACACTAGATACATCCCATGCTCCTATATCTTGATTGAATACAGAAGCACCATCAAACATTTCAGACATATCCGTAACACTTGATGTATCCCAAAAAGAAATATCAGAATTAAAGGATGAATTATTCTCAAACATTTCTGTCATACTGGTTACCCTAGTGGTTACAAGATTATAATTACCAGCAGTGATTTGAGCTGTTATGGTAGCATCGTCTACCACCATATATGTAGTTCCAGAGAGAATATATGATTCTCCAGTAACAGCAGTAGCCTTTGCCTTGATAGTTATATTGTTGCCAGGGTCAAAGTATATTAAGCGTAAATCTGTGTCAAGATTATTTAACTTGGTTTGTAGTGAGTTTACAGTAGCTTGTAATGAATTAATACTATTTTGTAATCCACTAGTGTAATCTGTAGCTTGTAATGTCTGAACATCATCTGACAGTGTAGTGACTTCAGTTTGTAGGGTTGTAATCGATGACGAAAGACTTGAGACACTAGCACTAATTTCACTAATTAACAGTGCAGTTGAAGCCTGATTGGCTGAGGTACTATCAGTTAAGGTTGACAAACTTAATTCAAGAGTGTTAAGTGAGTTTGTTAATCCATTAACTAACACATTTAGAGCAGTACTTGAGGCTGCATTTTGATTAGCAGCATTAGTGTTGTCAGAAATTAAAGACTTTAAGTCAGTGTTTTCAGAGGTCAATCTCTCAATCTCTTCATTTAAAAAATTAAAATCATCAGTGTAGTCTTCACAGTTGAGAAATAGAAAACAAACAGAGACTATTGAGAGAAGAAATAGCTTATTCACCTTGAATTGGTTATAGTTAGTAACAATTCGAAATTATAAAAAATTGGATTTATTACAAAAAAACAAGAATAAAAATTCTCACATACAATATCCCCTTAAAACGACTATACAAGAAGATCTGGATATCGTAATGATATCAATAGATTAGGCAGGATTTGGATTGTAGGCATTGGTGTAAAAGAAAAACCCTATTTAATATCCTCTTCCTCTACTGTAACCTCAAACCTTTCATCTTTAGAGTCTCTCATTTTTGACCATGGAGATATAGCGTAGGCTTGCTCTACACACTTGTGTTTGATAATTGCTGAGGTCATTCCATACCCAACAGCTACTTTAAGATTCTTGAACTTCACTTTGATTGTTACTTCTCCAGAAAAGACTGCCATAATGTTAGTTTTAGTTAGACATCAATTATGATCAAGAAAAGAATATGATTTCTCGATTAATTTAGACGAGCGTCTCGTATTCTAAACCACCGTGTCTCGAGAGGATCGATTGGTACGCAAAGCGTTCTACTATTTCCTCTACTTAAATAAATAAGATAATTGTCTTTAGTTAATTAAATGAGGGTATTCTTCTTCTCGATGCTGAAAACGGAGAATTACTTCCTTGACCACTACTCCTTCCAAAACATTAATCGCATTATTAATAACAACATTGTTCTCCCAATTTTTCTTCCCAGCTAATACATCGGTTAAGTATACAATCAATGCAGCAGAAATCGAGCGAGATGCACTCTCCCAAAAATAACTAGGAGTATGATCTACGGCATAATAATCTATTGTACCAACCTTAAAGATTGGGTGTTTAAAAGTTGTTGGTTTAGCGAAATAAAATCCCATCCCTTCATCGCAGCTTACATCAATGATTAAACTTCCATCTTTTAAACTATCCAACTCATCTTCAATCACAAAATCAATTGGGTCATCTGTATTTTGATACGTTCCATTAATAATTATTTCAGCTGTACTTATAAAATCCATCAATGGCCGTTGAGACCCATCGTGCTCAATTATCTTTAAACGTGGTTCATTCGAGCCGCCTTTCTCTAAACGAACGTATTCCACATCCAATATTTCTTCCCGAACTTCATGATCTGGACGTTGTATACAAATAGTAATATCTCGAAATCCATGTGCTTTTAAGGCGTAGATTGCTCCCCTACTTACCGCACCAAAACTAAAAATAATCACCTTTCGTTGTTTACCATAATGACCGTCAATCCCTTTCAATTGTAGTGCGTGTATAACGGCACTATAACCCGCCATCTCATTGTTTTTATAAAAAGTATGTCTCCCCATTTCACCATTAGGTTTCCATACAAACATATCTTCAAAAGCAATAAGGGTTAACTTTCTATCAATAGCTACTTGTGTCACTTCTTCTTGTTGAACACAATGTGTATAGCCCCATAAAACACCTCCTTTCTTCAATGATTTTAAATCGGATACTACTGGTTTAGTGATAATTACAATCCCAATATCTGACAAAAGAGAGGATCTAGAAGAGACCCCACCCGTTCGTTGGGATAATTCCTCATCAGATATATTAAAGGGCAAACCATATCCTTTTTCAAAGATGAGTTTTTGTAAAATATTGGGAGGTATACGGTCAAAATGTTCTGGATGAATAGGCACACGTCTTTCATCTTCTTTCATTGACGTACCGATAACGCCTATTAGGGGTATTTTTTCCATGGGATAGTGATTATAGTTAAAATACAAGGATATTAGAATCGCTGAGTTTTATCCGTGAGCTTAACAAAAAACGAACAATTGCATCCATAATCGGTAATGATTCTTAGTGGATAAATGAAAAGGATGAAATAGGACAATACATACTTGCATTTGTAAGGTAGATTTATTAAATTGAATGAAGGATATAGACCTTCCTAAAACACAAAATTATAGATATAAAGCCCTCTACAATAATTGAAGAGGGTTTTGGGGAAAAATATTCTCTCAGTTACAAGAAACCTCTTCCTCTACTGTAACTTCAAACCTTTTATCTCTGGAATCCTTTATTTGAGACCAAGGTGACGTTGCATAAGCTTGCTCCACACACTTGTGTTTGATAATTGCTGAGGTCATTCCATACCCAACAGGGACTTTAAGATTCTTAAACTTCACTTTAATTGTTACTTCTCCAGAGAAGACCGCCATAATATTAGTTTTAGTTAGACATCAATTATGAACAAGAAAAGAATATGATTTCTCGATTAATTTAGACGAGCGTCTCGTATTCTAAACCACCGTGTCTCGAGAGGATCGGTTGGTACGCAATAGCGTTCTTGATACTTTACAAAGATAAGGAATGTATAACACCCATACATCCCTTCTAAGGTGTTATTCCTTTCAATAATTACGCTTGTGTGTTTTAGAAGTCTAAGCCCCTTAAAAGCAGTTAAATCGCTTTAAACTAACTGAAGAAAATTCCGCCAACCACTAAAATCAAAAAAACCAATTTTTGTCACTTCTTGACCGTTTTTGATCAATTTTGACTCATTTTTGGTCATTTTTGATCATTTTTAGCTGTTTTTTACGCTTTTTGGATTTGGGTTATATCTATATACACAACCTATTTACTGTAGGAAAAAACCATTCTACAAAACCCACCCCTCCGTCAGGTATTTAGGTAGTAGGAAAAGTTTTTAGCTTTTCTCTTTTAAAAAAAAGTCGTAGTCGACATCCTTGCCAAAGTGCTTTACAACATACTTGCAAACCTCATCCTTATCATAAATTGGCTGATAATCTCCAACAGATACATTCCCTAGTCCAAACCTAATCTCTTTGTAAGTCATATCAGAGTTAGTTCCAATAAGCATGTGAGTATGAAGATTGTGATAATCTCCTTTATCTCTCTCAGTTACATAGAAGACATTTTCAACTTTGTTCGAATTCTTTAGAAGTTTAGTGATCCAGTTTCTTACTGTCATTGTATGGATTTTGTATGGTGTTCTACAAGTGATGAAGTAGTTCCAGTTTAACTGCTGTAGGAAGTCTGAGTAATGTTTTGTTATTTTCATTTTCGTTTTAGTTTAGACAATAGCAGGGATTAAGGCATTTTCTGCCTATTATTTGTTTCAGGACTTAATTATATTAGATTAGAATGCTCTAAAATAGCTCTAAAATCAAAACACTTTTGGGGTGTTATGGTAGAAGAAGGTTGCAAATTGGGAACAATTTTGGGAACAAAAGAAAAAACCCCTCACAAAAGTGAAGGGCTTAATTTGGTTGGTATCATAAGTGTAGTCTAGCGGCTACGCTTGCTCCCCCTCTTGGACTCGAACCAAGGACCCTCTGATTAACAGTCAGATGCTCTAACCAACTGAGCTAAGGAGGAAATTGGACGCAAATATAAAACTATCCTCTGTAAATATTGAAATTTTTTTCGATATAAATTATTTGATTTTTTTGAGGGAAGTCAAGTTTGAACAATAGTCCTAAAGTCGAACAATAGTTGATGAACACATTTTGTTGTGGATTCAACAACAATTGATATATTCGTCTTATGGAATGGTACATGAAAAACCGATGGTGGGTATGGGCAATAACAGGAGTTTATCTCGCCTACAGGATCTATCTTTCAGTCGCTTATTAAACTATTGTAAAATGAGATTCAGGAGTGCCATTGTTTT
>Ga0209603_1003688_pt1 | contig 13128 bp, 8 predicted proteins | sample COGITO_mtgs_1206_FD_184812 | JGI IMG/M metagenome (GOLD analysis project Ga0209603, IMG submission 184812) | Pelagic marine microbial communities from North Sea - COGITO_mtgs_120607 (SPAdes) (version 2) | ecosystem: Environmental > Aquatic > Marine > Epipelagic ... | reverse complement strand
AACCATACCGATATGGCACGGGTTGGATTTGGTGATTTCATGACGGTTCATTTAAAAAAATTATCAGTTGGCTCGCAATCGCTTGATAATCTTCGTGATTGGCAGGCGCTTCGTCTGGCGCAAGGCGGCAGATTGGTTCATGTCACGCGCAATAGGCCGCGCCGTGCTGAAGAACTGCTTGATGGGGGATCAATCTATTGGATCATCAAGGGTGTGGTCACCGCACGTCAGGCTATTATTGATCTTGCCGAGGCGCAACGCGCCGATGGAACACCGGTCTGTGGCATTGTGTTGTCACCTGAAATCATTCAAGTTGCCCCAACCAAAATGCGCATTTTTCAGGGCTGGCGTTATCTTGAGGAAAAAGATGCGCCGCCTGATATTGGCGCGGATGATGCTGGTGATCTGCCTGCTGAACTTGCCGCTGAATTGCGCGATCTTGGTATTTTCTAAAACCTAATCCTCGCTAACCTTAATTCGTGCCAATACCTATTTGTGTCATGTGGTTTGGCTGAATTTCTGGCCATCATGGCGGGTTATGGCGGTCTTGTTTTCTCAGGCTTTTAGCCTTTCTTACGACTCAGAGGGTTTTCACGCCCCGGAGGGACTACTGTAACCGGCGCCATGCCCATGGCGCGGTAAAGGCGCCTGACCACATGCCCAATTTGGCTGTTTTGGCACTATCTTCATCGGCGCGATAGGTGGACGAATATTGCCGATAAGCCAGCGCCAGCCCAGCGCGAACAAGCGCCGCGCCAAGATCAGTTTCTCCTGCAAAACATTTCATCACAGCGCGGCCATAACGATCCGTATCAATTAAGTCACATTGCAAATAAGGTGCTTTTGCCACCAATGCTTTAAGCATCTTTTGTGCCGCCTCGCCGCAGGCCCATTTATCTCCATCTGCATTGGTGCATTGCTGGTTTTTCTCAGGCGCATCAATGCCAAAAAGCCGGATTCGTAATTTTCCACTTCTAAGAGAGTCACCATCGCTAACGCTTGTGATTGTTACGTTTCTTGATATTGTGAAATTTTCTGTTAGGGGCTGATTTTGCGCAATCGCACCGGTAACAAAGATGCTACTAAAAGCGAATATGATTAAACAAATAATTTGATAAAAAGTTATCAACGGCTGTAGAATTTTCAAGTCTAAAGTCATAAGGGTTTCAAGCAAAGAGAGATGATTGCTGGAAAAGTTAGCGCCATTGATGCTTTTATACAACGATCGAAAAAATAAATTTTAAAAGGCAACGAGATAGGGTGTGTTTATCGGGGTATGATGTGCCGCTTGTTTGGAGCGTTGGAGCAATAAATGAAATTTACGATACATGGTGTTAGAGGCTCAGTTCCAACACCAGGAATTGAGTTTGTAAAATATGGCGGAAATACCAGCTGCTTTGAAATTGAAACTTGTGAAAGCCAAATATTTTGTGATGCTGGCACTGGGTTTCGGTCTGCAAAACTTTTACATGATAAAAAGAATGTTTGGGTGTTTTTAACTCATTTTCACCATGATCACATACAGGGCTTTCCTTTCAATCATGGTTTATTTTCTGAGGGTCAGCAAATTTCTGTTTCCAGTGCATTGCATGACAAAAAGACCACCAGCACAATTTTAAAACAGTGTTTTTCTGATCATTTTTTCCCGGTAAACATTTTTGGATCTTTGAATCATTTGTCGGTTGAGAGCTTTGAGGTCGCTTCAGACGATTTGAAACGGGACGTTGATGTAAGTTTTATTGAATTAGACCACCCCGGAGGTGCAGTCGGGTACTCGTTTGTTAGAGAAAGTAAAAAAGTAGTGATATTACTTGATAACGAATTTCAGGAGTCTCAAGTCGATGAACTTTTAGAGTTTTGCAAAGACGGAGATCTGCTCATCTGGGATGGGATGTTCACCGAAGACGAATTGTTGAACAAAAGAGGTTGGGGGCATTCCTCGATAGAACAGGCAGTAAAATTTACTGAGCTCTCTGACGTTAAAAAAACTGTGATTTGTCACCATGCCCCTTACCGCTCTGATGCAGATATTGATTTGCTAAAGTCAAAAATATCATCAGACCAAGTCAGCTTTGGTCGTGAAAAAATGTCATTTTACATTTAAATTTCACAGGTAACGCAGTGTATGAGTTTATAAAAGTTATTTGTATTTGTCTTTAACTTTTGTAACTTCTAAAAATACGGCACCGGAGATTTGACTGGCAATAGTGTCACTTGCCACTGCTATTTGTCCCATCGGGCCACCGGTGTTGCCGTGCCATATTGTCTTTCCTCCAGGTGCTTTTAGAATAATATCAACCTCAAAATTTGGCCCACTTGGGGACACAGTTCCGATTAATTGATAATCTTCCTCACTCGGGTTTTGTTGAATTAGTGAGTCGATCCAATCTTTTTGGTTCAAATGCTTCTGAAGGTCATTGGTCACATCCGTTGCAAATGTGGCGACTGTCTCATTGCTTCCAACGAATGGTTTGACTGCAATTGCAGGTCCATCAGTCTTTCTGTCCATGCCTTTTGATCCAACATTTAGTCGGCCCGTGCTCCAGACTTCTACGGGAGTAGCGATATTTTTAAGTGTTTGTTTTCCGCAGTTATTGAAAACTTTTGCTTGGTTCTGGTCTAGGCACAAGTAAGCAGAGGTTGAAATAGCCACATCTCCCTGTTCGGCTATCGATTCTAGCCGAGCTGCAATATTAACTGTATCACCGTAAACATCTGGTGGGGGACCTTCCTCATGCTCCACATCTCCTAAATGGATACCCACCCTTAAAGCAAGCTGACCCTGCCTTTTTGAAATCTCTTGCCATTCCAGAGCACAATTTACAGCATTAGAAGCACTGTTGAATTCAATTAACCAGCCGTCTCCCAGTGACTTTATCATATTGCCGCTGTGTTTTTCCAAAGTTGGCCGAATAACTTCTTTGGTGAAACTACGTAGCTTGTCCAATGTTCCTGGCTCGTCTTGCGCCATCATCTTGGAATAGCCAACCACGTCAGCCAAAAAAATTACCCCTAAACTACGCATTTTTTCTCTCCTGAGTGTTCAGTCAATGATTTATCGAATTTTCTGATGCTTATGTCTTTCTCAATAGGAATGGGCGCAAGTGCTCATAACTCAATATCTCAGATTAATTCATAAATAATACCTTGAAAGTCTACAACGATGGTACGCTAATGTCGTTTTAAATTTGGAAAACACATGAAAAACAATTTTCTACTGGGTTATTTAAATAAGGTTCTGTGCGTTTCGGAAATCTTGACATCATTATGTATGAAACTCAAGCTTCGTATATCATCAGTGTTTTAACAAACTAAGACGTACTGAGCCTAATAGATAGAGTGGTCAGACAAAGAGTGAAACCCAATAAAACAAATAAAAGTCAATCAGAGGTCGTAGATTTAAGGGCAACAATAGTTGTGCTGAGAGAGCAGCTGGAAATCCTTTCTTTTGATAAGGAAAAAGCTGTCCAGCGGGCAGTTTTGTTGTCTTCTGATGAAATACAGCAATTAAAAGATATGGTGAGTAGTCTTCGGAATGAACTGGAGAATCTGCGATTTGAGAAAGATGCTGCTGTACAGCGGTCGGTCCAGAGTTCTGCAGATGAAATTCAGCAACTGAAAAACACTACTTCTAGCCTTCGAAGTGAACTGGAGAACCTGCGATTTGAGAAAGATGCTGCTGTACAGCGGGCGGTACAGAGTTCTGCAGATGAACTTCAGCAACTGAAAAACACCACTTCCAGCCTTCGAAGTGAACTGGAGAACCTGCGATTTGAGAAAGATGCTGCTGTACAGCGGTCGGTACAGAGTTCTGCAGATGAAATTCAACAACTGAAAAAAACGATAGCAAGTCTTCGGTCTGGGATGGAGAGTAAAAAAATAAAGTGAGCATGGAAACATTCTAAATCTTGCTTGAGAGCAATATCTTAAATCCTTCAGTAAATTTCTTCAAAAGAGGGTAATATCATGGTGGAAAATATAAGTGCTACAAAGGATCTTGAAGAACTTAAAAAGCAGTTTGAAAAATTAGAAAAGAAATCCAGGCGTACAGAATTGCTTCTGTCTGTAAACCGAAAGGTCTCAGGGTTAACGGACCTGAACACTATATTGTTCAACATTATCGATGAAGTTGTCTCAGAGCTCGGTGCTGAGAGAGGAAGCCTTTTCTTGAACGACACGTCTACTAACGAGCTGTATTCCCGCGTTGCGCAGGGAGAGTTGACGAGAGAAATTCGGTTTTTGAATACTTCTGGTATCGCCGGCTATGTTTTTCACTCTAAAAAAGGTGAAATAATTCATGACGTAAAAAGCGACCAACGGTTTAATAAATCTATAGATGAACAAACGGGTTTTGAAACAAGAAGCATCATTTGTATGCCAATCTTGACCGTCCAAAGCGGGGTAATTGGTGTTGTTCAGGTGCTTAATAAGAAGAAAGGTCGATTCACAAAAAGTGATCTCGAAATGGTTCACGCTATTACAGAACAGGCATCTGCAACTTTGCAAAATGCCCAAAGTCTGGAGCGTCAAGCTCTAGCTCGCGAGAAAGAAAAATTATTTATTGACCTGGTTTCGGATGTTACTGCAGAAATTGAATTAGGCTCGTTGCTTCAGCGTGTGATGGTTGAGGCAACAAAAATGTTAAATGCCGACCGGGCTACTCTTTTCCTTCATGATCCTAAAACGAGTGAATTATTCTCTAGGGTAGCAATGGGAGATAATGTAGGGGAAATTCGCCTTCCTGATAATGTTGGAATAGCTGGTTCAGTTTTTCAGTCAAGAGAGACAATAAACATACCACATGCTTATGCAGACCTTCGGTTTAATCCGGCATTTGATAAAAAGACAGGATATTTCACCCGATCTATTCTCTGTGTCCCCATAATGAATAAAGATGGCATTTGTATTGGCTGCACTCAGGTTCTTAATAAGAGCGGGGGTGGTTTTACTGACGAAGATGAGTCACGTTTGAAGGCGTTTACCCAGCAAGTCGCAATCGCACTTGAAAATGCTCAACTGTTTGAAGAAGTGGCAAAGGAAAGGACCTACAGCGACAGTATGCTTGCTAGCATGTCAAATGCTGTCGTTACGATCAATGAGGAAGGAAAAATTGCGACCTGTAACAAAGCGGGTTTAAAGATTTTTAGGGTTAGCATGCCAGAGATTGTTGGCAAAACCGTGGAAGAATTTTTTTCAGGGAGCCGGGCGTGGATGCTGGAGAAGTTTAATCAATGTAATGAGTTAAAAGAAAACATTGATTTGATGGATGTTACATTCGAAGTTGGAACCGAAGAAGAAGGTAATGTTGATATTGTCTCGTCAAATGTAAGCTTTTTGCCATTAGAAAATAATGACTCGGAGGGAAGAACAGATCAAAAATCCCAGCACCTGGGAACACTTGTTGTGATTGAAGATATCTCAGATGAGAAAAGAATGAAGTCAACAATGTCACGATACATTGATCCCGGTATTGCTGATCAACTGATGGCGGATGGAACAGACATAATGGGTGGCCAGGAAACCCTTGCTACGGTGCTCTTTTCTGATGTGCGGAGTTTCACCACCATAACTGAGACTTTAGGCGCCCAGGGAACCGTTACCTTATTGAATGAATACTTTGATATAATGGTTGAGGCAATTAGTGAACAAGGAGGGATGGTCGATAAGTTTATTGGCGATGCTATAATGGCTGGCTTTGGAATTCCATTGGCTCATGATGATGATGAGGACAGGGGGGTGCGCGCTGGCATTAATATGATCAAGCGCCTTTGGGATTGGAATAGCCTACGGGAAAGTGAGGGGAAGCCTCCAGTAGAGATGGGCCTTGGTTTGAATACTGACAAAGTTGTGTCTGGAAACATCGGCTCCAGCAAGCGGATGGATTATACCATGATTGGTGACGGCGTTAATTTAGCAGCCAGGCTTGAGAGCGCTTGTAAGTCCTATTCTGCAAGAATTTTGATTAGCGATTTTACATATCAGAGGCTGAAAGGAACCTACCAAATAAGGTACATAGATGACGTTATAGTGAAGGGTAAAACAACACCGGTTGGTGTGCGTGAGGTGCTCGACTATCACACGCCAGAGACGTTTCCAAACCTCATGGATAATGTGAATTATTTTAATGAAGGGCGTTCATCGTTTAAAAGAGGTGATTGGAGCAAAGCCATCAAATCCTTTGACGAGTGTTTGAAGTGTAATCCGAATGATGGGTTGTCAAAAACATATTTGGAAAGATGTGAAATTATGCGAGAAAAAAATCCAAAAGATTGGGATGGAATTTGGGTTATGACGTCTAAATAACTTTGCGGTTTAATTTTTAGCTCAATTTGTTGATAACAAGAATAAAAGAACTATTTGATTATCCTTGTTAATCCATGGTTATATAATCTAATATTTTTACTCTTTACGGAACTGGGGATATAGCGTGAGACACGTGCAATTTGGTGGCAGAGTGATCGCACTAACCTTTGCATTTGCTTTGGCCACTTGGTCTAGTTCAGCGGCAAGCCTGTCGCTGGAAGAAGTGCTAGTCCAGAGCCTCAAAAATTCAAACAAAATTGCCTCGTCAAGGGATAGCTGGATCGTTGCAAGGGAGTCTGTTTTTGCAAGCAATGCCACTAATGAATCTTCTTTAGAATATTCGGGAAGTAGCTCGTTGAGTGAGACGGATAGCGGTAGTGGTTATACTAGCTCCGACTCTTACTCCAACAAGATTACTTTCTCAAAAAATATTTTTGATGGCGGGCAGTCTCGCGAGAGCCTTAAGTTAGCAGAAATTCAACTAGAGAGGGCAGCTGCCAGCTTTAGAAATACTGAACAAGGGGTGGTACTTGAGGCAGTCCAATCATATTTAAACTTATCTAAATCTTATCAAGAACTTGAATTGCAGAACAATAATATCATTAGGCTTGAAAAACATGTTGCCGCAGCCAAGATTAATCTTGCAGAGGGAATCGGAACGCCGACAAGCTTAGCTGAGGCTGAAGCTCGTTATGCAAGGGCCAAAGCAGATAGAGCCCGTTTCGCTACTAGTTTGGAAAACGCAAAGGACCTGTTTTTTAAGCTCACACTCATGCAGGCTGATACGGATCTTGGAGAAGCCCAGCTACCGGGGATTGAAAAAACTCTTCCGCAGGATTGGCAAGCAGCTGAAGAATTGGCTTTAAAAAACAGCCCTAATGTTATTATTGCTAGGTTAGCTGAAAAAGCTGCGGGTCAGGAATTGCATTTGGCTCAAGCCAAACAAAACCCCACGCTAGGGCTTAGCCTTTCTGCTACACAAAGCAACTCCTCAGACTCGATTTCAGCATCGATTTCGGTTTCATCGCCTCTTTATTCGACTAATTCTACAGTATCCAATGCGCGAAAAAAGGTCGCTTTACATTCGCAGTCGATGAGGGATCTAAAAGAGGCCATAGGCAATGCTAAGATTGAAGCAAGAACAGCGTTCCGCGATTATGAGGGTGCAAAAATCACTCTGAATGCTGTGGTAGCTGAAGTTAAAGCTTCTCGTTTGGTGGTAGATGGAGTGGCAAAAGAATTGAAATACGGTTTGAAAACCACCTTGGACCTGCTTGATGCCGAGAAAGGCTTTAACGATGCCGAGCTTCGTCTTGTTCAAGCGAGACACGACATCACTTTGAAAGAGTTTAAGTTGATAGCGGCGACAGGCGGTTTAACAGCAAATAAACTTGGAATAGGGCATGTGTTAGATAAGCTGGCTGATAGCCCGCGGCCAGAAAATCCACTTAGAAACCCGCTTAGTTTTTGGTAAGGCGGCTCTCAAAAAAGAGTTTTTTCAGCAGACCGTGAGCGCCAAAATTGTTGCAACCTCACGGCTCTCGGAATGAAGTTTCGAGTGTCTTAATGACTGGGAACATCAAGAAAGTCATAACTGTACGCTTTCCGGACTTTATGTTGCCGGCAACACTCATGCTTGGCATTAGTTTGAAACCTTCTGGCAATTCAACGAGATTGTTCTCAACTATTTCAATTTCAGCCCGATAAACGCTGTTCTTTTCCCCAAAAACATCCTCATCAACAGTGTCTTTTGATAATAGGGTAACGTTTCCGAGCAACTCGCCATGTTTTTGAGATGGGAGAGAATCAAGCATAACCTTGACCGTCGCTCCTTCATAAACATGGGTAATGTCAGCTGGATCGATATCGACTTCAACGTGGAAGTTCAAATCATTTGGTACCAAAGTAGCAATAATATCTCCAGGTTTGATCACCGTGCCTTCGAATTGATCTTCAAGCTTGAGAACAGTTCCATCAATAGGAGAAGTTAGTTTTACATCTTCAACCTGACGCGTGAGTTTGATTACTTTTTCTTTTAAGCTTTGTTGCTTCAATGTCAGATCTTTTAATATTGAGTTTTTTTCACTCAATTTTCCTGAAATAAATTTTTCGTGCTCTAAATTGGCCTTCATCAAATCTAAGGAGTTTTCCTCTCTATCAATATCTGTGTTTTTTATATCAGAAACGAGTTTTCTCTCACGTTGCTCCAGACTATTCAATTCAGTAGTAAGCCTCTGTATTTCTTCAAAAGTAGAAGCAATTTGAGAGGTTAAATATTTATCAAAACTAATTTTTGCCTTTTCGAGATCATGAACCTTTTTTTCGTATTCTGCCTTCGGAAGTATCTTTGCAGCTAATAAACCTTTAGATCGGTCAACTTCCTTTTGTGACAGCGTCATTTGCCCTTTAAGATCTGAGAGTGAGGTTTGGATTTCAGCTGTTTTACTATTGAAGTATTCTAAAGCTGGACTGTTTTTATCGAATGAATATGGCTTGTTCTGCAAAAAAGCGAGAAGCTGCCGCTTCACATTTAACCTTTGTCTCTTTGTTTTGATATCTGGGCGGACTGCTTTTTCCAATTCGTCGCGGAGTATTTCACTTTTCAGGATTGCACGATCTAGTTTTACCTCTAGTCCTGAAATCTTTGCCTCATGGTCCAGTTTTTGCATTTGTATTTCACTGACCTGGCCTTCAAAGACTGCTAACTGAAGTTCGCCGGCGGGCGCTTCAAACTCTTTATCTAGAATAAAATTTAATTCTGCTTTTGTTCGCGTTATGTCTTTATTAGTAGCGGCTAATTCATCTTTTGTGTTGCGGAAATCAGATGCGATCAAAGTCTCATCAAATTCAGCTAGCGCTTGGCCTTTAACTACGTTGTCACCTTCCTTCACAAGTATCGTTTTGACCACTGACGAATGATTAGATTGAACTTCAACATTTGGAATTGATGTTAGGATTTTTCCACGTGTCGAGACTGTTACGTCTATTTCAGCAAAACTGGCCCAGACTCCAAAAGATAAAACCATGGCTATTATAACCATGCCGGCTACTGCTAGCGGTTTCTTTGGCGAAATCTTTGCAAACTCATCCAAGTCATCATTGAATTCTCGCAGGATTTTCTTTGTGTAAACGTCAACATCGTCTGATTTATCAGAGGAGTTATTACTCGCGCTATCGGTTTCGGGCACGTCTGCAAAAGCGTCTCTATTTAAACGTTCATTTGCATTCCTCACATAGCTAGCTAACCTTCGCATCATGTCTAGAGAGGCAGTTGGTGAGCTGGAGAGATGTTTCTTGAGCTGTTCTTCTGAGACTACTTTTAAAACACACGCTGTTTTAGCGCGAGCAGATGCGCTTCGGGCGCTACTATCAATGATAGCCATTTCACCAAAAAGGGCGCCCTTTTCAAGTTCGGCTAAGACCGACTGTTGGTTACCCGTAAATTTTACAAGTTCAACTGTGCCGCTATTAATTATATAAGCGTGTTGTCCAAATTCACCTTCGCGAAAAATATAATCACCAGGTAAGAGGTTTAAAATTTCTTCTTTACTCATGACACCACACTCTTAATCGAAGTCTTGTAGTCTTGTTCAAACTTGGGACTTATAACGCGGAGTTGTTTTTTCATCAGATCTTTAGCTGGACCATCTTGCTCGAGGATTGCTGCAGTTTGACCATACTGGGCGAGCTCAGTTCCATCAAAAAACATCAACTTTTTGCATACTGTAAGATTATAAAGATCCCGTGAAACTAAGATCATAGTTCTACTTTTGGATATTTTGTCAAACGTAGCTTTAAACCTCAAGATGCTGTCAGTATCCATATCTGAAAAGATATCATCCAAGATGAGCACCTTTGGGTTTCTAATCAGTGCTCTTGCTAAAGAGAGTTTAATTTTAAAGTCCTCGTTCCAAATTCCCTGTAAGTCGTCCATCTGTGTCTCAAGTGAAACATTCAATTCCTGCATTTGGTCTGTTGCATTTGCAGTCTCGCATGCCCATAAAATTCGATCATTATTTGCATTTGGAAGAATTCTCTGGAAATTGTCTCGCAACGACCCTGGGAAAAAATGGTTGGTCTTGTCGACAAGAGCTATATTTGAACGAAGATGTTTAATATTGAAAGTTGAGACATCATTACCATCAAGCAAAATAGAACCAGAAGAGGTAGGAAAGAGGCCTTGTAACAAATGTCCCACTGAGCTTGCTGTGTCAGTGTTATCTTGCGAGTAACAGATACCAACAGTTTCATGTACATCGATTGAAAAAGAGACTCTCTCCATAATCGGTGTTTTTTGATCTCTGATAAAAGAGACGTCTTGAAAGCTGATAGAGCCAACAATGTCGTGAAAGTTTCCTGCTGTGCGGTTTTCAGTGGTTAATGAGTTCGCTGAGGCAAAACTGTCCAGTACCTGGGATAATTTTTTCATTTCTCCCGGGAACTCAACTAACGATTGAGCTGGACGGAAAATTTTGCCAATAAGCATGTTCACACCAATTAGAACACCGGCGGACAAGCTGCCATCAAATACCATCAGAACGCCAACAAATAAGACTACAACTGTGAGGATATTACTCAGTAGCGTTCCAAATTCGCTTATAAATGCGCTGCTAGCTAAATTGCGATCATTTGCACGCAGGAAATTACCTTCTGCAGTTTTCCATTCCGTTATAACGTCGCGCTCTAGGCCAAGCCTCTTAATGTCCATAAAACCTTCTCCAACTGAAGTCAGCACTTGCTGCCGATCGTTAGACCTAGCTGAGTAATCTTGTGCAACGGATTGGTTTCGACGTTCGTGAAGCGCTTTTATGATGCAATTTAAAAGAGATACAGCGACCACAATTGCTCCGAGTATTGGGCTGTATACAATCAAAATCGGGACAAATAACAACACCGCTACAAGATCGGTTATGATGCCAAGGAATTTTGTTATTATTATTGATCGAATATTATTTAAGCTTTGCCCTAGATTGGGGAATTGGCGGCTTTGTTCTTTGAATGTTGAGACTGGCAGGTTCATGATTTGATTGAAAATAAGCATACCGTACTTAGCTTCAATTTTAGCGGATGCGAGGTTAATAATTGCTGACTTGTAATACGTTAAAAGAAAGTTGAAGACGTGCGCGATTAACACTCCAGTTGCAACAACATAAAGAGTTGCGTAGCTCTCATAGTTAACGACCTTGTCGAGAACTATCATTAAAAACACAATGGGGGCTAATGCAAAAATATTTATAAAAATAATGATTAAGACAAGCTGCGCACAAACCCATTTATCTTCTAAAATATCATCAAAAATGGCTCCTACGCTAATTTCACCAGACGCTTGTCTTAACTGCCGTGATTTCTTAAAGATTAACCCGGTACCGCTCCAAACAGAGTTGAATTCAGCAATACCAATACTTTCAGCTTTAGGGTTGGAGGCCTTGGGGTCGATAATTGTAACTGTTTTGCTCTGATCGGAACCTTCAGATAGTTTTAAAACAATCACATAACGTCCATTTTTGAGCTGCGCGAGTACAGGTTGTTTTTTTACAGCCGCAGAGAGACCGCTTGAGTTGGTTTTTAGTGCTCGGCATACAAGCGAATGATCGCCACTCAGTCTTTTTATTTCTTTGAAAGTGAGTTCACGTTTATCAATATCATTAAAATTGCTAAATTGTTGTTCGCCTAATTCAACTCCGAGCCGTCTTGCAATTATTTGGAGTCCAATGGCGCCAGATAACATAGCTACTTATCCTTATAATGGAGACCAGCGCCAGTTTGGTTAAACTGGCGCTGGATATTTTAGTTAGACGACATCATCAGTTGGCGCGTTATCAGCAGGCGCGTCAGCACCAGCTGCATCAGCAGCGTCAGCAGCGGTATTAGCTGCATCCATCCCTTCAGCCATGTTTGCAGAAGCTGCGCCATCCATTGCTGCCATAGCTCCATCAAACTCACCACCCATTGGAGCACCACCCATTGGGTCACCAGCCATTGGGGCTCCGTCACCAAATGCGTCACCCATCGGGTCACCGCCCATTGGAGGCATGCCATCGCCGCCCATCGGAGCCATACCGTCGAGAGGGCTTCCGCCCGCTGCAGCACCATCACCCCAATTAGCCCCTGCAGTATCTGCGCCCATTGGGCCGTCAGGACCTCCTGGCATCATTTCTGTTTGAGCTGGGCTCATTGCCGCCATAGCGTCTGGTGGACACATTTCCATATGCATTGGCCCCATACCGCCCATAGCGTCTGGTGGACACATTTCCATATGCATTGGCCCCATGCCGCCCATAGCTTCTGGCGGCATCATGTGCATCATTGGTCCATCCATGCCTGCCATAGCTTCAGGAGGCATGTTGCCCATGTGATCAGCATTCATACCACCCATGCAATGAGGTGGCATATTGCCCATCATGTCAGCATCCATGCCGGCCATCGCTGGTGGCGGCATCATTTCCATATGCATCGGCCCCATACCGGGCATAGCGTCTGGTGGAAACATTTCCATATGCATTGGCCCCATACCACCCATAGCCTCTGGTGGCATCATATGCATCATTGGCCCATCCATACCGGCCATGGCTTCTGGGGGCATATTACCCATATGATCAGCAGTCATACCGCCCATAGCATGAGGTGGCATATTGCCCATCATGTCAGCATCCATGCCCGCCATCGCTGGTGGCGGCATCATTTCCATATGCATTGGCCCCATACCGGCCATGGCTTCTGGGGGCATATTACCCATATGATCAGCAGTCATACCGCCCATAGCATGAGGTGGCATGGCTTCCATCATCGGTGCAGTCATACCGCCCATAGCTTCTGGCGGCATAT
>Ga0209603_1003682_pt1 | contig 13148 bp, 3 predicted proteins | sample COGITO_mtgs_1206_FD_184812 | JGI IMG/M metagenome (GOLD analysis project Ga0209603, IMG submission 184812) | Pelagic marine microbial communities from North Sea - COGITO_mtgs_120607 (SPAdes) (version 2) | ecosystem: Environmental > Aquatic > Marine > Epipelagic ... | reverse complement strand
GACAAATTGAGGGCACGGGGCCGCGCTACTGCCCAAGTATTGAAGATAAGTTTGTCCGCTTTGCCGATAAGGAACGGCATATGTTATTTCTTGAGCCAGAAGGGCGTAATACCAACGAATGGTACATTAATGGCCTTTCAACTAGCTTACCTTTTAGTGTTCAGTTGGATATGTTGCGGAGTATCGATGGTCTTGAAAAGGTCCACATGCTGCGGCCTGCATATGCGGTGGAGTACGATTTTGCGCCTCCGACTCAGTTGTTCCCATCGCTTGAGTCTAAGAAGGTGGAGAATCTGTTCTTTGCGGGCCAGATCAACGGCACTTCGGGGTATGAGGAGGCGGCAGGGCAGGGATTGATTGCGGGTGTGAACGCGGTGCAGAAGCTACGTGGTGGGCATTCATTGGTATTGCAGCGCCACGAAGCATATTTGGGGGTGCTGATCGATGATCTGGTCACTAAAGGAACCAAAGAGCCTTACCGGATGTTCTCAAGCCGTGCTGAGCACCGGCTATTGTTTAATCATCCGAGTGCGGAAATCCGTTTGTTAGAGCAGATAGATAAGTTGCAACTCGTTGACAGCCAGCGATTAGCAAGAATCAAGGCAAAGGCTTCCAAGGTGGCGGAGTGGACGCAGCGCCTAGAAGTAGAGCGCAAGGCAGGGGAGAGCCATGCGCTGCACCTGCGTCGCTCTCACTCGCAGGACGACTTTCCTGACGATTTAAAAGCGGAATCTAAAGAGGTACGCGATGAGGTGCATTATCAAGTGGTGTTCAAGGGTTACCTTGAGCGCGAGAAGAAGCAGATTGAGAAGATGAAGCATATCGACCACATCTGCATCCCAGAGGACTTCATATATGCCAACGTCAAGGGCCTACGCAGTGAAAGCGCGCAAAAGTTGGTTGAGATTATGCCTCGTACGCTAGGGCAGGCCAATCGTATTAGCGGCGTGAACCCTGCGGATATCAGTATTCTAATGGTACATTTAGAGGCGCGTCGCGCGAACAAGAAAAAAGCGTAGCGGACAGCTGCTATTTTTGTTCGCGAGGCCGAGCCCAGGGGAGGGGGGGAGTGATCGTTGCATCCTAGATGGAGCGTGTCGTCTCCCAAGCAGGCTGTCCTTAAAAAGCGGCCTTAGTCGATTAATGTGAAAGGAGGGAGGGCGACTCGCCCTCCTTTACCGCCATGCAGGATCAATGTGGACATTCCTTTTGCGGTACATGGCTCAAATACCCCCCCCAAAAAAAGCTTTTAATTCCGTATAAACTGATGTAAAAAACTAGTAAAATATTTCTAAGTGTTTTTCTAACGAAGCCCTAAGTATTATTTGCTGCCCCTGATAAAACTCAAATGAACCGTACGCACAAGTCACTGATTCTTCTGGTTAGCCTGCTGAGTACGCTGACTGCGCTGGCCTTTCCGCCGGCGCCGTATTACACGCTGTACGGGATGGTGCGCGACCAAGTGGGTCAGACCCTGACTGCTGAGGGCGCTGAAGTGGTGCTACTCAAAGAAGGCGTGGAGATCGGGCGCACGCCGATCACTGCTAATCGGATTGACCAGAGCTACGAGCTGAATGTACGCATGGATCAAACGCGCAGCGGTACCGCACTGTACAGTGATAAAGCGGTTTCAGTGGGCGGGCTATTCAGTCTAGTGGTGGAGATGAACGGCTCGACCTTTTACCCGATCGAAGTTTCGGGCACTTTAGAGGCGGGCAATGGCGGGGAACGCACCCGCCTCGATCTTACGCTCGGGGAGGATAGCGATGGCGACGGCCTACCGGACGTGTGGGAGCAATGGCAGCTGTATCAGGCCGGCCAGTATCCTGCTGCCGATGGCAGTTGGGACTTGAGCCAGATCAGCGCGAACGGTGACTTTGACGGCGACGGACAAAGCGACGGCTTTGAGTATATTGCTGGCACCTTTGCCGGCGATGCGACCGAAGTCTTCGGCCTGGAGATCAAGGAGAAGTTGGCCGGCAACGTGCGTCTGGAGTTTTACGCCATTACCGGCAAGACCTACACCATCGAACGCAGCAGCGATATGCTTGAGTGGACACGCGTGAACTTTGCCACCGAATCGGCACAAAACACCCCCGCGGCAGGCCATGTCGCCGCGGGAGTAGGGCAGGTGCCCGTATTCCTTACGCCTGCCTCTGACGCTAAAGAATTTTACCGCTTGTCCGTCCGATGAAATCCTTACTCCTCACCCTCATTTCGCTTTGTTTTGTTGTCACCGCCGCCCAGGCGCAGTGGCAGACCACGACCTACACGCTCAAGGGCGGATGGAACTCGATCTACCTACATGGCGATGCGACGCATGCCACGCTGGACGAACTGTTCGCCTCCAATCCCGAAGTGGTGGAAGTGTGGCGCTGGAATCCGAATCCTTCGCAGGTGCAGTTTATTAGTTCGCCGCTCATTCCCTCGGCGGGCACGCCGGAGTGGAGCACCTGGGTGCGTGATGGCTCCTCTAACTCGCTTGGTCAGTTGCTCGGCCAGACGGCCTACTTAGTGAAATGCAGCGGCAGCACTTCAAACAGCTACAATGTGGCCATTCCGCAGCGCATCCTGCCCCCCAGCGCCGCGTGGGTGCGCAATGGCGCCAACTTCATGGGCTTCCCGAGTTTCAAGAATGGCAGCACCTACCCGACGATGGGCAGCTATTTTGCCACTTTCCCAGTGGCGATCGCTTCGAACGTGAAAATCTACAAATACGTCGGCGGTGATCTGGGGCCCGGCAATCCAATCCAGGTTTTCTCTCCCTCAATGGAAAAACTCGATCGCAATCAAGCCTACTGGTTCGACTCAGAGGTCGTCGGGAATTTCTATGCTCCGGTGGAAATCAGCCTCAGCAAGAGCAGCGGACTCGATTTCGGCCGCACCGGCTCGACAGTGACCGTGCGTTTGCGCAACCGCAGCGACGCGGTCAGCACGGTGACGATCGCGCCGGTGGATTCCGCCGCCGCACCCAGTGGTGAGGAAGGCATTACCGGCAGCGTGCCGCTGCGCCGCCGCACCTTCGATACCGAAACCGCCACTTGGATCGAAACCGACGTTTCCAGTGCTTTCACCGAAGTGGTCGGCCCGAATGCCGCTGTGGAACTCACCTTCGGTATCGACCGCACCGCGATGACGGGCGACAGCAATGCCTTCTATGCCTCGATGTTGCGCTTCACCGACAGCGCGGGCCTGTATGACATCCTGCTCCCGGCCACCGCGCGGAAGGCCTCGCTCGCCGGGCTGTGGATCGGCGAGGCCCGCGTCAGTGCGGTCGAAAGCAAGGTGCCCGGCTCGGCCGATACGGACACCCCGCAGGGTTACCCGCTGCGCTACTTGATCCATGTCGATGACGCGGGCGCCGCCCGGGTCTTGTCCCAGGTGTTTCTCGGCAAGCTCGCCGGGGAGTCTCCGCAGGACGGCATCACCCCGCTGGAGAGCAATCTCAGTACGGCCGACAAGGCCGGTGCCAGCCGCATCGTCGCCGCGCACCTGCCGCTGGACCGGGTGCTCGCCACCACCGGCAGCTTCGCCGTTGGCAGCAGCCTCTCCTGCACCATTGCCACGCCGTTTGATGATCCCGTGAGCCCCTTCGTCCACCAGTATCACCCGGATCACGACAACAAGAGCGGCAGCACCGCCCTCGTTTCCGGCCAGGAAAGCTACGACATCAGCCGCGCCGTCACCTTCACCCTCGCGGCCACGCCGCCTGAAGGGGTCTCGCCCATTGGCTACGGCGGCAGTGTGATCGCCGGCACCTACGCCGAGGTGATCAGCGGCCTGCACAAGGACACGCTCCAAGTGGCCGGCACCTTTACCCTGCACCGCGTCTCTGAGATCGGCACGCTGACCCAATAAACACTCATCTCCACCACCTCCCGCACCTTCAAATTCAAAACAAGCACCACCCGATGAAAACCACCCGACTGACCACCCGCCTCCTGCCGCTGCTTGCGGCCTTTGCCCTGCTGGGCAGCGCCCACGCCCAGAACACAGCCGTGCCCGATTACCTGAGCTATCAGGGCCGCGCCTTGAACGCCGATGGCACGACGATTGGCTCTGGCACGCCGGTCAACCGCAGCGTCACCTTTCGCATCTGGGACCATGCCTCGAATGCGCTTGAGGCCAACTTGCTCTATTCAGAACAGCAGGTCGTCACCATTTCGAACGGTGAGTTCAGCGTGCTGATCGGCGCCGGTGCCGCCACGCCCGGTTCACCGCTCGGCTTTGACGAAGCGCCCAAAGGCGTGCCTTCGACCAAAGTCAGCAGTCCGGTCGTGTTTGGCGCCGCGACCCGCTATCTCGGTGTGACGATCGATGATGGTACCGCCGCGGTCGACAATGAGATCTCGCCGCGTCAGCAGTTTGTCAGCTCGACCTTCGCCTTCCGCGCCAAAGTGGCGGAGAGCGTTGAAAATGCGGCGATTAGCCAGGCTATGTTAGACAACAATGTAGTCGATTCGGCTAAGATCATCGACCATAGTATTTTGAGTGAAGACATCCTAGACAGAACGATTCTTTCGGCCGACATCAAAGATGGGGAGATCAAGCAAAACAACTTAGCCGATTCATCAGTCAGTTCCGCAAAAATCATCGTGAATGCGATCAACACAAACCATATTGGCGATTATGCTGTTCTAGCTGGCGATCTAGGCAGTTCTTCAGTCGATACTCGGGTGATCGTGAACGAGAGCATTTACAGCGAAGACATCAAAAATGGTCAGGTGCTGAGCGACGATATTGGCGATAATTCGATTGCCTCACACGACATTTTAGATGGCACCATCACTGCCGCAGACCTCGGTACTAATACCATCACTACCGAAGAAACCATTCGAATTGTCAGGGGGGCGGTCAATGCTAATGGAACCCGTGCGCGAGGTGAAGGGTTTTCGGTGGAACGAATCGATGTGAACGGGGTTGAGCAATATCACATCACGTTCACTACTGCTTTTAATGACATTCCTACGGTGAACGCCACCTTATTAGGAGAGCAGTACAATATATTAGGAATTCTGAGTCACACCCCCTCCAAAATTATAATTGTAGGGCATCTCCCGAATGTCGGATGGAATCCAATTGCCTTCAATTTCACCGCTATTGGAGCACGCTAAGCGATTGCACGGATCTACGGATGCATCGCCCTTCTACATCTTATGAATGCTTCGTTTGAACGAAGCCCCGAGGCTTTGCTATTTTGGGTACTCTTTGCCGGAGCCTCTGCGATTAATCTCACTTCTCTAACCGATATACTATGAATGTCCGTCCTTTGATTTTGTTGACCACTCTGGCTGCACTGTTGGCGTGCCCCGTGGTGGATGCTCAGTATGAGATCAAGGGCGATGCGATCAACCGGCTCGACGCGAGCCGAGCAGGGGCTTCAGCCAATATTTCCGGCGGTGTGGTCACCTCGATTTCAGTCAGCCGTGGTGGGTTCGGTTACAGTAGTCCACCGGTGGTGACTATCGGCCCTGGGGGTGGGGCCACTGCCGATGCAACGGCCGTACTGACCGGCGGGGCGGTGACCTCGATTGTAATTAATAATGGCGGCAGCGGCTACAGCACGCCACCGACTGTCAGCATTGCAGGGCCAGACGTGCCGCTCGGTGACGGCACGACCACCCCGCAATACGCTGCGGTGGGTGCGACCTCGGCCGGCAGTGTAGCGGTGTCAACGAACAGTTTAGCTGCCGGGCGCTATCCGATGGCAGCCGAAGCCAGTGCCCCGGCGGTGCTTTTGGCACGCTCGCTGGTGGGCTATAGTTTGGCTTCGGGGGTGCCGCGCTATGCTTTTGGCGATGTGATTCAGCGACCGGGCTTACGTTGGGATGGAGTGGCGGTGGATCCGGGCTACTGGCGTGCGCAACCGGTCCAACCGGGTGAAATCTTTGCCAATGGCTATGATGCCGACACCTCAACTGCCAGCACCCAGTATCAGCCGCTGCCGATTGCTTCGGTGCTCGTGACCGGAGCATCGCCCGCCAGTAATGTCGTGACGGTGACCAGTGTGCCTGCGGGCTTGGTCAGCGGAGCTACCTTGCTTGGACAGCGCGTGGATATCGTGGACGGACTCAATCTCACCTTGCGCGGCAAGCCAAATGTGACGATTTCGGGGAGCGAGAGTCGCGAGTTTATCGCGCCATTGACCTACTACTACAGTCCGCATGCAGATAAAGTGTTCGCGTCCCAACCCGGGCGGGTGGTGGTCACTTGGGTATCCCGGTTGCCCGACACCACGGCACTCGGGGAAGCTGTTCCGAGTTATAAATTTAAGACCGAGATCTTCTCGGTTTCTTCCGCGCCGAATTTGCCACTGCGCACGATGTATTGGACTGAAAAGTCCTTTTCGGGTCCGTTGGTTGAGATTCCCAGCGGTCGCATCGAGGCGGCCAATGTGGTGTATAATCGGCAGATGCCCAGTCATGTGGCCGATGAATATACGCCGATCGGTTACAATCCGAGCGGTGATGCCTCGTCGACCTTGCCCACTGAGCGCCGTACGCTCTGGTATGAGAATAGTTTCGGCACGGCAGCCCTGCATGCTTACAACCTCGAGGGCAGTGTGTTTGTCGAATACCTCGGCAAGGAAGATGCCGACACCGGAGCGCGGGAATTCCTCGGCGCGGATGTGGTGTCGGTGCGCAAGAAGATTGCCGCCGAGAATGTCGAAACCCTCCTCGGGCAACCACTCCTGCCGCGTGCCGGTACGCCGCTGGCGGGTGATGACTTGTTGCAGCCTTCGGTGGTTTTCAACCAAGCCGCCAGTGGTAAGCCGTTGTACGGCACCTCCGCGTTGCCGAACGGCACGCTGGTCTATCACGCCGAGCGTACCAATTACAACCCCGACAACCTCGCGATCTTCTGGTTGGAAGCGAAGGACCTGGAAATTTACTTTTTAGAAGCTGGCACCACTCCTGGCCTGAGTATTCGCTGGCCCAAACTGCTGGCAAAATACACCCAAGTTTGGCCTACCAGCCTGACCGACTACGAGCCAGTGACTGTGACCGATCTCGGCAGCGGCGTCGCCGTCGGTCCGCTCTTCGATGCCTCCAGTGCGCCATCGGTCGTTTTCCAGGATGATCCATCCGAGGCCGAAGTCATCGTGGATGTGGAAAGCCAGCGCCTGCTGGCGGACTTCAGCACTTCCAGTGATAAAACCAGCCGCGCGCTGTTAAAATTCACCGGACAGGGGCAGCCCTGGTACGTGCCGATTTATATTCAGTCAGAAAGCTTGCTCGGCACTCCCGCGCAAGCGGATCCGGATGGGGATGGTCCGCTGCAAGCCACCGCGGCGATCGCCACCATCAACGATATGAATGCCGATGGTGTACTCGATCTGTCCGTGACCGTGCAGGTAGGGCAGCGGATTGAGCCTCCCACGGGATATTCGGTAGCCGGTTATATTTCCAGTGGCGACAACTACAATCCCTCCGCCTATTTGGATCCCTTTGTGTCCGGGGTTCAGGCCGCCGAGGCGGGTGCGATCATCCCGGTGAATGCATTGCCCGGCCGTGATCAGCTCACGATCTGGTGGTTTAAGCAAATACCCGCCCCCGGAAAGGGGTTCGCCTCGTTCCATCTGCCCTCCAAGGTCGGGCGCTATACGGTTGAATACCCACAGAATGCGCCGAAAATCGTGATCGCATCGGGCTTGGGGACCGGTGATTTGGGTCCATCACAACAAGCTGGCCTGATTTACACGCAAAACGATGTCAGCAAGGTGGGTTTCAATCCCAATGAGGAGCACGCCATGATCCTCGGTTCACGTGCCTATGCCTTGCGCGATGATTTAAACGCTGCCGGCAGCACCTCGCAGCCCTTTGTGCTGATTGCCTATACGGACCCGAATGACGCCCGCCCGCGGATGGATGCGTATCAGGTCCAGCGTGAGTCCTTTGCTTATCCGCTGCAGTATGACGCCATCGCTGGAACCAAAGTGCAACCACCTGCACCGTTAATAGCGCTGCCGCCCGCGACCGATTCAGATGGTGTGGTACGCAATTACGAGGTGGATGCGGCCGTTGACCCGGCGAGCGGCAGCGGCGCCCCGCAGTCGTATGCCAAATTTACCCTGCAGGATCGCCAGGGCTATGAATGGACCTACCGCGGGGCGCATGCCAAAGTCAGTGCCTCTGCCAGCGCAACGCTGTCGGCGGGTTCGGTGGCAGAGCTTACCATCGGCGCAGGCGGCAGCGGTTACACCATTGCACCGCAGGTGCATATTGCGCCGCCGAGCAGCGGGGTGACGGCCACTGCGAGCGCTCAGCTGAGCAATGGGGTGGTGACTGCGATCACGATCACCGATGCGGGCAGCGGCTATACTCTAGCGCCGCAGGTATCGATCGCTCCGCCAGTCAGTTTTGGCATGAAGTTTTTCTACAATTCGCTGCCCGGTTTCTTTGAGCCAAGTCTCAGCCTAGCCGCGCAACGCCCGGCGGGCACACTGATGCCGTTCATTGCTGACACTGGCAGTGGGGTGCCTGTCACCTTGACCTACCAACCGAAATGGCCGGACGATACGACCTTACCGATCGCCCAACGTCAGATCGTGCCGGTGCTGCAAACGGCGCAGACACTGACCCTGGCCAAAGCCAGCGCGATCGCGGGGAATTTACCTCAGGTCCGCGGTGCCTCCAGCGCGCAGGTGCTGTATCAACAGTCGATCGCCAACAACGGCAGCACCGCCAATAGTGTCACACTGCATGATCCCACCCGCGCAAAACGCTACCTGCTTAGCGCCAGTGGCCTGGCGAAACTGCCGGCGTCGATCCTGACCACTGGCTTTGTCGGCAAGACCTATTTCCAGAAACTGCCACCGCATTTGCAGCAGCGTTTTTACCTCGATCCAAATGTCGGCAGTCAGGGGGCACTGATCCTCACCGGTGAATTCATCGATGCCCCGACCGGCGAGGACTACCTCAACCTCAACGTACTCGGCAGCGACGACCTTGCTGCTCTCAAAGACTTGTGCCCTAATACCGACAGCGACAAGTTTGCCTGGGACAGTGCAGTGGTTGCACTTGCCAGCCAGCTCGAAACCTTCAGCGAGAGTGCCACGGTGCCGGGTAAGTATATCGTCGATCCAGCCAAAGATGCGCGCTTAATTGACCAGTCCAAGCTAGCTGATGTCCGCGATGCCGATACTGCGGTCGATAGCTACGCGCTCACCGCCACGGGTAAGGGCACGGGCTATGTGACCCTGATGTTTGAAAATGGTGAGGCCTTCACCGATCCGGGTAATCCGCCCGCGATGCAGATCATTAAGGTAGACTCCAGCCTCTACACCGGCGACCTCAAGGTGCTGCTCGCGAGCAACCCGCTCGATGAACAAGTCGCCCTGCGTCACAGCGGCGACTATGCCGGCCATCCGGAACTGTATGAATTTGAATGGCGTTACGGCTTCCCAACTGGCGGCACCAATCCGACGATCACCGAGAGTAATATAGCCATCGCCTCCAGCACCAGCACGTGGCTCAAGCCGAATGGTACTCTCGGTAGCAGTATTTTGGTTGGCGGGTCACCCACCGCCACGATCAGCAATCCTGCGGTGCTGATGGGCGATACTTATTTCACCATGAACTATCGCAAGGTCGGTGGTGACTGGTCTGGCTGGACCAGCCCGGCGCTGGTCGAGGGATGGATCAAACGCGTGCTTGCCAAGATCAATCCGTTCAATCAGCGCATGAGTGACCTGGCGAACAGTGCGGTCAATACCGATGTCAGCCTGCTAACTCAGGCAGGTCGTCGCTGGGAGGGCGACATCGCTCTCAATCTCGACAATGTCAATGAGGTGGGATTGATCGAGATTTACGAAACCGTGCTCAATCGCGGCAAGCAATTCACCATTGGCTCAGGCATCGACTTTACGTCCTCCAACTCGGCGCTGATTCTCGCCGCGGGTTATTTGAATGACTTGTACACTATTCTCGGTAATGAGGCGTATGCCGATGCGGCCAATCCGACCATTTCGATCGACGACGCCAGTTCGACCACCGAGGTCAATACCAGCCGCTTTTCGTTTGAAGGTCAGGTGGCCAGCTCGCTCGACGAAGAACTGGCGCTGCTGCGCGGGCGTGATGATTTCGTCAATCCCGGTACCGGCACCGCGCCTGCCTACAACCGCCTGTGGTGGAACTACACCCGCGGCATCAACAGCGGCGAGGTGTTGTACGCCACCAATTATAATATCAAAGAAAAATCCGGTAGTGGTACCGAGAATGGTGTGGTCGATGCCGCCGATGCACAGCGGATGTTTCCGCAGGGGCACGGCGATGCCTATGGGCATTATCTGACCGCTCTCAAGGGTTATTACAAGTTGCTGGTGCACCCCGACTTCAGTTGGACTACTTCGGCGGAGGATGTGACGGTCCTCGGTCAATCGGTGCAGATCGACTATAAGGACGAGCGTAAGTTTGCCGCCTCCGCTGCCAATCTGGCGGCCACCGCCAAGCAAGTCGTGGCATTGGTACACCGCCAGAGTTATCAGGACGATCCGGCACAAGGCTGGAGTCATTTCCGCGATGGCAAGATGAATCCGCGCACCAGTGTTCGCCGTCATCAAGGGCTGGACGAGTGGGTGTCCCGCAGTGCCCAAGGCAGCTACCTGCACTGGGTGACCGGCAATGCGCTGCTGCCTGCGGTGGATACCAACCCCAGCCATAGCGGCGTACAGGTGATTGATCGCACCACTGTACCTGAGCTCGGCCAGTTGGTCGCTACCGCCCGTTCGCTGCAGACTACTCTCGATAATGCCAACGCCCGGCTGAATCCACTCGGTCTTAGTCCCGGTGCCATCGCCTTCGACATCTCGCCGACCCAGCTGCAAGCGGGCGAATCCCATTTTGAACAGATCTACCAGCGCGCGCTGCGTGCCACCCTCAATGCCAAGGGTGCATTCAATCAAGCGGCACGTATGACCCGCCTGCTGCGCAATCAGGAAAATCAGATCGCCGAAGCCAATACCGCCATCGTCGATCAGGAGATCGCCTTCGACAATGCGTTGCAGGAGCTGTTCGGTTCGCCGTATGCCGGCGATATCGGCCCCGGTAAGACGTATGCCCAGGGTTACATTGGGCCGGATTATCAAAATTGGTTCGTGGTCGATCGCCCCACGGATTGGATCGACACCAGCAAACCGGTCACGTTGAATATTGATGTGCCGACCGGGATCGCCGATTTCTCGGTGCTCGGTGACGATGGCTCCTACAATTTGACCGCCGATTTCTTCTCCGGCGCTGCCGGAACGCCTACGGGCAGTGTCAACAAAACGGTCATCGTTCAGCCGAATCAATATGCCCAATGGGCGGATCTGTGGGGCGGGGCTTCTTTCGGACGTCGCACTGTAACAGGGACCCTGCAGCAGGCGCTAGTGGACGCTCAGCAAGCCCAGGTGGCCTTATTGGAAAGTGGCCGCGCATACCAAGTTTTGCAGCAGCGCATGCAGCGCGAGATGCAATTGTTCAATGAGTTGATCAAATGGCACAAAGACACCAAACAGTGGCGTGAGGTTGAGATCAAAAAGTATGGCGAACTGGTTGCTAAGCAAAGTGCGCTTGAAGATGTGGCTGATTCCTTAAATGCCATCGCTGACCAAGCCTTGGAGACGGGCTATGCCGTGGCTGAATTTCTGCCAGATGTCGTGGGCTTTTCTAATGATACGAGCTCGAGTACTAAAGGTACGGTGATTACCATCGGCTTGGTCGCTTATAATATCGCAAAATTAAGTGCGCTGGGAAGTGAAATTAGCGCCAATGCGCTTACCAAGGAAATTGAAGAAATATTTCTACAGTTTGACGCCCAGATCAATGAGTTAGGCTTCAGTTATGAGCAAAAGCAGCAGTACTACGAATATGAACTGCTTTATCGCGAGCTGATGGCCGCCCACTTTGAAATCTCCCAACGCGCCGCCGAATACCAGAGCGCCAACGAACAGGTGCGTAACTTGCTCGCCGAAGCCAATGATATTATGGCAGCGCGCGAGACCTTCCGCAAGCGTGCCGCGGCCAACATCACCGGCTACCGGACCAATGACCTGACCTTCCGCACCTTCCGCAATGAGGCACTCGAGCAATACCGTAGTCTGTATGATCTTGCCGGCCGCTATACTTACCTCGCAGCCAAGAGTTATGACTACGAGACCGGACTGTTGGGCAGTCCTAGCGGGCAACAGGTACTCGCCGATATTGTCGCTGCCCGCGCGCTTGGTGACCTCAGTGATGATCAACCGCAGGCCACCGTCAGCAACCTTGGCGATGCCGGTTTGGCGGGTACGCTGGCGCAGCTGAATGCCGACTTCTCCGTGGCCGAAGGGCGCCTCGGGATCAACAACCCGGATCCTTATGGTACGTTGTTCAGCCTCCGAGGTGAACTGTACCGCATTCAGAATGATCCTGCCCAGACCAGCGACGACGACGCTTGGAAACAAACCCTCCAGCAGCACATTGTCTCCGATTTGATGGTCGATGCCGATGTGGCGCGCTATTGCAACAACCTCAAGAAGGCCGACGGCAGCGCTACGCCTGGCATCGTCATTTCCTTTAGCAGCACCATCGACCAAATGAAGAATTTCTTTGGCTTACCCGCTGCGGCAGGTGATCACAGTTACTCGCCAAGTAGTTACGCGACCAAAATCAGTAGCGTTGGCATCGTGCTGGATGGCTATGTCGGCATGGATCCTTACGCGATCGGCACACCCGGTGCGGGTGGTCCGGCGTCTTTGGATGCCAACGCCCTGCGCGCCACGCCTTATGTCTATTTGATTCCCTGCGGCAGCGACCGCATGCTCGCACCACCGCTGGGAGACACCAATACACTGCGGACGTGGACGGTGCACGATCAAGCGCTGCCCTTACCCTACAATCTGGGGGCCTCTGCGTTCAACACCACCAATTTTTTCAATGCAAACGGCACCCTCAGCGAGCAGCCCTGGATCCAGCGCAAGCATCAGGCTTTCCGCGCGGTGCACGACCCGGCCTTCTTCTACAGTATCATACCGGCGGAATACACCAACAGCCGTCTAATTGGCCGCAGTGCATGGAATACGCAGTGGAAGATCGTCATCCCCGCCTACACATTGCTTAATGACGAACAGGAGGGCCTCGATCGCTTTGTCGAAAGTGTCCAAGACATCAAGCTCTTCCTCCGCACCT
>Ga0209603_1003679_pt1 | contig 13159 bp, 10 predicted proteins | sample COGITO_mtgs_1206_FD_184812 | JGI IMG/M metagenome (GOLD analysis project Ga0209603, IMG submission 184812) | Pelagic marine microbial communities from North Sea - COGITO_mtgs_120607 (SPAdes) (version 2) | ecosystem: Environmental > Aquatic > Marine > Epipelagic ... | reverse complement strand
GAGTGGATTTTTGGAGATTTTAGTGAACCTGTGATTCAATCTCATACTGCTACCTCCAGTACCATAAAATACTCTTATTTATCTTCTGGGGCTTATCCCGTAACATTACGCATTTACAATACCAATGGTTGTGTGCAAGAAATTACTCACGTGGTTGTAGTTGGAAAAGGATACAACATTACACTTCCTAATGTCTTTTCACCCAATAATGACGGAATGAATGATTACTACCGTCCTTTGGTGTCTGGATTTAAAGAAGTGGAATTCAGCATCTTCGATCCTAGTGGCAATCAATTATATCTTGAAAGCATGGAGGAACCCAATCCCAATCACATTGAAGGCTTTGATTTGAAGGGTTGGGATGCAAGTAATGCTACTCAGGCTCTTTACTTTATCTATAGCTTCCGTGGAGTGTTGTTTGACGAGACAGTAGTTGAAAAGTCTGGCACTTTTATCTTAATCCAATGAGGCAAAAATTATGCTGTTTACTCTTAAGCTTGTCTTTATTGAGTTGGGCTCAAACAGAATCTATTGTTAGTCAGTCAAGATTTTTTCAAATCGAAAACCCCAGTTATTTTGGCTTTAACAGTAATAAAAAAGTCGGGGTGCTTTACAGCAACACTAAAATTAGTGAAACTTCCCAGGTAAATCTTCAATATATATTCGGAGCACTGTCGTTTTTAGGACAACCCTTTTCATTGGGGATTGATATGAGTAATTATATTGTACAAAATTCAACTTACAAGGTTACGGTTCCTCGTTTCTCTTTTGTGTATCAACTTCAAAATTGATTCTCGTACTTATCTATTCCCAGTATTACCTTTGGCTATTGGAATAAAACATTTAATGGAGAAGGGCTTATCTTTGAAGACCAAATTAATAGCCAAACTGGTTATGTAAGCCCTGAGACCGATGATCCTGCAGGAACTCAATTGGGAACAAGTAATTATATTGACTTTGGAGCCTCTTTTTTATTGCATTCTGAAAGTTTTTATGTTGGACTGTCCTTGGCACAAATTAATCAGCCCGATATATCCATCAGCGGGGAAACTCCTTTAAAAGCAAATCTCAAATTGTCCCTTCAAGGAGGAGCAGAATGGGATATTAATCCCCATCAAAGGAATGGTTTACCCGAAAGAAGCTATCTGTTTATTTTTAATAATATTCGTTACATTGACAAAATTTACTCATTGAATCTTTCTCAAGAATTCCAATTTAATGAGTTCTCTTTGGGAGTCAGTCAAAAGGCCAGTATGGCAGATAAGTTTGCATTAAATGGAATGGAACTGGGTGTGGGTCTAACATTAGAAAGTTTTGATATAGGAATGCAATATTATTTTCCATTAAATAAAAGCCCAACCAATTTTACTTCTAATGTTTTTGAACTCTACCTTATTTTTGAATTTACTCCTTTTAGAAGAAATAGGAGAGGATCTTTCAAACGTTTACAAATCAATAATTATTGAATAAAAAAAACCGTCATAATAATTATGACGGTTTTTTAAGTTAGGCTTCACCCGTTGGTCCAAAGTTTAATGGAATCGGAGGTTGATCTTTAGAATCGATTTCCCCATGACTCTCTTCATAACGGCGAATATTATCGGCCAATGCACTTTGAAACCTTTTGGCGTGTTCTGGAGTCAAGATAATTCTAGACTTCACTTTAGCCTTGGGTGTACCAGGCATGATGGCTACAAAATCAACCACAAACTCCGATGGTGAATGATTGATGATGGCCAAATTAGAGTAGGTGCCTTGGGAGGTAGACTCGTCTAATTCGATATTAATCTGTTGTTCTTTTTGCTCTTTGGGATCGCTCATGAACTATAAATTAACTTCTTGTTCTTCTTCTTCTTTGTCAATCAACAAGCTGGTATACTCATCTTTGGAACCGACGATGACATTGTCATAAGATCTCAAACCAGTACCGGCTGGGATTTTATGTCCGACAATAACATTTTCTTTCAGTCCTTCGAGAAAGTCGATTTTTCCATTAACCGCCGCTTCATTCAATACTTTGGTAGTCTCTTGGAAAGAGGCCGCAGAGATAAATGATTTGGTCTGTAGGGAAGCACGAGTGATTCCTTGAAGTTCGGGCGTAGCAGTAGCCGAAGCAGCATCACGCGCTACTACGGGTGCTTTGTCCTCACGGATCAACAATGAGTTTTCATCACGTAATTGACGGGCAGTAATCATTTGTCCCGCTTTTAGGTTTTCTGATGCTCCAACTTCCTCAACGATTTTCTTTCCAAATAAACCGTCGTTTTCAATGATGAAATCAGCCTTGTAAACCAATTGTCCCTCCAAGAAGATCGAATCTCCTGGATCTTGAATTTTTACCTTACGCATCATCTGACGAACAACTACTTCAAAGTGTTTATCATTAATCTTCACCCCTTGCAAACGGTAAACCTCTTGCACTTCATTCACCAAGTACTGTTGTACTGCTGATGGGCCTTTGATTTTAAGGATATCGGTCGGCGTAATGGAACCATCAGAAAGTGGCATTCCAGCTTTGACAAAATCATTTTCCTGGACCAAGATCTGATTGGATAGTTTAACCAAATATTTCTTGATATCCCCAAATTTGGACTCCACAATGATTTCGCGGTTTCCTCTTTTGATTTTACCAAAAGAAACCACTCCATCAACCTCTGATACCACAGCTGGGTTGGAGGGATTACGGGCTTCAAATAATTCTGTTACTCTTGGCAGACCTCCAGTAATATCGCCAGACTTTGCAGATTTTCTTGGGATTTTAACCAAGATTTTACCTTCTTTGATTTTATCTCCATCATTAACAATCAAATGCGAACCTACGGGTAAGTTGTAGGAACGAAGGGTATTGCCTTTGGCATCTTTGATGTGGAGTGTTGGAATCAATTTCTTGTTTCGAGATTCAGAAATCACCTTCTCTTGGAATCCAGTTTGCTCATCAATTTCAACTTGATAAGTAATCCCTTGATCAATGTTTTCAAAACTGATTTTTCCAGAGAATTCTGAAACTATCACACCATTGAAGGGATCCCACTGGCATAGGACATCTCCTTTTTTGATTTTGGATCCTTTCTTGATAAATATAGACGATCCATAAGGGATATTGTGGGTATTAAGTACGTTTTTGGTTTTGGAGTCAACCAATTTCAACTCCGTGGTTCTGGAGATGACAATACTGGATTCATTGCCTTCTGAATCTTCACCTTTGACCGTTTTAAGATCTTCGATTTCGGCGAGTCCATCAAACTTGGCCACCAATCTATTTTCCTCAGAAATATTTCCAGCAACACCTCCTACGTGGAAGGTTCTCAGGGTCAACTGTGTTCCAGGTTCCCCAATAGATTGGGCAGCGACAACGCCTACGGCTTCTCCTTTTTGAACCATTTTACCCGTAGAGAGATTTCGACCATAACACTTAGCACAAATACCTTTGAGTGCCTCACAAGTTAATGGAGATCGAACTTCAACACTACTAATGGGTGCATTCTCGATGCGCTTGACTACAGCTTCCGTAATTTGTTCTCCAGCCTCGACCAATACCTCATCTGATCGTGGATCGACAACGGCCTGAAGTGAAACTCGCCCTAGGATACGCTCTCCCAAGGACTCAACAATTTCTTCGTTTTTCTTTAGAGGTTCAACCTCTATTCCTCTAAGGGTTCCACAATCTTCAAGATTGACGATTACATCCTGAGAAACATCCACCAATCTTCGGGTCAAATAACCCGCATCAGCAGTTTTCAAGGCTGTATCTGCCAATCCTTTTCGCGCTCCGTGAGTAGAGATAAAGTATTCCAAGATGGACAAGCCTTCTTTAAAGTTAGAAAGGATGGGATTTTCAATGATCTCACCGCCACCAACATTAGACTTTTTTGGTTTTGCCATCAATCCTCGCATTCCGGTCAACTGACGAATTTGCTCTTTGGATCCCCTGGCTCCTGAATCCAACATCATAAATACAGAGTTGAATCCTTGCTGATCTTCACTAATGCGTTTCATGGCCAACTCAGTCAACTTGGCATTGGTTGATGTCCAAACATCAATAACTTGATTATAGCGCTCGTTGTTCGTAATCAATCCCATATTATAGTTGCCGTAGATGGCATCGACTTGAGTATTGGCATCATCGATCATCTCGACTTTTTCCTTGGGAATGATAATGTCTCCCAAACTAAAGGACAGCCCTCCTTTGAAAGCGAATCCATATCCCATACTCTTGATTTTATCCAAGAACTCGGCAGTTTCGGGAACACTGGTCACTTTTAGAATTTTACCAATGATTTCTCTTAGGTTCTTTTTGGTCAATACTTCGTTAAAGTATCCTGCATTTTCAGGCACTACCTCGTTAAACAATATACGACCTACAGTAGAATCGATGATTTGATAAACCAACTCGCCATCTTCGTTAAAATCTTTGGCTCTGATTTTAACCATTGCATTCAGATCCACGCGCTTTTCATTGTAGGCGATATGAACTTCCTCAACAGAATAAAAAATCAAACCTTCTCCCTTAACGGAAAGATCTTTGGTTGATTTTCTGGCTTTAGTCATATAGTAAAGTCCCAATACCATATCCTGAGAAGGAACAGTAATAGGAGAACCGTTAGCAGGGTTGAGAATGTTGTGAGAAGCCAACATCAAAAGTTGCGCTTCCAAAATGGCTTCTGGACCTAAAGGTAAGTGAACAGCCATTTGATCTCCGTCAAAGTCGGCGTTAAAGGCCGTACATACGAGCGGATGCAACTGAATGGCTTTTCCTTCAATCAACTTGGGTTGGAAGGCCTGAATCCCCAATCGGTGCAAAGTAGGAGCCCTATTCAATAACACAGGATGACCCTTGAGTACATTTTCGAGTATATCCCAAACCACAGGCTCTTTGCGGTCGATGATTTTCTTAGCAGATTTTACGGTCTTTACAATACCTCTTTCAATCAATTTTCTGATGATGAAAGGTTTGTAAAGTTCAGCGGCCATGCCTTTGGGCAGTCCACATTCAAAAAGTTTTAATTCGGGTCCTACGACAATTACAGATCGTGCAGAATAATCTACCCTTTTCCCCAAAAGGTTTTGACGAAAACGCCCTTGCTTTCCTTTGAGTGAGTCAGATAGTGACTTTAGAGGGCGGTTAGAATCTGTTTTTACAGCCGAGGATTTTCTGGTATTATCAAACAAAGAATCTACAGATTCCTGAAGCATTCGCTTTTCGTTTCTCAAAATAACCTCGGGGGCTTTGATTTCAACCAAACGCTTCAAACGATTGTTTCTGATGATGACACGTCGGTACAAATCATTCAAATCTGAAGTGGCGAAACGTCCACCATCCAAAGGCACCAAAGGTCTTAATTCAGGTGGGATCACAGGAACAACCTTCATAATCATCCACTCGGGTAAATTTTCTCTGTTTTCGTTGGCATCTTTAAAAGCCTCTACAACTTGAAGTCTTTTAAGGGCTTCGGTTTTTCTTTGCTTAGAGGTTTCGTTATTGGCTTTGTGACGCAATTCATAGGAAAGCGTCTCAAGGTCAATTCTTGACAATAATTCAATCAAACATTCTGCACCCATTTTAGCGATGAACTTTTCAGGATCGCTGTCATCAAGAAATTGGTTCTCAGGAGGCAATTGCTCCATGATGTTGAGGTACTCCTCTTCGGTGAGGAAGTCCATCTTTTGGGTAGGCTCTCCCTCTTCGTTTTTAGTATTACCAGGTTGGATCACCACATATCGTTCGTAGTAAATGATCATATCCAATTTCTTGGAAGGTAAACCTAAAAGATATCCAATTTTGTTGGGCAATGATCTAAAATACCAGATGTGTGCTACTGGAACCACTAAATTGATGTGACCAACACGGTCACGTCTTACTTTTTTCTCAGTAACTTCTACTCCACAACGGTCACATACAATTCCTTTATATCGGATACGCTTGTACTTACCACAGGCACATTCAAAGTCTTTGACTGGGCCGAAGATTCGCTCACAAAACAGACCGTCACGTTCGGGTTTATGGGTTCGGTAATTGATCGTTTCGGGCTTGAGAACTTCACCTCTAGAATTGCCCAAGATCACCTCTGGAGAGGACAAACCTATTGATATTTTACTGAACTTCTTTTGGGTAATGATTTCGTTATTTCTTTGCATAACTCGGTAGCACAATTTTTAATTATTCTTCTAATCTGATGTCTAATCCTAATCCTTTCAGCTCGTGCATCAATACGTTGAAAGATTCTGGTAATCCCGGTTCAGGAAGGGTTTCCCCTTTCACGATGGATTCATAGGTTTTGGCACGACCAATGACATCATCTGACTTGACGGTTAATATTTCTTGCAAGGTGCTAGAAGCTCCATAAGCTTCCAATGCCCAAACTTCCATTTCACCAAATCGCTGACCTCCAAATTGGGCTTTACCACCCAAAGGTTGCTGGGTAATCAGAGAATATGGTCCGATAGATCGGGAGTGCATTTTGTCGTCAACCATATGTCCTAGTTTTAGCATATAAATCACGCCTACGGTAGCAGGTTGATCAAAACGCTCTCCTGTACCTCCGTCGTAGAGGTAAGTATGACCATAGCGCGGGATTCCTGCACTGTCAGTCAACTCATTGATTTGGTCAATGGTAGCTCCGTCAAAAATTGGCGTGGCATATTTTTCTCCCAAATCCAATCCCGCCCAACCGAGGACGGTTTCGTATATCTGACCGATATTCATCCGCGATGGTACCCCCAATGGGTTCAACACGATGTCTACAGGTGTACCGTCTTCCAAGAAAGGCATTTCTTCCTCTCGGACAATCCGAGCTACGATTCCTTTGTTTCCATGACGTCCTGCCATTTTATCCCCAACCTTGAGCTTGCGCTTTTTAGCGATGTACACCTTGGCCAATTTCTTGACCCCAGCGGGCAATTCATCTCCAACACTGATGGTGAATTTTTCTCTTCTTAGCGAACCTTGAAGATCGTTTTCTTTGATCTTGTAATTGTGAATCAAATCGGCAATCAGTTTGTTGGTTGCATCGGTAGTGGTCCAAGTCCCTTTGGTCAAGTGAGTATAATCTTCAACCGCAGTTAACATTTTAAGAGTATATTTTTTTCCTTTGGGTAGAATTTCTTCCCCAAGATCATTTTGTACCCCTTGGCAAGTCTTACCGTTGACAATATTAAAGAGCTTTTCAATCAATATGCCTTTCAACTCCTCAAATTTGACTTCGAACTTTTCTTCTAAGACTTCAAGTTCTTGCTTGTCTTGATTTCTTTTTCTCTTGTCCTTAACCGAGCGGGTAAACAATTTCTTGTCGATAACTACACCTCTAAGGGATGGTGGTGCTTTGAGTGAAGCATCTTTTACATCTCCAGCCTTGTCTCCGAAAATAGCGCGTAAAAGCTTTTCTTCAGGAGAGGGATCGGACTCCCCTTTGGGAGTGATTTTTCCAATCAAAATATCTCCAGGATTCACCTCTGCACCGATACGGATCATTCCGTTTTCGTCCAAATCTTTGGTAGCTTCCTCGCTGATATTTGGAATATCATCGGTCAATTCTTCTGTTCCGAGTTTAGTGTCTCGTACATCGATTGAATATTCGTCTATATGAATGGAAGTAAAAATGTCTTGTCGAACAACACGCTCAGAGATTACGATGGCATCCTCAAAGTTGTATCCTTTCCATGGCATAAAGGCCACTTTCATATTTCTTCCCAAGGCCAACTCTCCACTTTGAGTGGCATAACCTTCAGACAGTACCTGACCTTTGGCAACCCGATCCCCTTTTTTCACAATGGGTTTTAGGTTGATACAAGTTCCTTGATTGGTTTTTCTAAATTTGATCAGATTATAAGTCTTGGTATCACCATCAAAGGTTACCAATTTCCTATCCTCTGTCATATCGTATTTGATGGTTACCTTGTTGGCATCAACATACTCTACCACTCCGTCTCCTTCTGCATTAATCAATACCCTAGAGTCAGAAGCAACTTGTCTTTCCAATCCAGTTCCAACAATGGGAGATTCTGGACGTAAAAGGGGAACTGCCTGACGCATCATATTAGATCCCATCAAAGCCCTGTTGGCATCATCGTGTTCCAAGAAAGGAATCAAAGAAGCCGAAATAGAAGCAATTTGGTTAGGGGCTACATCCGTATAGTTGATTTCGTCGGGGGTTACCACTGGGAAATCCGCTTGATCACGAGCAATTACCTTTTCAGAAGTGATTTTTCCAGCCTTATCAAAAGGAATATTCGCTTGGGCAATCAATTGATTTTCTTCTTCCTCTGCACTGAGGTAGATGGTGTTCTCCAAGTCGATCTTCCCATCATTTACTTTGCGATAAGGAGTTTCGATGAATCCTAAGTTGTTTACTTTGGCATAAACTCCTAGAGAAGAAATCAATCCAATGTTTGGACCTTCGGGCGTTTCAATGGGACAAAGTCTCCCGTAGTGAGTATAGTGAACATCACGCACCTCAAATCCTGCTCGCTCTCTGGAGAGACCACCGGGACCCAGTGCTGATAATCTTCTTTTGTGAGTGATCTCAGCCAATGGATTGGTTTGATCCATAAACTGGGACAACTGATTCGTTCCGAAAAAGGTATTGATGACCGAGGAAAGTGTTTTGGCATTAATCAAGTCAATAGGTGTAAATACCTCATTGTCTCTAACATTCATTCGCTCACGAATCGTACGAGCCATTCTGGCCAATCCAACGCCAAACTGAGATGAAAGTTGTTCTCCAACAGTTCTTACCCTTCTGTTGGAAAGGTGATCGATATCATCGATTTCTGCTTTGGAATTGATCAACTCAATCAAGTACTTGACAATAGTAATGATATCAACTTTGGTCAAAACCTGCTTGTCCATCTCAACTTCGAGGTTGAGTTTTTTGTTCATTCGGTAACGCCCTACTTCGCCTAGATTGTAACGCTGATCCGAAAAGAAGAGTTTGTCGATGATACCACGGGCGGTATCCTCATCTGGTGGTTCAGCATTCCTCAACTGACGATAGATGTGTTCTACCGCTTCTTTTTCTGAGTTGGTAGGATCTTTTTGCAGTGTATTGTGAATGATAGCATAATCGGCCATATGGGCATCTTCCTTGTGCAAGAGTATGGTTTTTACGTCTGCTTCAAGGATCATTTCGATATGCTCTTTTTCCAACAGAGTATCACGGTCGATGATGATTTCATTTCGTTCGATGGAAATCACCTCTCCTGTGTCCTCATCCACAAAATCCTCGTGCCATGTTTTTAAAACACGAGCAGCGAGCTTGCGGTTTAGGACTTTCTTCAATCCAGTTTTAGAGACTTTGATCTCTTCTGCCAAATCGAATATTTCTAAAATATCTTTATCACTTTCGTAACCAATTGCTCTAAAAAGGGTAGTTACGGGTAATTTTTTCTTTCTGTCAATATAAGCATACATGACACTGTTGATGTCAGTAGCAAATTCAATCCATGAACCTTTGAAAGGAATAACTCTTGCCGAGTAGAGTTTGGTTCCATTGGCATGGAAAGATTGTCCAAAAAAGACACCAGGAGAACGGTGCAATTGAGAAACTACAATACGCTCTGCCCCGTTGATTACGAATGTTCCACTTGGGGTCATATAGGGAATTGTCCCCAAAAATACATCTTGGACGATAGTTTCGAAATCCTCGTGTTCTGGATCTGTACAAAACAGTTTTAATCTTGCTTTGAGAGGGACGGAATAAGTCAAACCTCTTTCGATACATTCTTGAATAGAATAACGAGGTGGATCAACGAAATAGTCGATAAATTCAAGCACAAACTGATTTCGAGTATCCGTAATCGGAAAGTTTTCTTTGAAAGTGTTGAAAAGACCTTCTTCGATTCTTTCGTCAGATTTGGTTTCCAACTGGAAAAAATCTTGGAAAGATTTGATTTGAATATCGAGGAAATCTGGGTAATTGGGTGAGTGCTTTGCGCCAGCAAAATTGACTCGAGTGGATTTTGTATTCGGCATCTACATTAATTTATTAGTATCCAACATTTGGGTTTAAAACCCGAGGGGCGTTATGAAACACAAAATGGTTTAGGCCTATGGAGGTCATCCAAAAGCCTAAACCTTGTTTGGTGTGAGGAAAGAACTATTTCAGTTCGACCTCAGCTCCTGCTTCTTCAAGCGACTTTTTAAGTCCTTCAGCTTCGTCTTTAGAAACTGCTTCCTTAACATTGCTTGGTACATTATCAACCAATTCTTTGGCTTCTTTCAAACCAAGACCAGTCAATTCTTTTACCAATTTAACAACTGCAAGTTTTGAACCACCAGCAGCGGTTAGTACTACATCGAATTCTGATTTTTCCTCTGCAGCGGCTTCTCCTCCACCACCAGCGGCACCACCAGCAACAGCTACGGCTGCAGCAGCAGGTTCGATCCCGTACTCATTTTTTAAAATATCGGCCAATTCATTGACTTCTTTTACCGTCAAATTAACCAGTTGTTCTGCGAATTCTTTTAAATCTGCCATTTTTTCTATTTGTATTTTCTTGTTTTAAATAATTGTAATTTTTGAATGTTTATTCGTTTGAACGTTTACCGTTCGGACAATGTTTTTAGGATTCCTGAAATATTCGATCCACCCGATTGAAGTGCTGAAATAACATTTTTGGCGGGAGATTGAAGTATTGTAATCACATCTCCTATCAACTCCTCTTTTGACTTAATGGATTCCAATACGTCAATTTGGTTGTCGCCAATGTAAATGGCCTCATCTATGTAGGCCCCTTTCAATAGTGGTTTTTCGGATTTTTTTCGGAAAGTTTTGATCAACTTGGCTGGGGTATTACCCACCTCCGAAAACATCAAAGAGGTATTGCCTTTCAATACTTCTTGCAAGCTTCCAAAGTCTTTGTCAGAAGCCTCCATGGCTTTCGCCAACAAGGTATTCTTAACAACAGACAATTTGATATTTGCCTTAAAACATGCCCTGCGCAATGCTGTCGTTTGGACTGCATTGAGACCGGCGATATCCGTTAAATAAAGATTCTTTACCGAGGATAACCTTTCGGTTAAATCTTGGATTTCTTGTGCTTTTTGCTCTTTTGTCATTCCTTAAATTTTAAGGCTAAGCCATTTTGGTTTCAATACCAATTCCAGGACTCATCGTACTGGACATGGAAACGCTTTTGATATAAGTTCCTTTGATGGTAGTGGGTTTCAACTTGTGAATCGTCATCAGCAACTCATTGGCATTCTCTTCGATCTTTTTGGATTCGAAGGAGACTTTACCAACAGAAGCGTGAATGATTCCATTTTTATCCACTTTAAAATCAATTTTTCCTCCTTTAACATCAGAGACTGCTTTTTTGATGTCCATGGTTACCGTACCAGTTTTGGGATTGGGCATTAAACCTCTGGGTCCTAAAACCCGTCCCAAGGGGCCCAACTTACCCATCACACTGGGCATGGTAACAATTACATCGACGTCTGTCCAGCCATCTTTGATTTTTTGAAGGTACTCATCCAAGCCAATATAGTCCGCACCTGCCTCTTTTGCTTCTGCTTCTTTGTCGGGAGTAACTAAGGCCAAAACCCTGAGGGTTTTACCCGTCCCATGTGGAAGTGTAACCACACCTCTGACCATTTGATTGGCCTTTTTGGGATCTACTCCCAAACGAATGGCCATATCTACTGACGCATCGAATTTTGTGGTGGTCACATCTTTGACCAAAGAAGAAGCATCTGCTAAGGAGTACAAGGAATTACTGTCCACTTTGGCTCTGGCTTCTTTTTGTTTTTTTGATAATCTTGCCATAACTAATTTTTTATGAGTTAGAAGGGAATTCTCCTTTAACAGTGAATCCCATCGAACGGGCAGTACCGGCCACCATCTTCATAGCTGATTCAATGGTAAATGCATTTAAATCTTGCATTTTATCCTCAGCAATAGTTCTGACTTGATCCCAAGTAACCGAGGCTACTTTGGTTCTGTTGGGTTCGCCGGAACCCTTTTTAGCTTTAGCTGCTTCCATCAATTGAACGGCCGCTGGAGGTGTCTTAATTACAAATTCAAACGATTTGTCTTTGTATACAGAAATCGCAACCGGTAATACTTTTCCGGGCTTATCTTGGGTTCGTGCATTGAATTGCTTACAAAACTCCATGATATTAACTCCTGCGGCACCTAGCGCGGGTCCAACCGGTGGCGATGGATTCGCTGCACCTCCCCGAACTTGAAGTTTAAGAACTTTAAATATTTCTTTTGCCATTATTTAATAATTAACGTTGTAGAAGTTTTAAGTGGAAGCTAAAACTTCTCGTATCAGTAACATTTATAATTTTTCTACTTGCATATAACTCAATTCCAGAGGAGTCTTTCGACCAAAAATCTTCACCATTACCTCTAGTTTTCTTTTTTCCTCATTCACCTTTTCAATGGTTCCATTGAATCCATTAAAAGGTCCATCAATCACCTTGACATTTTCTCCTCTTGAAAAAGGAATAGCAATGTGCTCTGTGGTCATGGTCAATTCGTCTACTTTACCCAACATCCTGTTGACCTCGGCAATTCTAAGCGGAACTGGATCTCCTCCTTTGGTCTCCCCTAAGAATCCAATGACATTGGTTACAGATTTTATAATATGGGGTATTTCTCCCGTCAAATTGGCTTTAATCATTATGTAACCAGGAAAGTAAACTTTTTCTTTGTTGATCTTTTTTCCGTTACGGATTTGGACTACTTTTTCCATGGGAACCAAAATATCCTCAACCTTATCGGCATATCCCAAACGAGTGATTTCACTCATGATATAGTCTTTGATCTTAGCTTCTTGACCACTCACCGCTCTGATTACATACCAATTTTTTGTGATGACTTCTGCCATATCTATCCGTTAATCAATTGAAAATAGAATCCTACTACTTCAGAGAGAACTGTATCTGCTCCCCAAATGGCGAGTGAGAAAATAACCGAAAACACCAAAACAATAACGACCAATCGTTGAAGTTCAGCACGGGGCGTCCAAGACACATTGTTTCTCAGTTCTTCAAACGAATCCTTTATGTAGTCGATAACTGCTGACATACTATTGTTTATTTTTGCACGGGTTGAGAGGCTCGAACTCCCGACACCTGGTTTTGGAGACCAGTGCTCTACCAACTGAGCTAAACCCGTTTTTATTTGACACAAAAGGCATCCGCCAGAGGCGGACACCT
>Ga0209603_1003672_pt1 | contig 13171 bp, 10 predicted proteins | sample COGITO_mtgs_1206_FD_184812 | JGI IMG/M metagenome (GOLD analysis project Ga0209603, IMG submission 184812) | Pelagic marine microbial communities from North Sea - COGITO_mtgs_120607 (SPAdes) (version 2) | ecosystem: Environmental > Aquatic > Marine > Epipelagic ... | reverse complement strand
ATGAATTAAAGGATTTTTATAAAAACCGATTAGCAGATAAAAGATCTACGATTGAGTTTGATGATTAAATCCGACGTCGGACTATCCGACAACGGAAATTATAACTGATTTCAAATAAATAAACCTTAAAACAGGGAATTAAGATTAAAGATGGTAAATCCCGAACTAAATAATTCACCAGAATTAGGCATCAGCAATGTAGTTTATGGTCGTGAAAGGCGTAAAGATGGTAGAGTTATATATTTTCCTGATAATAAATTGTTAGTAGGCAAAAAAGTAATTCCTGAAAAAATTGTGCTCAAAAGATGGCGTAAACGTGAGTTCGTATTTAATGTTGCAAGAGGTTTCAGGCTAAGTCCAAATTTTTGGAGAGCCATCAGCATTGCACTCGGCAAAGACGCATTAAGAATAAAATCACTTAATAAGAATGAGATCGAGATTGGTTTTACAAATCACCAAGAAGCAATACGATCAAAAAACTTTAAAACACAAAGTGCAAGTAACGTTATAGAAGTTTTTAAGAGCCTTGAGACATTCCAGCTTCAATCAATTTTAGATAGACATACAAACCCAGATCGTATGAAGAAATATGGAACTCCAGACCTTTTTCTATTTACAAGCCATAAAGCAAGACACTCAATTTCTAGAGCATGTTTTGTTGAGGTAAAAAGGCATGATGAGGTGCTCAGTGATGATCAGATAAATGAAATCAATTTTTTAAGGAATATAGGATTAAAATCACGGGTTTTTAGGCTAAATGAATTATAGATAATCTAATTTAATATTGATTTTAAAGGTCCCAAATATGTGATAATCAATGCGGAATGATGACAATAAAACAAATTATGGTGGAAAATTGAAAAGTATAATAAATACCGAAATTATATTACATTTCCATACGTCTAAGTCTCCAGAATTTGTTGGGGATCTAAATGCGGTTAGTAATTTTTATGATGTTGAAACTTGCGAAAGCCATCTCAGAAAAATTCAAAGTATATTATGTGAATTAGATTTTAGCTTTAACTCAGTATTAATGAAAAAAGGAACGCATACTTGGAAATTTACTTTTTCAAATAATAATATTTTATCTCGTAGATTTCAAAATCTCATACCACTACTTTTTAAATCAAAGAAGACTGATAATATTTTATATAAGTATCAAAAAGAAGGAGTTAAATTTCTACTTTCCCATGATCAATGCATATTAGCAGATGACATGGGATTAGGCAAAACGCTTCAGGTAATCAAAGCTGTTGAACAGGATGCTTTTCAAAAAAAGACACCATTATTTTTAATATTTTGCCCTATCTCATTAATAGAAAATTGGAAAACTGAGATAAAAAAATGGGCTCCTTTGTTTGTAGTTAATGAATACCTTCCTAAAACTGCAAAATCACAAATTTCAAATTCTAATTTTTTGATTATTGCTTATTCAAGAATGCAAAACTTCTTTTCTGAAGTTGAATATAAAGAAATCATAAAATCAATTAGTATTTTTGATGAAGCGCATAAATTGAGAAATGAAAGTGCTAAAGTTAACAAAATAGCAACTAAGATAAAATCTAACAAGAAGTGGCTGTTAACTGGGACCCCTCTTGAGCGAGACTCAAAAGACATAGAAAATATAATAACTTTAATTGATCCTAGCATATCAGTTGCAAATTTTTCTAAAGACCCGTTTTTATTGAAATCACGCTTCACAAATATTACACTGAGGCGAACTAAAACCGAGGTGTTAGCGCACTTGCCACCCTTAAAGCGTAAGGTTCATTATTTGCCAGTGTTAGATCAACAGATGATTGAATATGAGTTATTAGTTAAAAAGCAAAAATTGCTTCCAAGAAAAGAACGCATTGGCGCATTAACAAATATGCTCATGGTTGCATCTGCAAGTAACACCGGACAGAGCAACAAAATTAAAAAAGCTGTCGAATTAGTTAAGCTGCAAATAGAAAAAGATAATAAGGTTATAATTTTTTCACGTTTCAATAAAATTTTAGATCTTATGTGTAAATCTCTCTCAATAAATAATTTGCACCATGAAAAAATTAATGGCGAAATAGATAAAGATGAACGGGAAAGACGCCTTAAAACATTTAAAGACTCTGAAAATACCAATGTATTAGTTTTAAACATTGCAATTGGGAGTGAAGGATTGAATTTAACTGAAGCCAATGTTGTGATTTTTTTAAACGAATGGTGGAACCCATCAACAAATAGGCAAGCCGAAGATAGGGTTAATAGAATTGGTCAACATAAAGATGTTGAAATACACATATTAAGAAGTTTAAAAACTATAGATATAAATCTTGAAAAAATTCTTACAAACAAAAATATTCTTGAAAAAGAATATCTTGATCTACTACTTGAAGACTTAAATTAATGCTCATACAACCTTTTATCTTAGACGCATTTGATGAAATAATATTGTTATCTCACCGAGAATTAAGGCGTGCAACAGATGGTTATGGTGTTGTTAGGTATAAGCGTCGCTTAAATTACGTAACAAATAATTTTCAAGTACTACTAGATGGCAAAGTGCCTCCACAGGATGGTTCATATTTTTTAAAAGATCATGAACCATTACCATCATTGAAACCTAACCAAACTCAAAATAAAAATCTAGATGATGATAGCTATAATAATAATCAATTAAATACACCTGACGTAAAATTTTTAAAAAAAATAGCATTTGATGGTATCTCAGAAGGGTTTCTGACCATTAAAATGATAAGAAACTTCAATGAAGATGCAATGAGAGCATATAATCTAATTGAAAACTACAGGCCAAGATACAGAACATTCTCTGGATTAAACTATAGCGATATCAAATCTAATTTAGACCAAGTAAAATATCCAAATACTTTTTTCCAAGATTTGGATATTAAGTTTTTTTCATATCCATATAATAATTGGCAGTTTTTAAAGGCAATGGAAACTCTCCATTCTTTTAAATTAAAAGACTATTTGAATGGCAGCATTCCAATAAGTAAAGATAATTTAAAAAAGATTAATGAAAAATCTTTTAACGAATACTTACGAGCAAATATATTTTTTCAACATTGTATTTATTGTGAGGGAATTCATGACAGAGTTGAAGATGATATTCTTGAATACATAGATAATAATGAAAATGAGTTCGCACAATTCTTAACTGAAGAATGTAAAATAGTTACTAAAAACTGGCGTTCATCTTCGATTATGAAGATGATCCACCTATGTTCTGAGTTACCGCGTTGGGTTGGCACTCATCATGATAGTATTAATATATCAAATGAGAAATTTCCTAAAGATGTGAAACAACTTTCCTTATATTCTATTGCACACATAACAAATGACAAGAATTTGGTCGATCGCATTCAGAGATTGCACAAATTCGGAATAAGAAAAATTGGCCACATGTTAACTTTAATTTAATGAAAAATTAATCATAGCATTCAGAAAGAATTTTCTCACGTAAATCAGATAAATCTGAAAAAATCTCGTCTTCTCGAGCTTTATTTATTTTTGGCTCTAACCAAACTTTCCATGATCTTTTCATATCATTCAATTGATCTTCGCTCAGGTTTTCCAATCCACATAACCAAAGTAAAATTCGCAGCCCCATTTGCGAGCATTTTTTAGCATCTTCGCTTCTCATTTTCCAAGTTCCTTCGTCTGGGTCTTGGACTGTTAATAAACCCTTCCAAATTGAAGATTGAAGATCCCAATTAACATAACTTAAAGGTGCCAGTGCTTCTTTTATTTCAGAAAATGTGCTTTCTTTGCTTATATCAGAATTATTCATTAATCGCCTTGCAAGAGGAGCCAATATTTCTGTTTGCCCAATTGGCCTAAAAAGAAGATGATCAACTGTGTCCGCTGCATAACCACTTGGGCCTGGTGGTCGACGTTTTTTTGTAGGATCTTCTTCTATGTCCGGTAATATTGAAACCATGGCATCCCATATATTATCTAAATAAGTAAAAAGTTCATCTATCTCACTATCTTGAGGTGTTAACTGTATTATTGAATGATTTGATTTGTAAGCTCCATTTTCATTCTGAAACTCTTCATCCCACAAAAGTGAAATATTCATTTTATATAATCCAACTAAAGTTGCCCACGCTGTTGAATTTCTTGCCATATTTGGTGTTGTAGCTTCAGTATCAATTCTTGGATTAACTTCATTTCCATCCCATTTGAAAAATTCAGCATCCGAAAACAATCTACGCGTAACGATAGCAAATCTATCATCCTCGTCCATAATTATGTTTGTATTTGCTGCAGTAGTTTTTGCATGCCTATTTAAAGAAGAAAATAATCTTCTGTAAGATTTTAAAAACTCATCTCTCGTACTATCTTCTTTTGGAACTACAAAAATTACATTTATCGTTTCTTCGCTAAAACCTGGAGCAGGATTATGAACAGCAGAATCTTGTATTAATTTCTTAATTGCAAATAACCTATGTTGCCCGTCTAATGCATAAGTTTTTATAGTATCGTCAAAAGTTAAAACACCAAAAGTATCAGTAAATTGCCCTTTTACCATACGCATCTCTGGAATATCTTCTATAGAAACTGGATGGAATTGTGGGTTACCATCTAATGCCGCCACCACAAGTGAATTAAAAAACCGTTCATCATTTTTGAGTAAATAGTTTACGATTTGTGTCCCTGCTCTACCTGTACTAATTTCACGTTGTATTGCCGTATCAAGTGTTTTATCGTCGTTCACTTCAGAAGCAAATTGTATTTCATTAGCCACTTGGTTCATTTTCATTTTCACAGAATAATAATCCCAAGAACCCATTTTCATTTTTAAAGCTGCGTAAAAAGTACTCATTATAAAATTAATCTCCTGATAAAGTTGCCGTAATTGTTCTTTTTGTTTTAACTGAATTTATTTTATTTAAAGGGCTGCCATAAATATCAATTAATGCTTGTTCAATTTCTCGTAATTCATCTTTAGAATATCCAGGAAATTCTGCGTACCAGAATCTAGTATTTTTTCTAAAGTTATGTAACCTTCTCCACAATGCATCATCTTTATCACTCGAAGTATGGTTATTAAATCGTTTCCGTAATTTTTCAGACATTCCGATATAAGCAGGCGTTTCAAAATTAGAAAATGGAGGTGTATTCGCTGCCACATTACTTTGTACAGAAACAATATATACCCCCCTACCTTCTGGAATAAATGTTTTATTTATTTGTACAAAACTTATACAATGCCAAGACGCACTCAAAACATCTTCAGGAAATTGGTTGCTAAATGAATTCTGAAAATTCCATCCAATTTGTACAACCACTTTAAAATACCTCAACAATTTTTTGAGAAAAATTTTCTAATTGAATTTCCGCAATTTTTGCATTCTGTCTTATTATATTTTGAACTGATAAAACTTTCTTTAGATCTTTAGCTGTTTGTGGTCTAAAAAGTAATATATCTGTTAAATTTGAGCCATCAAGAAAACAATATCTATCACTAATTTCTATATTTATTTTATCAAAGTAATCATATATTTCATATCTGAGTTTAATTAATTTTTGTTTTTCTAATTCACTAGATGTAATTTTTTGATCAAAAGTTAAATTGTCTAATTCACGTTCATCTTTTACCTCATCTATACCTTCAGTTACCCCTACATTAGACTGTAAGTCTATTTCATCTAAGGACGGTATATCAGATTCTAAAGTTTTAATTACATTTTCATTTTCTTCTTTTGAATCATGAGGTTGATTTGTGGCAGTTTTATTACGAGTTGAAATAACATAAATTTCATTTTTTATTTTTCTAGAAATTTCGTCAATATCAATTTGTGGAATATTTTTATAATCAAAAATTTCAAACAATCTCATCACTGATGCAAAAACCATTAGAGAGAAACCAAAATCTAGAATCTCATTATTCGTGTGCGCATTAACATTTCGAGCATATTTAAGGTTACGGGCAATATTTTCTAGCTCTGTTGATTTTTGCATATAAACTTTTGCTTTGTGAAAATTTGTTTTCCAGTCATTTATCGACCTTGTATAAACTGCACTACTTATACATTGAGTAATATTTAGATACTTAGGTCTTTGATGTTGCGTAAAGAAAACTGTTTCAAATCTTGATGTAAAAAGTTTTGTTGTTTCTGACAAATCATTTACATCAAACACTGAGACTTCATCAATAAATTCCTTCGGATTGACCATTAGCTCTTCAGAGTCACAAAATTTCAGAAGTTTTGAGAACCCTTCTGCTAACGTCAAAGAAATAATCCGATGGTTTTTACCTGAAAAAATATCTCTCCAAATCTCTTCTGTAAGATAAAAGTGATTTTCTTCTTGTATCAATTTGAATTATTCCCATATGTTTACATTTACAAATGAACGTTAAATTGATTTAATCTTATTGTATAGAGGCTCAATAATACTTTCCATGGGAAAATGAACATGTCGCAAAATGATAATATTATTGATAAAACAATGTTAGAAATTGTTTCATCTACAAGACGAATACATTTTACAGAGGGAACATCTGCATCTCATAGAACAAAGAAACTAAAAGAAATTATAGAAAATAATTCAGAGGATATTGAGTTAAATGCTATTGGAAAAGATAACGATAGTTGACTGGAGATGTTTTTTTGGTGAGCAGCAAATAGATTTTGCATCAACGAAAGAGAAAAATGTTACTCTAATTCACGCAGAAAATGGAGTTGGTAAAACTTCATTGCTTAATGCCCTCCTCTGGTGCTTTTACAAGAAGACAACTCCTAGATTTGAAAAACCAGATGATATTTTAAATCACCAAGCATTAAGAGAAGGCCGAAAAAAGGCACTCATTGCTGTAGAATTTAGCCATGAAGATATTCTTTATGAGGCACGACGTATCTTTAGATATGATTATCCATCCACAGCTGAAAAAGTTATTGTTACAAAAATTTCAATTGATGGTGAACAAAAAACTGTTAGATCAGATCCAAATTACTTCTTAAATTCAGTACTACCCATTGATATGGCCGGACACTTTCTGTTTGATGGTGAGCATGCCGAAGCGCTTACTGTAAAATCAAATAGCTCTTCTGTATCTAATGCAATCAAAGATATTTTAGGTTCTACATTCGTTATGCAATCAATAGATGCATTAGAGAGTATTGAAACTAATTACCGCAGAAGAGCAACTTCAGCAAATGCATTAAAGAAATCTGTAGAAATTGAAAAAAATATTCTCAAGTATGAAAAATACATACCAACTAAAAAATTATCAATGGAGGAATTAAATTCGGAAATTGAAGTATTAGAACTTGAACGTGGAAAATTAGAGCGCCAGCTATCATCAGTCGCGGCTATTAAGCAGAGCCAAGCGTTAAAGCTTTCAACAGAAAAAACAATTCAAAATGAAAAGAGATATGAAAAAAGAGCAAAAGCAGATCAACAATTATGGCTATCAAAAAATGGGATATATGCCCTAGCAAAAGAATTCTCGGCAAGCGCTAAAAGTATCATATCAGATCATAATAACAAAAATTCGAAAAAATCTTCATTTAATAAAGAAATTATACTTAAAATTCTCGACATAGGTGAATGCGTATGTGGGACAACGATAAACGACAAATTAGAACTTGAACGGCATTTGCGTTCACAACTTGAAACAGCTGAAACATTAGAACTACAAAAAAGAATAATTAAAATTACTTCACTTATTTCTCGATTAGAAAATGTGAATGTTAAAGATAAATTTGCAGAGTTCGATACTTCCAAGCAAGCACAAGTTGAGCACTTTGAAGCCATTAAAAATGCAGAAATATCTTACACTGAGATTACTGAGGCGCTTGAAGCCCATGACCTTGGTATGATTTCAGATTTACAATCAAAAAGTACGAAAATTCATAAAGAAATATCTGCGAAACAACAGCTCAAAGGTGAAGTAGCATTACAACTGACAGCTGCTGAAAAAAAATTAAGAGCCTATAATAGCAATTTAGATGAAATAAATCGTGGTGCTTCTGACGGTAAGAGATATTTAAAGTATCAGTTCCTAACAAAGAAAGTAAAAGAAAATTTAATAAAAAAACTTAAAGAAGAAACTGAGAGTGCAAGATTAGTTATCAATAAATTTGTTAAGGAAATAATTGAAAAAACAGCAAGGAAAGACTTTAAAGTTATAATTGACAAAAGTTTTTCAGTTAAGCTAACGGACCAATATGGAACAGATATGGCTAAAAGTGAAGGCGAGAACCAATTGTTAGGACTGGCATTCACCGGTGCATTAGCTAAATTTGCAAAAATCAGAAAAAATGCACAAAATAAAATCTTATTGCCAGGAACAGAAGCACCATTAGTTTTAGATGCGCCGTTTGGAAAACTTGACAGAATATATAAACATGCAACTGCAGAATTTTTACCACAAATGGCCTCACAAATAATTGTAATGGTAAATAAAGAACAAGGCTCACCCGAAGTATTAGAACTACTAAAAGATAAAGTTGGCTATCAATATGCACTTGTTCGGCATAATCAAAGTCCACAAAATGAAAAAGCATCTGAAGTTTTAAATGTAAATGATAAAAAAATTGATATCACTTGCTATGATAGTTTTTTTGATGGAACTGGGATTGAGCTCATATAATGGCAAAAGCTGTAGCAATAAATAGATCTAAAATTCATGAAAGTTTAGTCCAATCTTTATCTGGTGAAAATGCAATTATATATGATGAGAGTGGAAAAAAACTCTTCCCCACAATTCGTGAATTATTAACATTCGCAGCACTCCTTGGCTTAAAACATGGAAAGAGAACCCCAATTGATAAAGGACACGGAATTGAGGACATTCAAGGTACGACCTATGAAGACACTGAAGCTCTGGAATTCATTTGGATGATTGCAGTTATTGAAACTGGAAATGCAGAAATTCTAAAAGATGGTAATGAAAGGCAATGTGCTGAAATTTTTGAAGAATACTCAAATACTGGTCTAAAAATCATATCTGAATATTTAGATAAAATTCCACATGAAGAAAAAATTGAAAAAATGATTGAAGAAATATCAAAAATAGCTTTATCAAATTAAATATTTAATAAGTTTCTTCTTTTAAAATTGAGCTAAGTAATTTTTCATTTATGACATGCTAAACAAACCTTTTGATTACCATAAATTTCATCAAAATCTACTAATCCCTCATCAGGGCGAAGTGGATTAATTTTGCGTTTTTTCGCTGCAGATTCTAATCTCTTTTGATGATCAGCTTTAATTTGAGCAACACGCTTAGGCTCAGAAAGTTCAACTAAACTTTCCCCTTGGCACCAAGTAAATGGTGAACCGTTATCCAGTGCAGTTTTTTCCATACGTTTAGCATTTTCAAATGCTTCAGGGTGTCTCTCCATTAAGCCAACCCATTCAATCTTGCGCTGGAAGAAACAAAATGTGCACCCACTTCGAGAGCGCCAGTCATAATATTTAGGAAGCCCGAGGCCTGAATTTTCTAAAATTTCCAGTACACCGGGCTTATCTATATGGTTCTCCTTAAATGGTAGAACAGTTTCAATATCTTTTTTAGACTGAAGCCCTTCACGAAAGCTTTCATCAGACCTGATTGCAACGTATGACTTAACTTTTATACCTTTTGATAAAAACTCAGCATCTACCCACTTCTCAAACGGGGCAAGCTTTAGGTTTACTGTACACCAGCGAGCCTGAGCAGATGGTAAAAAATTATTATATTGCTTCATAAAAAATTTAAAATCTCGGTTTGGGTCAAGATAATTAATTGGTTTACCTAAATATCCTTCAAGCATATTCAGATATTCATAAACTTCGTCGAGCTCTTCACCAGTATCAGTAAAGAAATATTCAATTTCTAAATCAGGGTAATTATCGCGCATATAAATAGCTAACGCGGAACTATCTTTGCCCCCTGATAGACCTAATACATGCTTAACTTCTTGCAAATTTTCCATATTTTAGCTCTCATCCTCCAATAAAATTGCAAGCGCTGCAGTTAGTTTATTCTTTTCTGTCAAACCAATACCTTTAAGTTTATCCACTATTTCACGCGCATCATCTAAATCTGATGAAGATAATGTTTGATGTTTTATCTGTGTATCCTTCGCATCTTTTTTGTGCGTTATAAAAGCAAAAGCAAAACTATGCGCCTCACTGCCTTTAATGTATGACATCGTTTCTAAATTTATAAAATTTCGACAAAAATTAGTTGCTTCAACAAATATTTTATCGATATCATTATCAATCCATATTTTTGCAGGTTTATTTACCAACATTGATGCCAAGCGTTGTACAGAAGCCACTTCTAAAGAAAGCTGTTCAATATTTGTCACAAACATTTCCATTCTATTATCGCCAGATAAACGCTTTATTGCTTTAGCTCGTTCTTTTAATTCTTCTAAATTGCTTTCATTTACACTGTATATTCCAAGCTCCCTGAAAAGATGGAGTTGGAAATTAGTCATCGTTTCATCAAAAATAGAAGATAATTCATTTAAGCCATCTTCTATTTTTCTAAAAACAATTTTTAGAGCTGATTTATCACTTTGCTTTATTTCACCATAAAGATTTGGAATATCAACGAGTGCAAATTGCGCTGGGTCACTTGCTCTTTTGAATAATGTTCTTACTGCCTTAGCATTTTCAGAAACTTTCGCCGTTCGTTGCGCCCATTGTGGCGTTTTATCAAAAATTTCAATTAATTTTATAGCTACGGGAAGAGGTTCTATATTCTCGACGCTCTCATTATTAAGTCTTGCAGGTATTTGAGCCAACGAACTTAAAATATATTTAGTGTTATCATCCATTTTTAGGTATCGAACAGCACAGAGTTCAGGGTTCCTAATTATATAATCTATGTCAATTTCTGCAATTTTTGTCATGAAAACATCTTCACGGTAAAAAGCAATTTTGGAATGGTTTAGAATTAAAAACAAATACACAAATAAAGGTCTTGGTCCAGATTTAAGGCCAAAAGGTGCTTGCATCCAAACGTTTTCATAAAGCTCAGAGAATTTAATATTGCGCTCTTTATTTTTTTCTAAATATTTAAGTGAAGAACTAAAAAGGTCAGATAAATTTTTTGTAAAACTATTAAAGCCATATTCAGGTTTAATTATCGAAAATCCCTTCTTGCCTATACTCTTATGCAATCTGTTTGATTTTAAAACTGTTTCATAAATTCCGCGTTCTGCAGGAAATTTAGTATATCCTAAATTTTCTAAATGTGATGATCCAATTAAATCATACATTAATTGCTTCAAAGCACGTGATGCACTTCCTGAAAGTTTAGCGCGGTTAATGAGTTCATTTTGTATGTGAAGTGTCTGTGGAAAAATCTTATCAGCGAGCAGAGATACTAACTTATGGGCTGAAATCTTATTATCATTAAGTTCATCAAATGATGTATTCCAGGAAATTCTATCTAGTAAATCAATAAATATATTTTCAATTTCTTGCTGCCTAGCATCAATACGATCATTTACTTCTCGCCGAGCAATCTTATCTCTTGATAATTCACTTCGAGTTTCAGATATCAATCTTAATGCACTATATTCTCGTATTGTATCTATTTGGATCGGTGTAAGTATCGCTAATGCTAGAGCAAAATGATCTGATGACTTTAATTTTTTGACTTTTTTAATACAGCCTTCAACGTTATTTGTCGCAACAAGTAAAAATCTTGCAAAATGATCAGTATTTGGTGCGAAATCTTCAGTAAGACTTTCTAAGTCTTCCTCATAACCAATTTTAATATCAGCCCATCTAAGTGTTCCAGTTTTAAGGTAATGTCGTTTTGCAATTATTGTAGAAGGTAAAAACTGATCCCCTATTTCTGATAGATTTAAACTTTTTTGATTTTCAAGGGTTTGCTTTAATGCGGCTTCAATATCAAAATCACTTCCCTCGTGAAGTGTAAATGTATCATTAAAACGCCTGTAATTTATCAGGTTATTTTCTTGCAGAGCATCAATTTGTGAAGTGAATTTATCTGCATCCTCAGCAAGTGCTAAGTGTAGTGTAGTTTTATTCGGATAAAGACCTGTTTGTGGTCGTGTTATTTGCAGTAAATGGACAATCTTTATTATTTTTTCACAGACTGGATCAGCAAGGATAGGCTCTTTTTGCGCTGCTGCTTCAAGTGATGCCAATACTTCATTCGCAACAGCAAAACTATGTGAGTCCTGGCTAGAAGAAATCAAACTCGACCAATTAAAATTTAGATAATCCCAAAATTCGGAAAGCCCATAAGATACATCTTCAATATTTTCAACAGATGTATTTTCCAGAAAATGTTTAAAACCAAGCGGTTCTCCAGACCCTAAGAAACTAAAGATGCTGCGTTGGTTTTGCCCATAGCTCCTTCGGCTCATCGGGCCTAAGCAAATCGCAGTTATGGGATTAAGTGGCCAGCAATTTTCCAACATTTCAGCCAAGTTTTCAGCTGGGGCTCGTTTTAGCTCTTGAAGATAGTCCACTAAATCATTGCAAAAACTTTTATGTAGTTTTGGTGAGTTTTGACTTGAGATAGTTGCAGAAATTAACTCTATTTGCTCTGAGCTATTAAGATTTAAGCTAATATCAACGAAACGCCCTTGGACTTTGCCCCACTCATCTCGAATTCGTTTAATTGCATTTGAGGAATATTCTTGAAACGTCTGGTGGAGGATGCCGACAAATACGAATTGCCCATTACTTCGTGTAGCAGCCTCGGCTAAAAGTTGGAAAAGGTATACATCTCCATCAGATGAGACTGAATACTCAAGTAGTTTACCCATCTCATCAATAATCAGGAATAGTCCACCACTATCTTTATCAGACGATATAAATTTGTTGATAGACTTAATAATACTTGAAGGGGTTTCTTCTTCACCCATCTCCATAATATTTTTTGCTTTCAACTGTTCTGATATCGCCTGTGATAATGAAATGCGTTCGCCAATTACTGTAACCGCCTGCCAACCATTCTTTTTGGGCGGAAATGCATTCCATATACGGTTTGCAGTCACTTCACTATATGGCGCCGCTGCTTTTAATCTATTTTTCTTATTACCTGTTAATATTGATAGTAAACTCAAAGCGAGAGTAGATTTCCCACTTCCATATGGACCTGTCCATGTATACGCACCTTGAGGAATTTCATTTTCTTGATGTGAGGAAAGTGTGTTTAAAAAAAGATCAATTGAAGCTGAGTAAATAA
>Ga0209603_1003669_pt1 | contig 13174 bp, 11 predicted proteins | sample COGITO_mtgs_1206_FD_184812 | JGI IMG/M metagenome (GOLD analysis project Ga0209603, IMG submission 184812) | Pelagic marine microbial communities from North Sea - COGITO_mtgs_120607 (SPAdes) (version 2) | ecosystem: Environmental > Aquatic > Marine > Epipelagic ... | reverse complement strand
CTATTGGTTATGGGATTATCCAAACTATTCTCGTGACTATGTAGTGGTTGCCGATGTCGCTCGTGGTGACTCAACCGACTATTCAGCATTCCATGTTTTTGACATAGAAACCGTAGAACAAGTTGCGGAGTATAAAGGTAAGATTGAAACTAAACAATATGGTGCATTTTTGGCATCAGTTGCAAGTGAGTGGAATAATGCAATGTTGGTTGTTGAAAACGCAAACATTGGGTGGGCTGTAATTCAAGAAATTATTGATAGACAATATCAAAATTTATATTATTCATATAGAGAGCTGGGTTACATTGATGAAGATATTCATCTTCGTAAAGGTTGGGACTTAAAACGAAAAGATGATATGGTTCCTGGTTTTACAATGTCCTCAAGAACACGACCTTTGGTGATTTCAAAACTCGATACTTACATGAGAGAACGAACCCCAATCATTCACTCTAAGCGATTAATTGATGAGTTATTCGTATTCATATGGAATGGTAGTAGAGCAGAAGCACAGCGAGGTTATAATGATGATTTGGTGATGTCATTCTCAACGGGCTTGTGGGTTCGTGATACTGCATTGAGATTAAGACAACAAGGTATGGATTTAACGAGAACCACATTGGGTCATATTGGTAAATCCAACACGGGTGTGTATTCGGGTAGAACATTAGGTCAAGACCCTTGGAAACAAAAAGACCCATACGGAAATGACAATGATTTAACTTGGCTACTTTAAATTTGGTAGTTAAGTTTATTTTTTGTATATTTATACTTTGTAGAACTACACACTTTTAAGTAAGACACTAATATGGCAGATAAATCTCTTTTTGGTAGATTAAGAAAACTATTCAACACACAGGTTGTTGTTCGTAGGATTGGTAAGGGTCGTACTCAAGCAGTTGACACCCAACGATTACAATCCCAAGGTAACCTTCGTGGTTCATCATATTATGATAGATTTGGTAGATTACATACTACTCGTAGAAATTGGGAAACATACAACAACCAATTTAATTATCATTCAAACAAATTAGAATTATATACTGATTACGAAGCAATGGATAAGGATTCCATCATTGCTTCAGTTTTGGATATCTACTCTGATGAATGTACCTTGAAGAATGATATGGGAGATGTACTTCGTATCAAAACTCAAGATGAAAATGTAAAGAAAATCCTTCACAACTTATTTTACGATGTTCTAAACATTGAGTTCAATCTATGGGCTTGGATTCGTGGTATGAACAAGTATGGTGATTACTTCCTTCACCTTGATATCGAAGAAGGTGTTGGTATTGTAAATGTATCACCAATGTCAGCATATGAGGTAGAACGTGAAGAGGGTTTTAATCCTGAAAACCCATATGAAGTAAGATTCAAATTAGGTTCTATGGGTGCTGCTCACGGAGCAAGTGTAAACAAGAATGCAGAAGTTTTTGAGTTCTATCAAATTGCACATTTCCGTTTGATGGCAGATACAAACTTCCTACCTTATGGTCGTTCTCTTTTAGAGGGTGCAAGAAAGACTTGGAAACAATTGACTCTTATGGAAGATGCAATGATGATTCATAGAATTATGAGAGCACCAGAAAGAAGAATCTTTAAGATTGATGTGGGTAATATTCCTCCAAATGAGGTTGATAACCATATGAGAAGTATCATCGACCAAATGAAAAAAATTCCATATCTTGACCAAACCACAGGTGACTACAACCTCAAGTTTAACTTGATGAATATGTTGGATGATTACTATCTTCCAGTTCGTGGTGGTCAAAGTGGTACGGAGATTGAGTCATTAAGCGGAATGGAATTTGGTGGTATCGATGATATCGAATACTTGAGAAATAGAATGATGGCAGCACTCAAAGTTCCAAAAGCATTTATTGGATATGATGAGGCCGTTGAAGGTAAAGCAACATTAGCACAAGAAGATATCAGATTCGCACGTTCGGTTGAGAGAGTTCAAAAAATTGTTCTTTCCGAGTTGACTAAAATTGCAATTGTTCACTTATACTCACAAGGTTACGAAAACGAAGACCTTGTAAACTTTGAGTTGGAATTAACCAACCCATCTATTATTTACGAACAAGAAAAGGCATCTTTATGGTCTGAAAAAGTAAATCTTGTCAGAGATATGAAAGACCTAAAGATGGTATCTCAAGAGTGGATGTATAAAAACATTATGAATATGTCCGATGATGAATGGAAGGCTGAACAAGCTAAAGTTATTAACGACCTTAAACTTGGATTTAGACAAGCTCAAATCGAAGATGAAGGTAATGACCCAGTTAAGACCGGCCAATCATTTGGTACACCACACGACCTTGCTGCATTAAACCTACAAGATGGTGAAGAAGCGGGTGAGGAAAATCAAGGTGGTTCACCGCAAGGTGGATTCGAAGGAGCTGGTAGACCAGAAACGGCCGGAACTTATAAAACCGATGATAGTACATTTGGTAGAGACCCATTAGGTCAACAAACTGACATTAAACCAGCTGCAACATACCACAAATACAAAAACTCACCTCTTGCATATGAACAAAAAGAGGCATTGAGAGCATCTTTGAAAAAGGTAAAAGTAAAGTCACATCAAATTTTACAAGAATCTTTAGGTGAAGATGTTAAGAAAGAAAGTGGTCTTTTAGATGAATCAAATCTTCTTCAAGACACGATTTGATGAGTTTTTGTATATTTATTAATTGGAATAGTAATAGATAAGGTTTAAGATGAGTAAACTTAAACATAGTAAATTCAAGAATACGGGTATTTTATTTGAATTACTCGTAAGACAAATCGCTTCAGATACATTAGCGAACAAGGATTCTCTTGCCCTTGAAATTATTAAAAAGCATTTTAAAAGAGGAACTGAACTCAACAAGGAATTGAAATTGTATCAAGCTCTTACTAAAGAGAACTTTGATTCACAATACAAGGCCCAAGAGTATGTTAATATTATCCTACAAGATAGAGCTAACTTAAACGAATCAATTCTCCGTAGACAAAAGTATAACTTGATTAAGTCAATCAAAGAATCTTTTGTGATGGAAGACTTCTTTAAGTATCGTGTAAATAACTACCGTGAGATGGCATCTGTATTTAAATTATTTGAATATAATCAATCAACTTCTCCAAAAGAGTATGTAACTTGTAAAAATGCTATTCTTGAAACTATTACTAAAAATGATGTAGAAATCGTTACCGAGTCTACTGACAAAGAATACACATCACAACCTAAAGAGGTTCGTATGTTGGCTTACAAATTCTTGGTAGATTCATTTAATTCCAAATACACCAACCTTTCAGAAACACAAAAGAAAGTTCTCCGTACCTATATCAACAATGTTGACAATTCAGGTAAGTTGAGAGGATTTGTTGTTGCTGAAGTAAAAAGATTAAAAGCTGAATTTGCAAAAGTGGAGATTTCAGATAAGGTTGCTAAAATCAAATTAACTGAAACTGTAAACCTTATTGATAATATTACTAATTCCAAAGTTATCAACGAAAACCAAATTCTTTCACTTTTGAGATATCATGAACTTTTACAAGAGTTAAGGAGAGTTTCAAATGTCTAAATTTTTGTTAGAACAATTGGAAGCAAAGTTTGAAGAGCTGGAAGACAAAGACACTCTTCAAGATGAAGAATTAGAAGAGGCCAATGTAACCGGTAATATGGATGGGGGTGCTGGCCCACCTAAAACCCCACACGCTTTTGCGAAAAGTGAAGAAGATTTAGATGATGAACATATTGAAGTTTTAGGTTACAAAAAAGCCAAGAAGACCAAAATGAATACGGAGTCAAAGAGTATGAAGAAATTAGAAGACAAACTTGAAAAACTAATTGAAGCAACTTATCGTGATTATAAAAACGATGACTCTATGAAATCACACCAAAAGGTTAACAACTCAATTAAAGAAATCAATAGATTGATGTATGAGGTCGAGAAGATTGTTAATCAGAACACAAAGTTGAAAAACGAAACAGGTGTACACAATGGTCAGTATTGGAAATCCACACAAAAGAGATTTGGAAAGATTTCTGAAAGAATGTTAAAAGTTGCTCATAAACTAAAAGAATTGAGTGCGTAATATGTCGTGTGGTTGTAATAAAAATAAATTGAATGAAGAACTTGAGGTTCAAGACCTTGAGGAAATCCGTTTGATGATTCGTAGAGAATTAGCACGGGTCTTCTTTGATTTATATAGAAAGAAAAAGGTTTGGGAGAACTAATGAAACAACTTCTTGTAGATACAATGATATTTGATGTAACACCTACAATGTTACAAGAGGCTCAAGAAAAGCATGGTCGTTTCTTGGTTAATGGTGTATTGCAAAGAGCAAACGCTAAAAACCAAAATGGTAGAGTATACCCAAGAAATATTCTTGAAAGAGAAGTTGAAAAGTATAAGGGTCGTGAAATTAAAGAGAATCGTGCTTACGGAGAACTCGACCATCCTGAATCTGCCGTTGTAGAATTAAAGAACACATCACATATCATTCGTGATGTATCTTGGAAGGGTGATGATGTAGTAGGTACAGTTGAAATTCTCAACACACCTACGGGTAACATTCTTAAAGAACTCATTAAAGCAGGTTGTACTGTTGGTATCTCATCAAGAGGTATGGGTTCAGTAAAACAAATCGGTGAAGATACTGTTGCAGTTGAAAACGACTTTGATTTGATTTGTTGGGATTTTGTATCTAATCCATCAACTCATGGTGCATTTATGTCTCCAAAAAACGAAGGTGTAATCAATGAGTCGGTTACCATTAAAAAGAATACTTATAAATACAAGAAAGCTAACAACCTTATGAGAGAAATCATTTGTGAAGTTGGTGGCTATTGTGAATGTGATTTTGGAGTAAAATAATGAAATTGAAAAGCTTACTTAAAGAATCTCAACATTTAGATTATAAAAGAATGAATGTTGGTGAAGAGGAAGAAAAGGGAATGACTAACGAAGAAAAACGTGCATTCCTCGAAGCCGTATCTCAATACAAAAGATTTGGTGAATCAATCTATCGTACAGGAAACTTGGCTGAAGTATACGAATCAATTAAAGGTATCGTAGAGACTGCACAAAAGGTAACTCTTGAAGAAACAGGCGATTGGTTTGATAAGGTGACTGTTAATAGACATATGAAGTCTATGAATGAGTCATTCAAAGTATTCTCAAATACCATCAAAGAAGTAAATGTTCTACAACAAAGACTTGAGTCTTGTTACGATGAGATGGGTGAAGTTCTTGGTAAATACTACGAAATCAAAGAAGCTGAAGAAAAAGAAGCTGATATGGAAGAGGGTAACGAGTTTGGTGCCGCAAGAGCAAAAGCAATCGCTGCCGGTGATAGTGAATTTGAAGTTGATGGTAAAAAATACAAGGTAACTTCAGTTGATGCTGAAGACAAAGAAAACGCAAAAGACTTCGCTAAAGAATCAGTAAACGAAGGTAAACACGATGCTATATTAGACAAACTTGCTGACATCGTAAAAGGTGCTAAATCTTTTATGGATATTGGTACTGAATTGAAAAAGAATGGTATTAAGTATTCTTTTTCTACATCAATGATACCGATATACAGACTTGATAAATTACCAATCGCAATAGTAAATAAAAAATACACAAAACCAAATAAAGCTGCTGGAGATAGAGTAGTTGGTGATACGGTGATTGGTTTAATGGAATCAATTCAAGAATCAATCAACGAATCAAAGTATACAGTTGTTAACCCAAAGACTGGTAATGTAATGGGTCAAGGTATGAAAGACCAGGCCGCAAAACTTGCTAAGAAAATGGGTGGTGAGAAAATGGGATACTTTGTAATTCCAGTTAAAAATGCTTTGAAAGCAAGAAGAGCTTTGGAAAAATTTAATTTTGATGTTAAAAATTCAAAACTAAAAGACATTATGTCTGACTTGTACTTTGAAGAAGTAGAAGGTAACAAATCAATGAAACTTACTTCTATGTTAAATGAATCATTTGGGTTTGGCGACCTACCATCATCTAAATTAATTAAGATGAAAAAATCCTTGAAGGAAATTGAAACCGAAGAAGTGGTAAGTGAAGGTTATTCTACTGAAGAGAAAAGAATCGTTTTGATGGCAGTTAAGAAGATTATGAAGTATATGAATGTTGATATGAAAACTGCAATGAATTATGTACTTGGGGCCGGTCAAGAATTAGAAAGAGATATTGAAAAGGGTAAGGTAAAGTAATGGATAAGATGCAAATTTTACAAAACTTTTCAGTTGATGTTTCAAAGGTAATCAAACAACACATCAAAGACATCAAAAAACTTGACCCAAAAACTCAAAGAGAATTGGGAAATTTGATTGGAGATTTTAAAGAAGGTTTAGATAACTTATCTTAATTAAATTTAACTCTATATTTATAAACGGATGTTACTTTGAGTGATGTCCGTTTTATTTTGTAAAAAGTTATATAAATGGCAGAACAAAAAGTTAGAAAAGAACGAGAGGAACTATTCCTCCATGGTCACGCAAATGGAGTGAGGGTTATCAATGGTAATGTTGAAGCCGCACTTCGTAAATGGAAACGTATGATGAAAGATAGTGGTATCATTGATTACGTTAAACACAATCGTGAATACACAAAACCAACTACGGCTCGTAGAAAAAAGCGTAATGACGCTATCAGAGCTGAGTGGGTACGAAGAAGAAGAGAAGACTATTAATAGTAAACACTCTATCGTTTCGGAAAATAGTCCCATATTTATTAGAAAAAATATCACTCCCTAATGAGTGATTATCATTATTGAAATTTATATTCTATTAAGATTCCCAATAATCTTATTATCCAAAAGTTTAATTTAGGAGATAACAAATGAAATCAGATTTGTTAAAAGAAGCAATCGCTGATGCCAAGGCCGTAAAGGAAACTGCATTAGCAAACGCTAAGATGGCTCTCGAAGAGGCATTTACTCCAAAACTTCAATCTATGCTTTCTCACAAACTCGCTGAAGAGTTAGAAGATGAAGAAGAAGTAGAAGATGAAATGGAAGATTCAATGGCTACAGAAATGGAAACCGAAGAAGAATTGGACATGGCATCTGAAGAAGAGGTTGAAGAAGAGTTAGATTCTGATGATGAAGAAGAGGTATCTGATATCGCTTCTGATGAAATCGAGTCTCACGAAGAGGAAATGCATTCTGAAGAAGAGGGTTCTGAAGAAGAGGGTTCTGAAGAAGAGGGTTCTGAAGAAGAAGCCGACATGGAAGAGATGATGGATGAAGAGGAAGATGAAATGACCGAAGAGGAAGATGAGTTGGACTTGGAATCAGTAATCGCTGAATTGGAAGCTGCTTTGGGCGATGAAGAGGTATCTGACGAAGAAGATGCTGAAGAAGTATCTGAAGAAGAAGACCTTGAAGAAGAACTTGATTCATCTGACATTGAAAATGATGATGAGTTGACTGAAGAAGAAGATGAAGAATTGTCTTTGGAAGAAATCATCTCTACATTGAAAGAAATGGCTGATGAAGAAGAAGTTTCTGAAGAAGAGGAAACTGTTGAAGAAGGTTGGAACGAAGAAAAAGAAACCGAGTTGGAAGAAGCTTACAATGTTATTACATCATTGAAGAACACTATCAACGAAGTAAATCTTTTGAACGCTAAACTTCTTTACACTAACAAGTTGTTCAGAACTTTTGATTTGAACGAGAACCAAAAGATGAAAGTTATCGAGAACTTCGATAGAGCCGCATCTTTAAGAGAAGTAAAATTGGTATTCGCTACATTGGGTGAGAACTTGAATGTTGCTAAAAAACCTAAAACAGTTGTTAAAGAATCACTTGCATCTAAACCTATGAAGTCAAGCGCACCGCGGAAATCAATCATTTCTGAAGGTAACGTAGTAGCTGATAGATTTAAGAAGCTTGCTGGTTTGATTAAATAATTTTAAACCTAAAGAAAAGGATTAATAAGATGAACACAAATTCATTATTAAACGAATCTGCTGGTTTCAACAAGAAAATGTCTGAAGAGGCCAAAGGCCTTGTAGGTAAGTGGGAAAAAACAGGTCTTTTGGAAGGTATCACTACCGACTTCGAAAGAGCTGGAATCGCTACATTGTTGGAAAACCAAGCAAAGCAATTAGTATCTGAAGCGTCAAGCACAGGTACTTCTGCAAACTCTGAAGAGTGGGCTGGTGTCGCTCTTCCATTGGTACGAAGAATTTTCAGCGAAATCGCTGCTAAAGAATTCGTTTCAGTACAACCTATGAACCTTCCTTCTGGTCTTGTATTCTACTTGGATTTCAAGTATGGTACTGCTCAGCCAGGATTTGAAACAGGTGCTGGTAAAGACTCACAAACTGACTCTGTATTCGGTATCACCGAAACTGCTGATGCTGCTTCTGAAGGTCTTTATGGTGCTGGTCGTTTCGGTTACACTATCAACGATACTGAATCTGCTACTCAAGGATTGGCTGCTGCAGCTGCTGCAAACAAATACTTGACTGGTTCATTGTCTATCGGTGATATCAACTACGATTCAGCTTTCTCTGCGTCTACTTGGGCTACTCATGGTACTGACTTGGTAACTGTTGCAGTTCCAACAGCATCTTTGACTGGCTTTGATGCTGAAGGTGTACGTGCATTCTCACTTGAAGGTATTGATGAGTATTACGCTGCATTCACCAAATTGTCTGGTGCTAATGTAGTATTCGTTGCTCGTGATACTGCATTTGGTGATGTAACTGTTAAGTACCAAAAGCAACCAACTGATATCACTCGTGGTGATTTCGAACAAACTACTGCTGGTTTCGCTGCAGTCCCTGAAACTGATTTAGGTATTCCTGAATTGAACGTAGAGCTTCGCTCTGTGCCAATCGTTGCTAAGACTCGTAAGTTGAAAGCACAATGGACTCCTGAATTTGCTCAAGATTTGAACGCATACCACTCAATCGATGCTGAAGCTGAATTGACTTCAATGTTGTCTGAATACATCTCACAAGAAATCGACCTCGAAATCTTGGATATGTTGGTAGAAAACGCATTGACTACTGGTTACTGGTCAGCTCGTATTGGTTACTCTTGGAATGGTAGTGGTTTCACTTCTTCTGGCTTGAATGCTGCTGTTGAGAGATACACTCAACAACAATGGTTCCAGACTCTTGGTACTCAATTACAAAGAGTTTCTAACCAAATTCACACCAAAACAATGAGAGGTGGCGCTAACTTTATGGTTGTTTCTCCAGATGTAGCTACTGTTCTTGAGTCTATCCCAGGATTTGCTGCTAATGGAACTGGTAACGAAATGCAATTCGCAATGGGTGTATCTCAAGTAGGTTCATTCGCTAATCGCTACCAAGTTTACAAGAACCCATATATGCAAGAAAACCTTATCTTGTTGGGCTTCAAAGGTTCACAATTCTTGGAAAGTGGTGCTGTTTACGCTCCATACATTCCATTAATCATGACTCCGTTGGTGTACGACCCGAAAAACTTCCAACCAAGAAAAGGTGTAATGACACGTTACGCCAAGCAAATGGTTCGTGGTGAGTTCTACGGTAAAGTATACGTTCACGGTTTGGAAATTTTCTCTTAATCGAGAGATTGACAAATTCTTTTTAAGAGAGGGGCTTCGGCCCCTCTTTTTTATTGGCATCTATCATATTTATACTAAAGTCCGTTACATAACATAAAGGAATGATATATGCCTGAAAACGTGGAGAAGAGAGTACCAAAGGGGGACATTAGGTTCACACTTTCATTATCAGAAGAACAAAAGTTAGCGAAATCACAAATACTTTATCATCCATTCAATTTTATATTAGGAAAGGCCGGTAGTGGTAAGACCTTAATGGCAGTTCAAATTGCATTGGATTTGTTCTTTAAAAGAGAAGTAAATAAAATCGTTATAACACGACCAACAGTTTCAAATGAAGATAACGGATTCTTACCGGGGTCATTGGAAGAAAAAATGGAACCCTGGTTAGTTCCAATTCGCTCCAATATGAGAAAGGTTTATAACAAACCTGAAGTTTTGGAAAAGATGGAAAAGACTGAAGATATTGAATTGGTATCTTTAACTCACTTTAGAGGAAGAACTTTTGATAATTGTATAGTTATAGTAGATGAGTTTCAAAACTTGACCAAACAACAACTTGGAATGGTCTTGGGTAGATTGGGAAAAAACTCTCGAATGATACTTTGTGGAGATGGTCAGCAAATTGATTTAAAATTCAATAATGATTCAGCAGTTCACGATGTACCAAAGTTAAAAGATTCTCAATATGTATATACAACGACCCTAAAAGATAACCACAGACATGAGTCTTTGGATGAAGTGTTACGATTATTGTATTCATATTAAGTAGTTCCGTTAATTTTCCCACTATTTATTAAGTGAGGGAAAGTATTTTAATTATCGGAGAAATATATGCCATTTGACTATACCGGCTCATTTAGTGGTTCATTTACTGGTGATATTACATCAACTAATGGTGTTATTTCATCTTCGGCTCAGGTTGTTTCAAATCTACCAAGTGGTGTAGTATCTGCATCCAGTCAAATAGATTATAGAACTATACAAAACAAACCGGCCACTATTTCTGCATTCCAGAAAAACTCTATTGTAGCTAATAATAACTTTAGAGAAAATATATATCCTAATGATTCGGCATCATTTGATAGTAGAATTAATGGTGTTGGGACTGATATAACTGCACTTGATGCCAGAATTGATGCCCTATCAGTAGGTAGTGGTTCGGCAGATTGGGCAACGATTACAAATATCCCAAGTGGTTTAGTTAGTGGTTCTTCACAAATTACCAATGTAGTAACCGATACATACATTTCAGCATCAGCTGCTGCAAGTGGATTTGGTCAAGGTGGCAGTTCTACTGATATATCAGCGTTAAACACTTTTACTGGGTCAATCCAAAGTGAAGTTGACTCCTTAACTGCTGCTACAAGTTCTTATTTAACATCACTTCCAAGTGGTTTAGTTAGTGGGTCTTCCCAAATTACGGATGTAATTACCGATTCATATATCTCATCATCTGCTGCAGCAAGTGGATTTGGTACTGGTGGTGGTACATCTGATTTTACACAATTAACTAATGTCCCAAGTGGATTGGTTAGTGGTTCTACTCAAATTACCGATGTAGTAACCGACTCATATATTTCAGCATCAGCTGCAGCAAGTGGATTTGGCCAAGGTGGTGGTGAAACTTACACGGCTGGTAATGGCATTTCTATTATATCAAATCTAATTTCTATTGATACATCATCAACACACTTTAGGTTAGGTGTGTCTGGTGCAGCTGCATCTTATGGGTTTGGTGGTGGAGGTGGTGGTTCATTTGGTGACCCACCTACATTCGACCAAGATGGTTTACAAGTAAATGAGTTTGTTACAAGTGGCTCTACAATTGCTACACTAACTGTAACTGATGTTACTCCTGGTGATACTGCTACTTTTGAAATTCAATCATCATATACTGATGACTTCTTTAAAATTTCAAGTGGTGGTGTGGTTACTGCAAATACATTAGTAACCTCCTCTATGAATACTACTGCTGGTAGTGGTTCTAATGACGCACATCCATTCTTGGTAAAAGTAACCGATGGTCAAAATAATGTTGTTGAAGAAACAATTTACATTTATGTAAGACCAAACTCAGCACCTGTATTTAGACAAACTTCAGTAGGTGGTAGTATCATTACATCATTTACTGCTAGTGCAAACGAAAACTCTACAAACGGGTCAACTCTTGGTACAATTTACTTTACTGATGTAAACAGCGATACAATCACAATAGGAACTGGCTCAATTCCATCGGAATTGTCGGTAACAATTAACGCAACAAATGTTGTGATTACTCAAAATACTGCGTCATTTGATTACGAAACCATAACAGCATATAATTTGACAATTACGGCAAGTGATGAACATTATCAAAGTGGTGATGATGATGATTCTATTTCATACATACCTGTATTGATTAATATTGTTGATAACGACCCGCCAATTGTTAATAATCAAACGCTAACTGCTATTAATGAAAATTCATCAAATGGTACTGTTGTGGATAGTGTTGTTGCTACCGATGCGGAATCTGATACAATTACTTGGGGTAACTTTACTTTATTAAGTGCATATATGGATGGGGTTGGTACAAATGTAACATCTTCTTTGGGCGGAACATCATTATATGACCCACACCCAAACCCATTCCAAATTGATTCATCAAATGGGCAAGTAACTCGTAAGACAGGTATGTACTTAAATTCGGATGTAGCCAATAGATACCAATATAGAGTTACAGTTACTGATATCTTCAACACCGATACTGGTTCTGGTGTGATTACAATTCCTATTACGGATGATGCCGCATCAAGTATTGGTACTGATGGAAATACTTACTACATACTTGAATCAGCAGTTCAGGGGGATAATCTTACTTATTCTGCAAATGGGTATACTGTATCAAATGTAACAGTAAGTTCAGTAGCAGAACAAATGTGGGAAGTTAATACTATACCAAGTGGATATGTTAGATTTACAAATGGGTTAAATCATCAAACTGGGTCAAGTGCGACTCTTGAGGTAGATACTCATATTAGTGGTAACTTATTCTTTGCAGATGGTGATACAGTTCAGGTTCAAATCACTGCATCCGAACGGTTCTTTGAAACTACAAAACAATATAGAGACCATACTTTAACAATTACGGACAATCAACCATATTCAATCGTATTTAGTGATACAAGTGCAAACTTAAACACGAATGGTGCAAGACCAAGTAATACATTGACTACTATAACATTCACCGAACCTCAAAGTGGTATTGGTGATACGGTTGAACACGATGCATTTGTCTTTACTGACCCAAGTGGTCAATTAACTGCGTCAAGAAGTAGTGATACTTATTATGTTCAACCACTTTCAAACTTGAGTGGGTCTACTACATACGACTTTACTGCAAGTATCGCAGATAGCTATGGTAATATCACCACCGACTCACACTCAATTGTAATTGCACAAGCACCAACCGGTACTTTGTCCGAAAATGGTACATTCTATGTAATCGAATCGGCAACAAATGGTGATAATATTGTATTGGGAACAAATGGTAGAACTGGAACTCAAGGTGACTTGGGAGTTTCTTACTCACCACAATACAATTCAGCAGCAGTTACATCATTCAC
>Ga0209603_1003668_pt1 | contig 13175 bp, 8 predicted proteins | sample COGITO_mtgs_1206_FD_184812 | JGI IMG/M metagenome (GOLD analysis project Ga0209603, IMG submission 184812) | Pelagic marine microbial communities from North Sea - COGITO_mtgs_120607 (SPAdes) (version 2) | ecosystem: Environmental > Aquatic > Marine > Epipelagic ... | reverse complement strand
TTATTATGATGGTGTTTGTAAAGTATTTTATCGTTTGAGTCAAAATATAAAGTAGAATATTTCATCAATCTTTTATTTTCAATATCCAAAACATTATACTCAGAACTAATCAATGTCAAAATTTCAATTAATTTTTTCTCTGTAGTTAAAAATTTAGTATCAACTCTTTTTAACAGTGAAACATTATCCATTTCTTTAAGAGAAATTGGAGAAAATTTTATCAAATTATTTGAAATCATGGATTAATTATAGTATCTAAGTTAGGAATAATTTTTAATGTTATTAAAAGATAAATTTAATGTTAATAAAAACAATTTTTTAGTTTATTTGGTTAAAAAATCAGTTTGGTAACTTTATATTAAATAAGGTTTAAGAAGAAAGCTATCTATTTAAAAAATAAATTTTCAACATTTCTAAAAAACTACACGCTTTGTTGTTAGTTTTCATTTACATTGAAAGAGAGATTCACTTCGTGCATCAAAAAAGGAACCCTCAAGCAAATTTGATTTTTTGGAAAACAAAAAACCCACAACAAACGCTGTGGATTTCCTTTTGCGGAGAAAGAGGGATTCGAACCCCCGGACCTGTTACAGTCAACAGTTTTCAAGACTGCCGCATTCGACCACTCTGCCATTTCTCCGGTCGAGCTATTATCTTATGATATAGCGGGTGCAAATATAGAAAAGGTTTTCATTTTGTAAAAACATTTCTACTTTTTTTAATAGAATAATTTTAAAGTCTATTTATTTTTTTTGGGATTACTTAAAAAGATTATCAACATCAATGCAGAATAGCTAAAAAACAAGATAGTAGCTTTTAAAGGTTTTCCCAACTAAGGAGTCTCATCATACCTTTTAGTATTTATTTGAATATTCAAAAAATTCAGATGCAATAAAAGATGATGAATTCACAAAAAAAGACTCAATAATTATGGTATTAGTAATAACAATTAAACTATTGTTATCTAATTTTTATAGTATCTTAGCAGCAAATTTTTAGAAATTATTCATGTCTTTTAACTCGTTTGGTAATTTATTAAAACTAACCACTTTTGGAGAATCTCATGGCATAGCTATTGGTGGTATCATAGACGGTTTTCCTGCAGGAGTAGTTATAGATTTTAAAGCTATACAAGATGAGTTAAATAGAAGAAAACCAGGCCAATCTAAGATAGTTACTCAACGAAAAGAACCAGATACTGTTGAATTCCTTTCGGGGATTTTTGAAGGGATAACTACAGGAACTTCCATTGGGTTTGTTATAAAAAACACCAATCAAAAATCACATGATTACTCTCATAATACTGACGTATACAGGCCCTCTCATGCAGATTACACCTATGATAAAAAATTTGGAATTAGAGATTATCGAGGTGGTGGTCGTTCCTCTGCTAGAGAAACAGCTAATTGGGTAGTTGCTGGGGCTTTAGCCAAACAATTAATTTCAAATATTACTATTAATGCCTATACCTCCTCTGTTGGTGACATAGAAATGGATAAAGAATATAATCAGTTAGACTTCTCAAAAACTGAATCTAATATTGTTCGTTGTCCAAATGAGAAAATGGCTGAAAGAATGATAAATAAAATCAAAGAAATTAGAAAGCAAGGTGATACCATAGGAGGAACAATTTCTTGTGTAGCCAAAAATATCCCTGTTGGTCTAGGGGAACCTATATTTGTGTAGCCAAAAATATTCCTGTTGGACTAGGGGAACCTATATTTCACAAATTACATGCCCAACTAGGCAAAGCAATGTTGTCTTTAAATGCCGTAAAGGGTTTTGAATTTGGGAGCGGTTTTGAAGGAACTAAAATGCAAGGAAGTTCGCATAACGATATTTTTAATGCAGATGGAACCACTCAAACAAATCTATCTGGTGGTATTCAGGGCGGTATTTCTAATGGAATGGATATATACTTTAGAGTAGCTTTTAAACCTGTAGCTACTATCATGCAAAACCAACCCACCATAAATTCTAAAGGAGACGAAACAGAAATTATGGGTAAAGGGCGTCACGATCCTTGTGTAGTTCCTAGAGCGGTTCCTGTAATTGAAGCGTTAACAGCTTTAGTATTAGCAGACTTTTGGTTATTGAATAAAACTAGAAAAATATAATCTTTTTAAAAAATTAACACTACATCATAAAAAAACCCAAAACAAATGTTTTGGGTTTTTACAATTTATGCTTCACCTGTAGGTCCAAAATTCATTGGAATTGGTGGTTGTTCGTAATCTTTAATTTCACCGTGAGCTTTCTCAAATTTCAAAATATTATCAGCCAACGCTTTTGTTAACCTTTTAGCATGTTGAGGAGTCAAAATAATTCTAGACTTCACTTTTGCTTTTGGTACTCCTGGCATTATTCTAATAAAGTCTACAATAAACTCAGATACTGAGTGATTGATAATGGCTAAATTAGAGTAAGTACCCGCTGCAACAGTTTCGTCTAACTCAATATTAATTTGACCTTTTTTATTTTGATCTTCGCTCATCTTTTTTATATGTTAAAGCTTTCTTCTATTTCTTCTTTAGGACCAACAATCAAATGGTCGTAAGTTCTCATACCAGTTCCTGCTGGAATTTTCTTACCTACAATAACATTTTCTTTTAATCCTTCTAGATGATCTACTTTACCATTAACAGCTGCTTCATTCAATACTTTCGTAGTTTCCTGGAAAGATGCAGCAGAGATAAATGATTTTGTTTGAAGAGAAGCTCTAGTAATACCTTGTAATACTTGTTCAGCTGTAGCTGGTTGTGCATCACGAGCAACAACTAGTGCTTGATCATTTCTTTTTAACAAAGAATTTTCATCTCTTAATTGACGAGCTGAAATAATTTGACCTGCTTTTACATTTTCAGATTCTCCAGCATCTTCGATAACTTTCATTCCATAAGTTGCATCGTTTTCTTGAATAAAGTCATTCTTATGAATCAATTGATTTTCTAAGAATAACGTATCACCAGAATCTATAATTCTAACTTTACGCATCATTTGACGAACTACTACTTCAAAGTGTTTATCATTAATTTTTACACCTTGTAAACGGTATACATCTTGGATCTCATTCACTAAGTACTGTTGTACAGCTGATGGCCCTTGAATTCTTAGAATATCAATAGGAGTTACTGCTCCATCAGATAATGGCATCCCAGCTTTTATAAAGTCATTTTCTTGAACTAAGATTTGGTTAGAAAGCTTGATTAAATACTTTCTGATATCTCCAGTTTTAGATTCAACAATGATTTCTCTATTTCCTCTTTTTATTTTACCAAAAGATACAACACCATCTACCTCAGATACAACTGCAGGATTAGAAGGGTTACGAGCTTCAAATAAACCAAAAGATACAACACCATCTACCTCAGATACAACTGCAGGATTAGAAGGGTTACGAGCTTCAAATAATTCTGTAACTCTTGGAAGCCCCCCTGTGATGTCACCTGCTTTTCCAGATTTTCTTGGAATTTTCACTAAAGTTTTTCCACTTTCAACACTATCTCCATTATCTACCATTAGGTGTGCACCTACTGGAAGTGTGTATGAACGTAATGCATTTCCATCTTTATCTTCAATAATTAAAGAGGCAATAATTTTCTTGTTCTTAGAATCAGTAATTACTTTTTCTTGGAAACCAGTTTGTTCATCAACTTCAACTTGGTAATTTACACCTTGTTCAAGATTATCAAACTTAACTTTTCCAGCAAATTCTGATACAATAACACCGTTAAATGGATCCCATTGACAAATTACATCGCCTTTTTTGATAGATTTTATCTTCTTATTGAAAATAATAGAACCATAAGGAATTATGTTTGTACTAAGAGTTATATCTGTCTTTTTATCAATAACTTTCATCTCTGCAGTTCTAGATATTACTATATCTATCACTTTACCTTCAGCATCTTTACCTTCTACAGTTCTAAGGTCTTCTATGACTACCTTTCCATCAAACTTAGCTATTAATTTATTTTCTTCTGAAATATTTCCAGCTACCCCACCAACGTGGAATGTTCTTAATGTTAACTGAGTTCCAGGCTCTCCAATAGATTGAGCTGCTATAACTCCTACAGCTTCACCAATCTGAACATTGTTAAGAGTAGATAAACTTTGTCCATAACATTTAGCACAAATTCCTCTTTGAGACTCACATGTTAATGCAGATCTTACTTGAACCACATCTAATCCTGATGATTCTATTGCTTTTGCATTTAAAGAAGTAATTACTTCTCCAGCTCCAACTAATAGTTCATCATTTAGCGGATGATATACATCTTGTAATGCTACTCTTCCTTCTATTCTGTCACTTAAAGATTCTACAATCTCGTCGTTTTTCTTTAATGGAGTTACATCTAGTCCTCTTAATGTACCACAATCTTGTTCATTAATAATAACATCTTGAGATACATCTACCAGACGACGAGTTAAATACCCGGCATCAGCTGTTTTTAGGGCTGTATCTGCTAACCCCTTACGAGCACCGTGAGTAGAAATAAAGTATTCTAAAATTGATAGACCTTCTTTAAAGTTAGAAAGAATTGGATTTTCAATAATTTCTCCACCTCCTGCTGTAGATTTTTTTGGTTTTGCCATTAATCCACGCATTCCTGTTAGCTGACGAATCTGTTCTTTTGATCCCCTAGCTCCAGAATCTAACATCATGTATACTGAATTAAACCCTTGTTGGTCTTCACGTAAACGTTTCATTGATAATTCAGTTAATTGATTATTGGTTCTACCCCAAATATCAATTACTTGATTGTAACGTTCTTTTTGTGTTAACATTCCCATGTTATAATTCATAACAATACCATCAACCTCTTTGTTAGCCTCAGAAATCATAGATCCTTTTTCTTCTGGAATAATAATGTCTCCCAAACTAAAAGATAATCCTCCTTGGAATGCAAACTTGTATCCCATGTTTTTGATTTCATCTAAGAACTTTCCTGTAGATGGAATGTCTGTAGCTTTTAAAATACCTCCAATGATACCACGAAGTGATTTCTTAGTTAGTACCTCATTAATATAACCTGCAGCTTCAGGAACTACCTCATTAAACAAGACTCTACCAACAGTAGTTGCTATGATTTTCTTTACAGAATTTCCATCTTCGTCTAAATCGTTTGTTCTTACTTTAATTCCAGCATTTAATTCAACTTGTTCCTCATTAAAAGCAATTGTTACTTCTTCTGGTGAGTAGAAAGTTAAACCTTCACCTTTTACAGGGACTTCTTTAGTTGATTTTCTTTCTTTAGTCATATAATACAGTCCAAGAACCATATCCTGAGAAGGAACGGTTACTGGTGCACCATTTGCTGGGTTCAATATATTATGAGAAGCTAACATTAATAGCTGAGCTTCTAAAATAGCTTCAGGTCCTAAAGGTAAATGAACAGCCATTTGATCTCCATCAAAATCGGCATTAAAAGCTGTACACACTAGAGGGTGTAACTGTATTGCTTTTCCTTCGATTAATTTTGGTTGAAAAGCTTGAATACCTAGACGGTGTAATGTAGGGGCACGGTTTAATAAAACTGGGTGACCTTTAATTACATTTTCTAAAATATCCCAAACTACTGGCTCTTTTCTATCTATAATCTTTTTTGCAGATTTAACTGTCTTTACAATTCCTCTTTCAATTAACTTACGAATTACAAAAGGTTTGTAAAGTTCAGCTGCCATTTCTTTTGGTATTCCACATTCAGACAACTTTAACTCTGGTCCTACAACAATTACAGAACGAGCAGAATAATCTACACGTTTACCAAGTAGGTTCTGACGAAAACGTCCTTGTTTACCTTTTAAAGAATCCGATAACGACTTTAATGGTCTATTAGATTCTGTTTTAACTGCTGATGATTTACGGGTGTTATCAAACAATGAATCTACAGATTCTTGTAACATCCTTTTTTCATTACGTAAAATTACTTCAGGAGCTTTGATCTCCATCAGTCTTTTTAAACGATTATTTCTAATGATTACTCTTCGATACAGGTCATTTAAATCAGAAGTAGCAAAACGACCACCATCTAACGGTACTAATGGTCTTAACTCGGGTGGGATTACAGGAACCACCTTCATAATCATCCACTCTGGTTTGTTTTCTCTATTCTTTTGAGAATCTCTAAAAGCTTCAACAACATTTAATCTTTTTAAAGCCTCTGCTTTACGTTGTTTTGAAGTTTCTGTATTTGCTTTATGTCTTAACTCATATGATAATTCATCTAAATCAATACGAGCTAATAAATCTATCAAACATTCTGCTCCCATTTTAGCGATAAACTTATTAGGGTCAGAATCATCTAAATAATTATTTTCTTGAGGAAGAGTCTCTAAAATATCTAAATATTCTTCTTCAGTTAAGAAATCCATTTTTTGTAATGGCTCCCCTTCAATGTTTTTTGCAATACCTGGTTGAATTACTACATATCTTTCATAGTAGATAATCATATCTAACTTCTTAGATGGTAATCCTAAAAGATATCCCATTTTATTTGGTAACGATCTAAAATACCAAATATGTGCTACAGGAACTACTAAATTAATATGTCCTACTCTGTCTCTACGTACTTTCTTTTCTGTTACCTCTACACCACATCGGTCACAAACAATTCCTTTGTATCGAATTCTCTTGTACTTACCACAAGCACATTCAAAGTCTTTTACAGGACCAAAAATACGCTCACAGAAAAGACCGTCTCTTTCGGGCTTGTGTGTACGATAATTAATAGTTTCTGGTTTTAGCACTTCTCCTTTAGATGTTCCTAAAATAGATTCTGGTGATGCTAAACCAATTGAGATTTTGTTAAACTTTTTTACGGTGTACTTCTCGTTTTTTCTTGCCATGGTAATGGTATCGAATTAAAATTGGGGTCATGGACCCATATTAGATAAGTAATTTTCTGGATGTATATATAATACATCCAGAAAATACTATAAAATTATTCTTCTAGTTTTAGGTCTAAACCTAATCCTTTCAACTCATGCATTAATACATTGAAAGATTCTGGTAATCCTGGTTCTGGCATAGTTTCACCTTTAACAATACTTTCGTATGTTTTAGCTCTTCCCATGACATCATCAGATTTTACAGTTAAAATTTCTCTCAAAATACTAGACGCTCCATAGGCCTCTAATGCCCATACTTCCATCTCTCCAAAACGCTGACCTCCAAATTGTGCCTTACCTCCTAATGGTTGTTGTGTTATTAGTGAGTAAGGTCCAATAGAACGGGCATGCATTTTATCTTCAATCATGTGACCTAGTTTAATCATATAGATTACACCTACCGTCGCTGGCTGATCAAAGCGTTTACCTGTTCCACCATCATACAAATAGGTATGTCCAAATCTTGGAACATTTGCTTCATCAGTAAATTCATTAATTTGATTTAAAGATGCTCCGTCAAAAATTGGAGTCGCATATTTTCTGTCTAATTTCTGACCAGCCCATCCAAGAACAGTTTCATAAATTTGACCAATATTCATACGAGATGGTACCCCTAGTGGATTTAAAACTATATCTACAGGAGTTCCGTCTTCTAAAAATGGCATGTCCTCCTGACGTACTATACGAGCAACAATACCCTTGTTACCGTGTCGTCCAGCCATTTTATCTCCAACTTTTAGTTTTCGCTTTTTAGCAACATAAATTTTAGCTAGTTTTAAAATTCCTGCTGGTAATTCATCACCTACAGAGATTGTAAACTTTTCACGTCTTAATACACCTTGTAAATCATTTACTTTGATTTTATAATTGTGTATTAATTCACTAACGTGAGCGTTGATTTTTGCATCTGTAGTCCATGTTCCAGAAGTTAAATGAACATAATCATCAACTGCATTTAACATCTTTAGAGTATATTTTTTACCTTTTGGTAAAACTTCTTCTCCAAGATCATTGAATACTCCTTGAGATGTCTTTCCACTTACTAATTGAAATAATTTTTCAACTAGGTTCTCCTTTAATGAATCAAATTTTGATACAAAAGATGCTTCTAAAGAAGTTACAGCTTCTTTGTCTCTAAGTCTTTTGGTTTTATCTTTTAAAGCTCTTTTGAATAACTTTTTATCGATAACAACACCTCTTAAAGAAGGAGATGCTTTTAGAGAGGCATCTTTTACATCGCCAGCTTTGTCTCCGAATATAGCTCTTAAAAGTTTTTCTTCAGGTGTTGGGTCAGATTCTCCTTTAGGAGTAATCTTACCAATTAGAATATCTCCAGGATTTACCTCGGCTCCTATTCTAATCATTCCATTTTCATCTAGGTCTTTTGTAGCCTCTTCAGAAACATTTGGAATGTCATTAGTAAGTTCTTCTGTTCCTAATTTTGTATCACGAACATCTAAAGAATATTCATCAATATGTATTGATGTAAAAATATCTTCACGAACAACTTTTTCAGAAATTACAATCGCATCCTCAAAATTATACCCTTTCCATGGCATAAAGGCTACTTTCATATTTCTTCCAAGTGCTAATTCACCTTTTTGTGTTGCATATCCTTCACAAAGAACTTGACCTTTTACAACTCTATCACCTGAACTTACGATAGGCTTAAGATTGATACATGTTCCTTGATTTGTTTTTCTAAACTTAATTAAATCATATGATTTTTCATCAGTATCAAAACTTACTAACTTTTCTTGATCTGTTCTGTCATATTTGATTGTAATCTTATTAGCATCTACATATTCAACTACTCCAGCACCTTCTGCATTAATTAAGATTCTAGAATCTTCTGCAACTCTTCTTTCTAGTCCTGTTCCAACTATTGGTGATTCTGGACGTAAAAGTGGTACTGCTTGACGCATCATGTTAGATCCCATCAATGCACGGTTTGCATCATCATGCTCCAAGAATGGAATTAATGAGGCAGATATCGAAGCAATTTGATTTGGAGCTACATCCATGTAATCAATGGTATCAGGAGTAACAACTGGGAAATCTCCTTCCTCACGTGCAATTACTTTATCTGATGAAATTTGACCGTCCTTATCTAAAGCTAAATTAGATTGTGCAATCTTTTTACCTTCTTCTTCTTCAGCACTTAAGTATATAGGCTCCTTAGAAACGTTTACTGAACCTTCTTTTACTTCTCTGTAAGGTGTTTCAATAAAGCCTAAGTTATTTACTTTCGCAAATACTGACAATGATGAAATTAAACCAATATTTGGTCCCTCTGGAGTTTCAATAGGACACAAACGTCCGTAATGAGTGTAATGTACATCACGAACCTCAAATCCAGCTCTTTCTCTCGACAAACCTCCAGGCCCAAGTGCAGATAATCTACGCTTGTGTGTTATCTCTGCTAATGGATTTGTTTGATCCATAAATTGAGATAATTGATTGGTCCCAAAAAATGAGTTAATTACAGAAGATAATGTCTTTGCATTAATTAAATCAATTGGAGTAAACACTTCGTTATCACGTACATTCATTCTCTCACGAATGGTACGAGCCATACGAGCTAAACCAACACCAAACTGACTAGCTAATTGCTCACCAACAGTTCTAACACGTCGATTAGATAAGTGATCAATATCATCTACTTCAGCTTTTGAATTTATTAATTCAATTAGATACTTTATAATAGTAATGATATCTAATTTTGTTAATACTTTTTGGTTGATATCTATATCTAGACCCAGTTTAGTATTCATTCTAAAACGACCTACCTCACCTAAATTATAACGTTGCTCTGAGAAAAATAATTTATCAATAATTCCTCTTGCAGTCTCTTCATCTGGCGGCTCAGCGTTTCTTAATTGTCTGTATATGTGTTCAACAGCCTCTTTCTCTGAGTTTGTTGGATCTTTTTGAAGTGTATTGTGAATAATAGCATAGTCTGCTTGCTGATTATCTTCTTTGTGAAGTAACACAGTTTTAGCACCTGCTTCAATAATTTCTTCTATGTGTTCTTTTTCAATGATTGTATCACGATCAAAAATAATTTCGTTACGTTCTATGGATACAACTTCTCCAGTATCTTCATCAACAAAATCTTCAAACCACGTTTTTAATACCCTTGCAGCTAATTTTCTACCTAATACTTTTTTCAAGCCAGCTTTAGAGACTTTTACCTCTTCTGCTAAATCAAAAATTTCTAAAATATCTTTATCTCTTTCAAAACCAATAGCTCTGAATAAGGTAGTAACTGGTAATTTTTTCTTTCTATCAATATAAGCATACATCACTTGATTGATATCGGTAGCAAATTCTATCCAAGATCCTTTAAAAGGAATAACTCTTGCAGAATATAATTTAGTACCGTTTGCATGATAAGATTGCCCGAAGAATACCCCAGGAGATCTGTGTAGTTGGGATACTACAACTCTTTCTGCACCATTGATAACAAAAGTTCCAGAATTTGTCATGTAAGGAATTGTCCCTAAATAAACATCTTGTACAATTGTTTCAAAATCTTCGTGCTCTGGATCTGTACAATATAGTTTCAGACGTGCTTTTAAGGGCACACTGTGCGTAAGACCTCTTTCGATACATTCTTGAATGCTATATCTAGGTGGATCTACAAAATAGTCTAAAAATTCTAGTACAAAGTTGTTACGAGTATCTGTAATTGGAAAGTTATCCATGAAGGTCTTGTATAGACCTTCTTCACCTCGCTCTTCTGCTTTGGTTTGCAATTGGAAAAAATCTTGAAAAGATTTTACTTGAATATCAAGAAAATCTGGATAATTTGTTCCTAGTTTTGAAGATGCGAAATTGATTCTTTCAGTAGTGTTTTTCGTTGCCAAAAGAGAATGTTTTTTTGATTAAAAATCTGAATTTAATAAAGAACGAATATATACACAAAATGGTTTAGGTCTAAGAATCAATATTCTTAGTACCTAAACCTTAGTTTGTTAGATATGTTAAAGCTTATTTAAGCTCAACCTCTGCTCCAGCTTCTTCTAAAGATTTTTGAAGACCTTCAGCCTCATCTTTAGAAACACCTTCTTTAATTGGTGCAGGCGCGCTATCTACGATACCTTTAGCTTCTTTTAATCCTAATCCAGTTAATTCCTTAACTAGTTTTACAACTGCTAGTTTAGAACCACCTGCTGCTTTTAAGATTACATCAAATTCTGTTTGTTCGTTTTTAATCCTAATCCAGTTAATTCCTTAACTAGTTTTACAACTGCTAGTTTAGAACCACCTGCTGCTTTTAAGATTACATCAAATTCTGTTTGTTCGTCAGCTGAATCTTCTCCTCCAGCTGCTGGTCCAGCTACCGCTACAGCTGCTGCTGCAGGCTCGATACCGTACTCATCTTTTAAAATACCAGCTAATTCGTTAACTTCTTTTACTGTTAAGTTAACTAATTGTTCTGCGAAATCTTTTAAATCTGCCATTTCAATTGTTTTAAAAATTTTTATTATTTAGTTTATTAATGCGCTAATTTATTTATCTGATAATGTTTGTAAAATTCCAGATAGTTTACCTCCACTTGATTGCAATGCTGAAATAACATTTTTAGCAGGTGATTGTAATAGTGTAAGGATATCTCCGATAAGTTCATCTTTAGATTTAACATTTACAAGAGACTCTAGTTGATTATCTCCAACGTAAATAGCCTCTTCAATGTAAGCACCTTTTAATAGTGGCTTATCTGATTTTTTTCTGAACTCCTTAATTACTTTAGCAGGTGCATTACTTGCCTCAGAAATCATTAAAGAAGTATTTCCTTTTAATATATCCTGTAATTCTCCAAACTCCTTATCAGAAGCTTCCATTGCTTTTGATAACAATGTGTTTTTAACAACAGCTAGTTGAACGTTAGCTTTAAAACAAGCTCTACGTAAATTTGATGTAGCTAATGCATCTAATCCAGAAATATCTGCTAAATAGATGGTATTAGTTCGTGCTAACGTAACTGTTAAATCTTGTATTACTTGTGATTTTTCTTCTCTAGTCATAATGATACATTTTTAACTGCTTACGAAACAGATTTAACATCAACTTCAACACTAGGACTCATTGTAGAACTCATAAAAACGCTCTTAATGTATGCTCCTTTTGATGCTGTTGGTTTCAATTTAATAATTGTTTGTAATAATTCATTTGCATTTTCTGCAATTTTATCAGCATCAAAAGATGATTTTGCTACAGCTGCATGAATGATTCCTGTTTTATCAACTTTGAAATCTATCTTACCTGCTTTCACTTCTTTTACTGCCTTTGCAACATCCATAGTTACTGTACCAGTTTTTGGGTTAGGCATTAAACCTCTAGGACCTAAAACTCTTCCTAAAGGACCTAATTTACCCATTACACTAGGCATAGTGATAATAACGTCTACGTCTGTCCAACCTCCTTTAATTTTCTGAAGGTATTCGTCTAAACCAACATAATCGGCTCCAGCTTCTTGAGCTTCAGCTTCTTTATCTGGTGTAACTAATGCAAGCACCTTAACATCTTTTCCTGTTCCGTGTGGAAGTGTCACTACGCCTCTAACCATTTGGTTAGCTTTACGTGGATCTACTCCTAAACGAACAGCGATGTCTACAGATGCATCAAACTTTACATTAGTAATTTCCTTGATTAAAGCAGAAGCAGCATTTAAATCTAACGATTTAGTGCTATCTAACTTTGCGTGAGCTTCTTTTTGCTTTTTTGTTAATCTTGCCATTTTACTAGTTTTTATAAAGTTTATGCTGGTGCATTACCTTTAACTGTTAATCCCATAGAACGAGCTGTACCAGCAATCATTTTCATTGCAGACTCTACGGTAAATGCATTTAAATCTACCATTTTGTCTTCAGCAATTACTTTGATCTGATCCCATGTTACAGACGCTACTTTTTTTCTGTTAGGCTCTCCAGAACCTTTCTTGATTTTTGCCGCTTCCATTAGTTGTACTGCAGCTGGTGGTGTTTTTACAATAAATTCAAATGATTTATCTTTATAAACACTAATAACAACAGGTAATATTTTACCTTGTTTGTCTTGAGTTCTAGCATTGAATTGCTTACAGAACTCCATAATGTTTACACCTGCAGCACCTAGAGCGGGTCCAACCGGTGGCGATGGATTCGCGGCACCTCCCCTAACTTGTAATTTAACTACTTTACTTAACTCTTTTGCCATTTTAATAAATGTTTAAAGTGACATGTTTTTTAATTGGAAGCCAAAAAACATATCGGTATATATTTGTGTAACAATTATATTTT
>Ga0209603_1003664_pt1 | contig 13180 bp, 8 predicted proteins | sample COGITO_mtgs_1206_FD_184812 | JGI IMG/M metagenome (GOLD analysis project Ga0209603, IMG submission 184812) | Pelagic marine microbial communities from North Sea - COGITO_mtgs_120607 (SPAdes) (version 2) | ecosystem: Environmental > Aquatic > Marine > Epipelagic ... | reverse complement strand
TGTGGATGCACAAGTAAAACAAAATAAGTAATGATTCATCATATTAAAGGAAGGTTAACTGAAAAATCACCTACTCATGCAGTTATTGAAGCTGGCGGTGTTGGATATTTTTTAAATATTTCACTAGTTACTTTTTCCAAAATATCAAACGACGAAAACTGTACACTTTACACGCATTTATCCATCAAAGAAGATGCACATACATTGTATGGTTTTGCTGAAAAAAGTGAACGTGAAATCTTCCGGAAATTAATATCAGTTAGTGGCGTTGGAGCGAGCACTGCTAGAGTTATGCTGTCTAGCTTAAGTTCCGATGAGATCACTGCTGCCATTGTTACTGGTGATGTTGACACCTTAAAGAGTATTAAAGGTATTGGGGCTAAATCTGCACAAAGAATTATTGTTGATTTAAAAGATAAATTAGGGAAGATTGAAGGCCTTGAGCAAAATATTTTAACATTTTCTAACAATAGCGCACGAGATGAGTCGTTATCTGCTCTATTGGCATTAGGATTTACCAAAAACTCGGTGGATAAAGTATTAAATAACGTTTTAAAAGCTCAACCAGACTTAGGTGTTGAAGGATTAATTAAAGAAGCATTGAAAAATCTTTAACTTGAATTTAAAAATTAACATTAATAAATATATCCTCGCTCTTTCGATAGTATTTTGCAATCTATTAAGTTTTGCTCAAGCTCCCGATTCGTTAAAGCTTCCTTTTAATTTAGGAAAGGATGACAATGCACCTTCTATCGATTTAAAAGATCCTAGTAACGTTGATACTAAAGTTGTTTATGATCCTGTTACCAATCAATACAAAATTATTGAAACCATAGGTGACAATGAATACCGTCCTTCAGATAATCAAGATTTTGATGATTTCTGGGAAAATCAAAACAAGCAAGCCGAAAAAGAGTACTGGAATCAAAAAAAAAAAGAAAACTCTGGTAGTTCTTCTGATAACGGAATTTTAGATAATGTTAGAATTCCTGGAGACGCATTTGAATCTATTTTTGGAAGTAATAAAATAGAAATAAAACCTCAGGGATCTGCTGAATTAATTTTTGGTGTTACCTCTACTAAAACCGAAAATCCAATTATTAGGGTTCAAAGCCAAAGAGTAACCAGTTTTGATTTTGATGAAAAAATTCAATTAAACGTTACTGGGAAAATTGGAGATAAATTAGAATTAGGAACAAATTACAATACGGAAGCCTCATTCGATTTTGAAAACGAAATGAAACTACAATTTGGTGGGAAAGAGGATCAAATTATTAAAAATATTGAATTAGGTAATGTTAGCATGCCACTTAACTCCTCCCTTATACAAGGTAGTCAGAGTTTATTTGGAATTAAAACAGATTTGCAATTTGGTAAGCTAAAGGTTGCTACAGTTTTATCTCAACAAAAATCAGAATCGAAAACAATCGAATTAAGCGGCGGAGTTCAAACAAAAGAAGTATTTATTAAAGCAGATGAATACGAAGACAATCGACACTTTTTCCTTTCTCAATATTTTGCGGATAATTACAACAGTGGCCTATCAAATCCACCAATCATCAACTCGGCTGTAAATATTACAAAAGTTGAAGTTTGGGTAACCAACGTTGGAATTAGCGCAAACACTGGAGCTAGAAATGTTATTGGATTTATGGATTTAGGTGAACGAACTACTTATGACCCAACTATAACACCCACTTTAAGTCAAGTTTACCCTGATAATTCGAGTAATAATTTATACTCAGGGCTTGTTGACAATGACGATGTAAGACAGTACACATCTGCATCAGGAGAATTAATTAGAACAGATGGTAACTATAACTACTCAGCAGGATTACACTTTAATAAAATTGAAAATGCTCGAAAATTAAATGCTGCTGAATATTTTATACACCCTCAATTAGGGTACATTTCTTTGAATAGAAAAATGGAAGACGACGAAGTTTTAGCACTAGCCTTTCAATATACAGTTAGAGGAAGTAATGATGTTTTTCAAGTTGGTGAATTTTCGGATGAAGTTCCAGATGTACAATCATCAATATACCTTAAATTACTAAAGTCTACACAGGTAAACAATGTTAACATTCCACTTTGGGATTTAATGATGAAAAACGTTTATTCGTTAGGTACTTATGGTGTTGATGCCAGTACTTTAGAAATTGATATTCGCTATCGTGATCCATCTACCAATAACGATATAAATTATTTCAACGCCTCAACAGCTAACATCAATGTAAAGAATAAAAGATGGTTAGAAATTTTAGATTTAGATCGACTTGATCAAGTGCAGAATTTACAACCAGATGGTAAATATGACATTATTGACGGGCAAACTATTCGAATCCAAAATGGTAAAATTTATTTCCCTGTTCTTGAGCCTTTCGGAAAAAAGCTAAGAGAGGAGATAAATGATAACACACTAGCAGATCAATATGCTTTTGATTCATTATATCACGTCAGTAAATTCAGGGCAAAAAACGAATTCCCTACCAATAATAGGTTTCAAATTTATGCCCAATATTCATCCAAAAGCTCAGTGATTAATCTTAACTCTTTTAGTATTCCAAAAGGAGCCGTAACAGTTACAGCAGGAGGAAGAAAATTAACGGAAGGGACTGATTTTAGAGTGGATTATAACATGGGACAAGTAACTATATTGGATCAATCAATCTTAAATTCAAATACACCTATTAGAGTTAATGTTGAAAGTAACTCTATGTTTAGTATCATGAGTAAAACATTATTCGGAACTCATTTAGATTACGAAATCAATAAAGACTTTCACGTTGGTGCTACAATTATGAATTTAACAGAACGTCCACTTACCCAAAAAGTAAATCAAGGTGAAGAACCCATAAAAAATACAATGTGGGGTGTGAATTCTGATTACAAAACCGAATCGGAATACTTAACTAAATTAGTGGATAAAATTCCATTTATTAATACCAAAGCAAAGTCCTCTATTGAAGTAAAAGGTGAGTTTGCACAGCTAATCCCAGGGTCGCCAAATGCTATCGAAAACGATGGTGAAGCGGTTTCCTTTATTGATGATTTTGAAGCTGGTCAAACTGGAATCGATATTCGAAATAGAGTTGCTTGGACACTCGCTTCTACTCCTCAAGGAAATACCAAGTGGCCAGAAGGTGATTTAATTAACGACATTACTTATGGTTTTAACAGAGCAAAGTTTGCGTGGTATAATATTGATCCTATTTTTGGTGACGACAACGGTGCAAACACGCCTAGCCATATAGCAGGGAATGATGCTATCCAAGAAAACTTATTTCAAAGAGTGGTTCTTCAAAGCGAAATTTATCCTCAAAAAAGTTTAGCAGTAGGTCAACCACCAACACTTCAAACATTAGATTTGGCATTCTTCCCCAATGAAAGAGGCCCTTATAATTATGACACCTCTGGTACACCTGGAATTTCTCAAGGGATTGATAAAATAACAGGTGAATTATTTAGTCCCGAAACTCGTTGGGGTGGGATTATGCGTAAAATCGACTACGTTGATTTTGCAAGTCAAAATATTGAGTTCATAGAGTTCTGGGTGATGGATCCGTTCTCTGAAGACCCATCTTCAATTTCAGATAAAGATGCTTTTAACGGAACCAATGATGGGGGTGATGTGTATGTTCAGATTGGAAATATATCAGAAGATATTTTAAGAGACGGTAGAAAAGCATTTGAGAACGGTTTGCCTACACCAAATGACCCAAACGTTGATGTTGATACAACAAGTTGGGGTTTTGTTTCTAACCGAATTAATCTTGTAAATGCATTTGATAACGACGCTAGCGCTCGAGAACAGCAGGATGTTGGTTTTGACGGAATGGGTGACAGAGATGAATTTAAATTATTTAGCAGCTACATTGATTATTTCGATGGAACTCTGCCTGATGATATTGGAGTTGATCCTGCGGCTGATAATTATGAATATTTTAGAAGTACTGATTTAGATGCTCGAGAAGCAAACATTATTGAGCGATACAAAAATTTCAACGGTACAGATGGTAATTCACCAACACAAGAAAGCACAGGATTGGATTACGTAAGCACAGCAACAACACTCCCCGACATTGAGGATTTAAATAGGGATAATACATTAAGTGAAGGTGAAAGTTATTATGAATACAAATTAAGTATGCGTCCTGATGACCTTGAACAAGAAGATATTGGAAGTAATTATTTAGTGCAAAAAGTGCCTGTGACAGTTTCAGGCTCAAACAAAAAAGTAAACTGGTACAACTTCCGTATTCCAATAAAAGATCCTGATAAAAATATAGTAGGAAATATTGAAGGTTTTCAATCTATTCGTTTTATTAGATTAATGTTAAAAGGCTGGAAGGCTCCTGTTGTTTTAAGGTTTGGATCATTGGACTTAATAAGGAGTGATTGGCGTAAATATGAAAATGATTTGTCGGATGAGAGCAGCATTCCCGCGACAACTCCAATATTTAATGTCGGAGCAGTAAACCTAGAAGAAGATTCTAAAAAAGAACCTATCCCTTACATGCTACCCCCTAACACACAAAGACAATTTAACTTAGGATCTCAAGCGAACGAAAACGAGCAGGCAATGCAAATTCAAATTTGTAATCTTGACGGAGGAGACGCAAGGGGTATGTATAAAACTGTAAGTTTAGATTTATTATCATACAAAAAAATACAAATGGATATTCATGCTGAACAAGCGGACAATTCAGCAACAACTAGGGAAGACATGAACATATCCGCCTTCATCAGAATGGGGTCAGATTACACAGAGAATTATTATGAATATGAAATCCCGTTAACATTTACAGATCCAATAACTCTTCCATCTGGTGATGAACAAAAACGAGAAGCTATTTGGGACGCCGACAATCGAATGGATTTTGATTACGAAGTTGTGTTTGCAGGATTAAAAGCAAAAAGAAATGAACTATCGGCATCAAGCGTTGATCGATTTTCAATTGCCGACGGTGAAAATACAGCCTACGTTAAAGGTTCTCCAAGTATGGCTAATATTACCTCTATGATGATTGGGGTTAGAAACAATAGTGAATCAGGAGAAACAAGGTGTGCAGAGGTTTGGGTAAATGAATTAAGGCTTTCTGGTTTTGACAAAACAGGTGGTTGGGCATCAACAGCTAGTGTTAATATGAAATTAGCTGATTTAGGTAACATATCTTTAGCGGGTGGATACAGCACACCAGGTTGGGGAGCTATTGACCAGAAGGTAAGTGAACGACAACGAGAAACTGTTCGTAATATTGATGCTACAGGTAACTTTCAAGTAGGTAAATTTTTTCCTGAAAATTATGGGATTTCTCTTCCCGTTTACATGAGTTACAATCAAATAAGAAAAGATCAGAAATATAATCCGTTAGATACGGATATTCAAATAAAAAATTTAGACAATGGGGATTATAAATCTTACTTAAACAAGGTTACTCCCGAAAAACAAACCAGTAAAAGTTTAAACTTCTCCAACGTTAAAAAAATTAAAAAAGGATCAAAGAAAAAGCACTTTTACGACGTTTCTAATCTAGACGCAACATTTGCCTATAACGAAAATAAAAAACAGGATGTAAATACCGAAATCGATCTTATCAAAAATTACAACGGTGGGCTAAATTACAACTTTACGCACCGCCCAAAATCAATTAAACCATTTAAAAAAACACCATTTATTGTTTCAATAGAGAAAAAACATCTTGCTAAAATTACTGCAGAAACAAAACAATTACAGGATTCATTGAAAGCTTTACGCTCAATTAAAAATTCTGCAAAAGCGACTAGATTAATTCAAACTCAGATATCTAATCTTAAAAAAGATAAAATTAATTATCGTAAAAAAATGACCAAGTTAAAGCGATCGAAATACCTTACTCTTTATCGTGATTTCAACTTTCAATATGTTCCAAAACAAGTTGGAATTAAAACCAACATGTCAAGAATGTTTAGTGAACGTAAAATAAGAAACGTTTCAAACGCTGATCTTCTTATTATTCCTACATATAATAAAAACTGGTATTTCAATAGAGACTATACTATGAAATGGGATTTAACTAAAACCTTAAAACTATCCTATAACGCTAGTAATAAAGCTATTATTGATGAACCTTTTGGAGCTATTGATGAGCAAACTGAAAAAGATTCAATTTGGAAAAACATTCAAACATTAGGTCGTAATACTTTATACACTCAAAATTTCAATGCTAATTATCGAATCCCAATTAATAAATTCCCATTAACTAGTTGGATTACCTCGAATGCTAAATACACTGGGAAATTCGACTGGCAAGCTACTAACCCTGCTTTTGTAGATTCAATCGGGCATAGCGTATCCAATAATAACACGAAACAAATAAGCGCTCAATTAAACTTTGTTAGTTTATATAACAAATCCGATTACCTTAAAAAATTAAATAGAAAACGGAAGAAAAAAACGACTATTGATTCAAGCAAAACTAAAAAAGTAACCATCACATCCAAAGATGCGCTTGAATCAGCCATAAGAGCTTTAATGATGGTTAGAAACGCATCAATTAATTATAATGAAAACAGCGGTACATTCCTTCCAGGATTTATGGGAGAAACACAAATCATGGGAATGGATCTTGATCGTCAAATGGCACCAGGTTATAAATTCGCATTTGGATCTCAAAATGATATCTTGGAAAAAGGAATTAAAAACAATTGGTTTAACACAAACAGTCACCTTATTTCACAACAGGTCGCAAAAACAAATAAACAAACTTTAAATACTAGAGCTACCTTAGAACCTTTCAAGCAATTTAGAGTAAACCTTACCGGAACACGTAGTTTAACGACAAATGATAATTTCTTTTACCAAATAGACAATTCAACAACAAAAGGATATACTGAAAACTCAAGACAGAAAGTTCAAGAATTTTCCATCTCATCAAACACCTTTAGAACTGCATTTACTAAAAACACTCGTCATAAAGGGTCTGGCGCTTACGAACAAATGTTAAACAACCGAAAAGTAATTGCAGATCGCTTAGCTGCTCAAAATATTAATTGGAGTGGCCTAACAAACTCTTCTACTTCGTTCCCTGAAGGTTATAGCCAAAAACAAGAAGAAGTTCTCCTCTATTCTTTTCTTTCTGCCTATCAGGGTAAAAACGCTGCTAACATCAAATTACCTAACCTTAGTACTCCAAGCTCTACAAGTGGTTTTTTCCCCTCTATTCCAATTCCTGATTGGAGGTTTACCTATAATGGACTTAAAAACATAGCGTTCTTTAAAAAGCATTTTAGATCTATAGCTTTATCTCACAGTTATAAAAGCACGTTAAGTATGAATAGTGTTCGAAACGATTTAACATTTGATGGAACCGGTCAACTAACTGATTTAGGAGACTTTGAATCAAATATCGATTATACGCAATTCAAAATTTCGATAACTGAATCTTTTAGTCCACTAGTAAAAGTAGATATGAAATTTAAAAATTCGATTCTTGCAAAACTAGAGGTTAAAAAAGCAAGAACTGTAGGTTTATCAATTGGTGGGTCCTCAGTAACAGAAAACAATACATGGGACTTCGTTGTTGGAGGTGGTTATACCATTAAAGATTTGGTCATTCCAAATGTTGAAATTAAAGGGAGGAAATTAAAATCAGATTTAAATTTAAGGTTAGATGTTTCATTAAAAAGTACAAGTCTAACTTTACTTCAAATAGACGAATCAGGTCAAACTTTAAGTGGAGGTTTAGTAACTTCAATAAAAGTATCAGGAGATTATAAAGTAAGTGAAAAAGTAACAGCAAGAGCTTTCTACGACCAAACTATCAATAATCCTTATATTGAAAGCTCATTTCCGAGTTCAACATCTAAAGGTGGAATCAGTATTCGATTTACGTTATAATTATATACAGTTTCAAGTTTAATTATATAACATTTTCACTTTTTATACCAACACAAGAAGTTTCAATCATTTTAATTAAATTAAGAAAGTTAATTTTGTTTTTACGATTTTATGGAGCAAGGTTTTCCCTAATGTTTTATTTAAAGAATTCACTCTTTGTTAATGGATCAAATATATGATATTGAATTCTGATTATTAACTTTTGCCTTAATTATACCTGCAATTCAGCAGGCAGTTATTATGCTACTTTACGAGCTGTTTTTTCAGATTGAAAAAAAACCAATAATTGGATTTCATCGTAATTATTGACATCATTCGAATATTGGAAATATTTTACACACTCTGTTATTGTAACTATAGTTCTAACCGACAATGTTACTTTTAATACGTTTTATAACACTAAAATTCAGACAAAAAAAAACGACGAATGATTTCTCATTGGTCGCTTTTAAAATAATAGTATTCTAATTACTACTTCATATCCGAATAATCAAACTCAGTAACTTCTAAGAATTTAGTTGTTACTCCTGTTGTAATAAAAGTTGGGTCTTCCATTAGTTTTAAATGGAAAGGAATTGTAGTTTTAATCCCTTCAATTATAAACTCATCTAACGCTCTTTTCATTTTTGCGATAGCTTCTTCTCTTGTTTGAGCAACAGAAATTAACTTTGCAATCATTGAATCGTAGTTAGGAGGAATTGAATAACCTGAATAAACGTGCGTATCTAATCTGATTCCATGTCCACCTGGAGCGTGGAAGTTTACAATTTTCCCTGGCGATGGTCTGAAGTTATTTAAAGGGTCTTCAGCGTTGATTCTACATTCAATTGCATGCAATTGAGGTAGATAGTTCTTACCTGATATTTTAAACCCAGCAGCAACTTTAATCTGCTCTCTAATTAAATCAAATCCAACAACTTCTTCAGTAACACAGTGCTCAACTTGAATACGTGTGTTCATTTCCATAAAAAAGAAATTTCTGTGCTTATCCACTAAGAATTCTACTGTACCAGCACCTTCGTACTTAACAGCCTTAGAAGCCTTAATTGCTGCTTCACCCATTTTCTCTCTTAACTTCTTTGTCATAAAAGGAGATGGTACTTCTTCAACTAATTTTTGGTGACGTCTTTGAACGGAACAGTCTCTTTCTGACAGGTGACATGCGTTTCCTGTTTGATCACCAATAATTTGAATTTCAACATGACGAGGCTCTTCAATAAACTTCTCCATATACATGTCATCATTTCCAAAAGAAGCAGCTGATTCACGCTTAGCGCTATCTAACAATTCTTCCAATTGATCTTCAGAAGGAATCATTCTCATTCCTTTACCTCCACCACCTGCAGAAGCTTTGACCATTACTGGATAGCCGATCTTTTTTGCTGTTTTCTTCGCGTCAGCTAAATCCTTCAATAATCCTTTGGATCCAGGCACGCAAGGCACACCCGCTTTTTCCATTGTAATTTTAGCTTGGGCTTTATTTCCCATTCCATCAATTTGATCAGGAGTAGCACCGATAAACTTAATACCATTTTCTGCACAAATTCCTGAGAATTTTGAATTTTCGGAAAGGAAACCATATCCTGGGTGAATTGCATCAGCATTAGTAATTTCTGCTGCTGATATAATTCTTGGAATATCTAAATAGGATTCGTTTGATGGAGGTGGTCCTATACAGATTGCCTCATCTGCAAATCTTACATGTAAACTATCTTTATCTGCTGTAGAGTATACAGCAACCGTTTTAATTCCCATCTCTTTACAAGTACGAATAATACGTAAAGCGATTTCACCACGGTTGGCAATTAATATTTTTTTAAACATAATCAGATTTTTAAACTGAATCCTTAGACTCAGTTTAGAGTTGACAAATGATTTTTGAAACAAATAATTTAATCAGTTCTTTTGATTAGCTAGGGTCTACTAAGAATAAGAGTTGATCATATTCAACTGGAGTTGAATCGTCAACAAAAATCTTAACAACTTTACCTGTAACTTCCGCTTCGATTTCGTTAAATAACTTCATTGCCTCAATGATACAAATAACATCTCCTGTTTTAATCTCAGAACCAACTTCAACAAAGTTTTTCTTGTCTGGAGAAGGTCTACGGTAAAAAGTACCAATCATTGGAGATTTAACTTCAATGTATTTTGAAGTATCATCAGCAACTGTAGGTGCTTCAATAACCGGAGCAGGCGCTTCAGTAAGCGGAGCAGCGGCAACTGGAGTTGCAGCAATTGGAGCTGCAGCAATTGGAGCTGCTTGCATTTGCTGTGGCATCATTTGTTGCACAGGAACTTGAAGAATTTGTGCTTCACCACCTTTTCCTTTTTTAACACCATCATTTTTAATGGTTAACTTAACTTCTTTAGTTTCTAAGTTAACCTCGCTAACACCAGACTTTGAAACGAACTTAATTAAGTCTTGAATTTCATTTACTTTCATAACAAAAAGATTTTTCGTTCTTAAAATTTTTATGAGTTATACGCCCATTTTAAATAAATAGATCCCCATGTGAATCCACCACCAAAGGCAGCTAATATTAAATTATCTCCTTTTTTTAATTCTCTTTCCCAATCCCATAAACAAAGTGGTAATGTTCCAGCAGTAGTGTTTCCATACTTTTGGATATTAATCATTACTTTTTCTTTAGGAATACCAACTCTTGCTCTTGTTGCCTCAATGATTCTTAAGTTCGCTTGATGCGGAACCAACCAATCAACATCTTCACCAGTTAGATTATTACGCTTTAAAATTTCAGCTGAAACATCAGCCATATTTGTAACCGCAAATTTAAATACCGACTTACCTTCTTGGTAAACAAAATGTTCCTTATTCTTAAGCGTTTCTAAACTAGCAGGTTTGTGTGAACCACCAGCTTTGATATTTAGGAATTCTCTCCCAGAACCATCACTCTTTAAAACAGAATCAACAATCCCAACTTCTTCTTTAGTAGGCTCTAATAAAACACCGCCTGCACCGTCTCCAAAGATAATGCACGTTGTTCTATCTTCATAATCAATTATGCTCGACATTTTATCGGCACCAACGATTACTACTTTTTTATAAGCTCCACTTTCGATAAATCTTTGTCCTGTAACCAATGCATATAAAAACCCTGAACAAGCAGCGCTTAAATCATATCCCCATGCGTTTGTTGCACCTACTTTATCACAAATAATATTTGCTGTAGATGGGAAAGGCATATCAGGTGTAACAGTTGCTACTAGAACCAAGTCTATCTCCTCAGGAGAAATCCCTCTTTTTTCACAGATTTGTTTAACTACTTCAGCCCCCATATCGGAGGTTGCTTTTCCTTCACCTTTAAGGACTCTTCGTTCCTTTATACCAGTTCGGGATGTGATCCACTCATCGGTAGTATCAACAATTTTTTCTAACTCTGAATTGGTCATTACATACTCTGGTAAGTAACCTCCAACACAAGTTATTGCAGCGTTTATAGTACTCATATTACTTAAATGCTTCTTTTATCTTGTTAGACAGAGTTGCTTTCGCAATTTCTGCCGTTAATTTAATCATATTTTTAATCGCGACGTCATTTGATATGCCGTGACCAACTACAACATTTGAATTAATCCCCAATATAGGACTTCCACCATATATCTCATAGTTAAACCTACTAAAATAATCATCTAACACACCTCTTCTTTTCATCAAATGATAAAAAGCTTCGGCCTCTTTAATAACTACATTACCTGTAAAACCATCGCACACAATAACATCACATCCATCATTAAAAACATCTCTACCTTCGATATTACCAACAAAATTAAAATCTTTCGAATCTTTCATTAAGTTATAAGTTGCTTGTGAAAGTAAATTTCCCTTTTCAGGTTCCTCTCCAATATTTAACAAGCTAACTCGTGGCGTTTCAATTCCAAGAACGTATTTAGCGTACAATGATCCAACAATACCAAATTGATATAAAACGTCAGGTTTACAATCAGCATTTACACCAACATCTAAAATAAGATTAACACCTCCGTTTTCCTTCGGTAAAACCGAAGCGATAGAAGGCCGAATAATCCCTGGGATTGTTTGAACAGTATACATTGAACCAATCATCATGGCTCCCGTATTACCAGCCCCAGCAAAACCTTGGATTTCTCCATTAGATAAAAGCTGAAAGCCCAAACCAATAGATGATTTAGGCTTCTTTTTAAATGCTTTAATAGGATGTTCACCCATACCGATAAACTCAGTAGTATGAACAATAGAAAAAGAATTCTTATTGGCACCTTTATCTTCCAGTACAGGAAGGATTTTGGTTTCGTCCCCTATAAGAACTAATTCTACGTTATTTAACTCCTTTTGTGCTAAAATTGCACCTTCGGTAGTCGTTTTTGGGCCGAAATCGCCACCCATAATATCTATACCAATTCTCATCTACTAGTTTATAGTTTTACAGAACTATAAATTATCAGGATGCTTCTTTTTCCATTACAACTTGCCCCTTGTAATAAAGTTTTCCTTCGTGCCAGTGAGCCCTATGATACAAATGAGTTTCTCCAGTAGTTGGACATATAGCCACTTGTGGAGCAGAAGCCTTGTAATGTGTTCTTCTTTTATCTCTTCTTGTTTTACTAATCTTTCGTTTAGGATGCGCCATTTTGTGTATACTTTAATTAAATTCTTATTTTAAATTTTTTAACGCCGCCCACCTTGGGTCGATGTCATCTTTGTCGTTATCATTTTTGTTATCCTGATTTAGCATTGATAAAATTGCTTCATCACAACCTTCATCATCTTCATCCTCAGAATGTATTCTTCTAATTGGTAAACTCAAGCTTATACTTTCATATAAATAATGTCTAATATCAAATTCAATATCATTCTCTCCAAGAATTAACAAACCATCGTCCTCATTGTCTTCAGTTCCAACCTTCACAATCAGTGACTCCGAAAAGCTCACTGGCAGTGTAACGTCCTCACCACAACGATCGCATGGCACTGCAACCTTTCCTTCAAAGTTTAGTTCAATTTGGCTTAAACGTTCTGACTTCTTCAAAACCGCACCAACAATCACTTCCCCTCCTTGAATTTCAGCGTACTCTAATTCGTTAAAGAACGCATTGTCAACTAAAAAATTATAGTTGTACTCCCCTAACTCAAGCGCCTCGAAACCGATTACAAATTTATCAAATTCCATTTCTCCAAAAATTAAGAGCCTACAAAGTTACAACATAAAGTTTTATCAAAGCAGAACTTTATGATTTTATTCTTCATTCGGTGTTTCGGTCGTAATATCTTTCGGTCCAACTTTTGGTATTTCCTTCGCT
>Ga0209603_1003653_pt1 | contig 13198 bp, 30 predicted proteins | sample COGITO_mtgs_1206_FD_184812 | JGI IMG/M metagenome (GOLD analysis project Ga0209603, IMG submission 184812) | Pelagic marine microbial communities from North Sea - COGITO_mtgs_120607 (SPAdes) (version 2) | ecosystem: Environmental > Aquatic > Marine > Epipelagic ... | reverse complement strand
AGACCCTATTATGAATTTCATAATTTAGGTAGTCGAGACAGTGGGGTTATGTGGTGTGTGGCTCCTGGGCCCGAAGTGCGGATTCGGAATCGCTGACCGAGTGGGTCTTTGATGGTGTTTTGGAATGGGATTTGACTATTCATGGAAGTCATCATCAATAAATAGCCTTTACGATACCCTCAGCACAGATAATACTTTTCGTTTTAAAAAGATGTGACCCAATCGCCCCAACATAGCGATTAAAAATCTTTCTACCTCTTTGTCTCATCGCTATAGTCTTCCCCCCTCACCTTCTTACCATCTCATCCCACGCCACGCAAAAACATTTCAAAAGTATTCTTGAAGAAAACATCCAAAGTATTCTCTTCCCCTTACTATATATTGAGACCATTACCTTGAGCATGACTGCAAGGTTTGGGCAAAATATCGCTCATCTAGTAGCACTCTCAAATCTCAGCCCTATATAAGGTATAAAATGCAATGCTGAAATTTATTTTAACACAAAATGTAAAAAACTTTACAATATATTTGGAATATTGATCTTGCGTACTATATACTTGCAATGTCGTAACGGTGCAAACGTGCATCGGACAGTACTTAAAACCTTCATCATTTACTAGTAATGCGTGAGGGGAGCAGGCAAAGCATAATTGACCAAGGTATCCAATCCAATAGAAATCTAGCAAATTTCATCCTTCGATCGTCAAGTCAAACCACATCTCAAAAATAACCTAACTAAGTCGGATAGTAATTCCAGATTTCTTTAAAAAAATTAAGATAATCGAGGAATACCCAAGGGGAGCGTAAGAATGGTCATAGACCTACTTTCAGCATCAGCAAAAATCGGATTTAGACGCAAAGGTGAAAGATACAGATGTATAAAGCAAAATCCCAAAATAGAAAGCTGATAGGCTGATTTACGGACATTCATGATGTCATTTGGGATCAAAATGTAGGTAGCATAATCTAGGTAATGAATGCGCACTTGACAACTGATGGTGGTTCGAATCCACCTACCTACACAATAAATGTTCAATTAAACCCAAATAAAAATGAGCAAAATAAGAGTGAACCTAAATGGTATCGTCAAAGAAATGGATACTGATAAAATGGAGCAAATGCAAACTGCAAATGGCGATTGGCATTATGTAGTAACTGATGAGAATGGATGTTTAACAATTTTAACCCCAAAAGTAAGATGAATACAATTATAGAAAGTGACCTAGAGCAAAAAAAACATGATCTAAGAAGGTCAATGGAGTGGCTGAATATTGATCAGTTAGAAATGATCGATGAGATTATAAGGACCTTCGGAAGGGATGGTATGCGTAAGGGCATATTCACAGATATGGCTATGAAGGGTAATGAAACCAACTATGATTGCGCACTACCTCTTGGCTTAAAAAGAGATGCAGAAGACCTTGGAATGACCTTTGAGAAGTTCTACAATGTGGCAACATACCGCAGTGAAAATCATAATTGCATGAGAATTGAGAATACTGCTGAATTGTTTGTAAATAGATTAGTAGAGTCGTTTCGGGTATAGTTGTAAAAAATAGTATAGAATCCGAGTATATAACCCATGCATTTTAGATGTGGCATTCGATTGCACCATGGGTCAATTTTTTAAATAAATGTTTAACAAAACCCAAATAACAATGAAAAATATTAACAATGTAAAAAACCTAAGAAAAATAAATGTAAGCTATGTAAGGCCGACAAATAGATTAGGGGCAAAAGTCAAGGTTTTTGAAAACCCAAGATATAAGGATCAAAAGGTAGTTTCAAAGACATTCTCTTTTGACTATTCTTTTGGATGTATTGAAAAACAAGGGTATGATATTCTAACAAGAAATGGCTTTGACATAATAGCAAGATGTTCTGACCTTAAATCTTATTCTTTTCTATGCGATAATTGGGCATGGGATGAAAAAATAGAAAAACGTATCGAAGATTTAAAATAGAAATTCAATACATAATTGTAAAAAATAATACAGAATAATGATACTTTATGTCTTATTCGCAATGTTCATGCTAACCCTTGAATGGTTGGCTGAACGTGAGCGAGAACAAAGCTAATAGCACCCTCTTCGCCTTTGAGCGTGGGTCTTTGATGACTAATGAGGGCAATGCCAATGTTGGCAGATAACTAAATAAAGAGAAATATATGAAACAGATAAATAAAGTATCAAAAAAAGATTGCCTAGATGCAATTGAATATTTACATACGATGGGTTATGTAGAAGAGATGACAAGAGACAAAAGGCACTATGTAGAGATATTGCTAAAAAAGGTAGCTAATGATTATCTCATTAGGTTAGATGGAATTGGTAATGATAGTACTGATGACAAATAATAAATTAATAAATAAGAACATGGCTGAGTGGATTCCTATGAATAGGCTTTGTTGTGGTTATTGCGGAAATGATGAGGTATTATTTGATGCCTATGTTAACGAGCATGAGAAGGTTATCAATGTGTTTGACAACTCCTTTTGCTTAATATGCGATGGTGAATCAACGCCATTAACAAAAAGAGCTTTTCTAGATAATTTAGACTTGACTCTGATCTAATAAATTAAAAATAAATAAATATGAAAAGATATAATGTAGAACTGCGACCTCATACAGATGATGGGGATTATCATGAGGAGGATTATGAGTTTGATGACCTCCAAGAGGCAATTGCTTTTGCTAGGGAAAAAAGAAGAGATTTCTATGCATTAACAGATTATGGCTCAGAGGGTAAAAATTATGATCCAAGAGATATAAGTCACAAAATATAAACAATTATAAAATCAATTTAACGTAGCCACATGAGTGGCTTTTTTTATGTCCAAAAATTAATAAATAATACAAAAATTATGTTCAAAAAACGATTAAAAGTACTAGTTGCGTGTGAAGAGTCACAAGCGATTACAAAGGAGTTTAGAAATATGGGTCATGATGCATATTCATGCGACCTACTGCCATGTAGTGGTGGTCATCCCGAATGGCATTATCAAGAAGATGTCTTTGAGGTTATCAAGAAGCAAGAGTGGGATATAATGATTGCCCATCCACCTTGTACATATCTAGCGGTCAGCGGTGCGCGTTGGATGTATAACAAAGATGGATCAGTCAATGAAGAGAGATTACAGAATCAAAACGATGCTCTAGATTTTGTCAAGAGGCTTATGGATGCTCCTATAAAAAGCATTGCCATCGAGAATCCCATTAGTGTGATCTCAAGTCAGATTCGCAAACCCGATCAAATAGTTCACCCATATCATTTCGGTGACAAGGCTAGCAAGTCTACTTGCTTATGGCTAAAGAATCTACCCAAGCTTGAGCATACAGAAGTAGTTGAAAAGGGTGAGTTCAAAGAGTGGATTGATAAGAAGAGTGGTAAGCTAAAGAAACAAGCTAAATGGTATTACGATGCTTTGATAACGGCTAAGAGTTCAGCAGAGCGCAGAACATTACGGAGTAAGACTTTTAAGGGAATGGCAGAGGCTATTGCAGATCAATGGGGATAAATAAATTTTAAAAAAAAAGGATAATTATGAAACAACTAATAATAGAAAAAATAGATACTGATTTATTGAGAGAATTACTTGTAAATCACGATTGGAATTATAGTCGATCTGATGACCATACCAAATGGGTTAACGGCTTACAAACAGAAGAGGCAATTAGAGATGAAATGGATCGACTAGGTAACACAGAAGAGGTTAAAGATATGTACGCAAATAGAGGAAAGGAGGTGAGCCATGGATAATCAAGAAAAATTGCATCGCTTAAAAGAGGAAGTAAAAGAGCTTGAGAAAACATATGATCAAGAAGTAAGCCTAAAATTAAAGGCCTTGGAGGAGCAGATTGATCTTCAGCAAGAAATGCAAAGCCATAACCTAAACCTAGTAGAATGTTGTACTTGTGGCACAACATTTATTCACAGATCGCTAGATATTAGTTGTCTTGATGAAGAATCTGGAGTTGTCATTTGTTGGGGGTGTGCTAATGAAGTATCCCCTGAAGACTGTACTGACTTTTTCTACGATGGCATGTCTGAGTGGACAGATTTGGCAAATGAAAATAACTGCCTAAATAAATGAATGTTAAACTAAATAAATGAATAATATGAAAATTCAAGTAAACAAAAATCAACAAGAAAATAATTTTAAAAAACACGTTTGTAATATAATAGAGATAGCAAAACAAAAAGCAAAAATTGGTATAGATAGATTTTATTACTCAATACCAAGAGGTCAAGGTTTTTCTCATTGGGGACTGATAGATAAGGTAGAAGAAGAAACAGAGGGTTCAGTTTATGGTGAGATACGAGATGGGGAAATTAAATTTTCAATACGAGATTAAAACTACGTAATATGATACAGAATAAAAAGAAGGAGGTAATATCAGAATAACCCTACACTCCCATCGCCATTGAGCGTGGGTCTTTGATGACTAGTGGGAGCAATTAAAATGAATGTTAAATTAAATAAACTAAAAATGATAGACTATAAAATAATGATTAAAGTTACTAGTCCCTATGGTGTTAATAATCTCGTTGGATCAAGGAAAGATTTGCTTGCCCAGTTGCGATACATAGCAAAGGAAAAAAGACGATCCTCAAGGTTAAATAAAGGCTTCGAGGATAGTGTACACTCTATAGATAGAGGTTTGCATCAAGCTGAACTAGTAACAATGTCTAGTTGGAAGATTGATGAACTAGATGTTGACCCATTAATAAGCCTATTAAATGATCATGGGATAAAGAAATTTCAAAAGATAATCTTAGATGAAAATAACAAGGAGGTGAGCCATGCATAAATATACAGTTCTATACAATGATGACATGTGTTGGAATTATGATGATAAAATTCCAATATTCAGCAGTATCAAAGAAGCTAATAAAGATATAAAAGAGTCTATTGATGATATCAAGGATGCTATTAAATCAGGATACATGGATAAAGATAGTTTTCATACATCTGATGACTATGAAGTTGTGAAAATTAAGTTCTCAGATACTGATGATCAGTTTATAACCTATCATCTTGATGGGTTTCAAGAAAGAGTTTCCTCAGTTTCAGAGTGGGAAAAGGATCAAGGAATAGATGTTCAACGAGAAATTAGAAAAAATGAAAATATATAAAAATTATAGAGAAGAAAGTTCAATGCGTATTAGTTATTGGTTGTTTGGGGAAGAAGCAGTCCGATATATGGAGGATTATAGTGAAGAAAAAACTGCTAAAGAATTAGCAAAACACATAGTTCATCATACAGATTATAGTATTTATAGGTTTAACCCCAAATCAGATGATGCTAGTGAGTTGCTATCTCAGGCATTGGGTTGGGAAGATTACACGGAAGTAGATTTATTATTTTATCAACGACTATTGATAGTAAACACATTCAAAGCTGAGAAGGAGGTGAGCCATGACTAGACTCAAAGAGAGTTACTGGCTATTCGGAAAAGAAGCAGTAGAATTCGTATTAGACAATTCTGATGAAACAAAGCAAAAAGTGGATTATAAGTTTATAGCAGCAATGATATTTGATAAAATGGAATATGACACTTATATGTTTGAACCTACTTACCCTTGGGATGTTGATGGAATATTATCTGTCGCAATGGGATGGGAAAGATATCTAGAGATTGATGAAGAGTTGTATGCGTGGCTTTGGCATGAAGAAGAAGATAATAATGTTAAACTAAATAAATAGAAATAATGAAAACATACCATATAGAATTAGATAGCGGAGAGGCAACAGTATACGCTCCCAATAAGAATAGAGCGGTAATCAGATTTTTCGAATATGTGGATGAATTTATAGATAACCTGTATTCAATAAAAAAAGAGAAGAAGGAATTCAATCTTTATGTTAACTACGGTAATGGACTTAAAAAACTGACCATAACTGAAGTAACTGAAGAAGGAGTAATAACTTATGTTGAACATTAAAAAAGAAGAATTTAAACAAACAAAACAATGAATAAAATGAATGAACTAATAGTATGTAATGGCCTCCGAAGAGGAGGAATTAGTGAGGATAATCTTGTGACCTTGAGATATCAAGGAATGTTACATGAACTTAATTTGGAAGATAATGATCTAGAAGATTATTGGCACACTATAAAAAATAATGATGGAAAACAATTTGATGTCAATATATGGATTGATGACAAATCTAAAATCCTCTGTAGCGTATATCAGATAAAGATAGATGATGAGGGATGGTGTGATACAGATACTTCTAAGTGGGAGACAATAAAAGTAGTCAGAAAGGAGGTATTAGCCAATGCCTAAAAAGAAATATACCCTTAGAGAAAAGCCATGTCTTGAATGCGGTAAGATGCATACAAGCAGAAGGTATTGTTCACTTAAATGCGGTGAGAGGTTTAGGAATAGAAAGAATAAGCCTAAAACAACAAAACGGCTTGACTCTATTATATATGGGACAGGCGGAGTTCAATCTGACCAAGGATATGGATTTGTGTTTAGCAATGACATCAAGGATTGGACTCGTGGTACTAATCTGAGATCTAACGATTCCAGGAAATTAGCATACCATCGAAATAAGGCAAAAACTATCCTTTTCAGTTCCAATAGTAAAAAATAATATGGATAATCCGTATTAATAGTTCTACCGCCTAGAGCGTGGAGGTTTAATCCTCAGTAGAACCAATGCCAATATTGGCAGAGTTTAAAACAATCAAATATGAGTGAACGTAAAAAGTTACCCCTTGATAAAATAAAAGAACTCAGGGAACAATCAGTCTTCGATAATCGTGAGATGAGAACCTTAATAAAGGAATATGGTCTCTCGCTATGGTACTTGAAAACTGGTGAAGGTCAACCCTACTTAGACCTTGGCCCCTTGTACAAAAAAGAAAAAAAAGTAAGAATCTCAAGATATAGACTATGAAAAAGATACCTATTCAAGATAAAGTAAAAACCATCTTAGAGGTGGCAGAACATTGTAAAGATGATGACAAGAAGTTAACCGCTAATATATGGGTTGACGAGTTGTGTCAGTTTGGTGTGAGCAGAGAAGAAGCCATGAAGTTTTGTAAACTTTACCTCAGTCTCGATCTCACTACCTCAGACACCATAACGAGGGCAAGGAGAAAGTTACAAGAGACAGATCCAAGTCTTCGAGGAAATAGCTACGCAAACAGAAAGGCTAGGGAAAAAGAAATCAGGAACAAAATTGTAAAGTCATGAGAAGAGTAGACGAAAAGACTATTGGACTTGACACTTTTATTCATAGTGAGTTTAAAGTGGTTTGTAAAGAAAAGAAAATTCAAATGAAAGATGCATTAATAACCGCATTAACAGATTTTATAACTAAACAAAAAAGAAATGATAGAACTAATTAAATCAGCGTTAGGATATAGTACAACATTAGAAGATCAAATGATGAAAGCAGAAAGGTTGCATTACAATTACTTTCGACAGATGGCTAATAAAACTAGTGATGGATATTATGAAATAGAACAACTCAAAGAGCGAGACTTTAATAAGCTCCTTGATCAGTATTTGAAATTTAAGATAAAGGAAGATGAGATATAAAGAAGTTGATTTAAATTTGAATGCAATGAAAAAAGATGAAGAAATTTCGCTCTTCTATGTCATGAAGAAAAACGAAGAAGAGAGGCAAAAGTTTATGGAGTCTATGGATTATAATTATCCAGTATCGCAAGAGGCTGTAAGGCTTGTAGCAAGAATGTTCAAGGATGGTGAAGATAAAATCCCTAAAGGAAGCGAAGACCTATTAAGAAGAATTAATGATGTTGGTGACATTAAAGAATTCCTGGGTTTTTATTTTGATGAAATGGGTAATGCCTACAACATAAAAGGTCGCAAATTAAAGTATACTTTTATCTCTAATAAGGAGACTATGATGATAGACAAACAGAGATTTAGAGTAAACACAATAATAGCACAACTCTTTGTTCCTAATCCTCAAAATTATGACTATGTTGAACACATAAATGGAGATCCTCATGACCTAAGAATGGACAACCTTAAATGGGTCTTAACACCGATGAGAAAAAGTGCTAGTGGCTTAAATCATTACAACACCACCATGACAAAAGAAAAGGTACTTTTAGTAAAAAAGTTACTAGCAGAAGGAAAGCTTCGGCAGTGGGAGATCGCAAAGCAGGTTGGGTGTAGTTCATCAAGAGTTACATACATCAAACAAGGGGTATCATACTCGGATATCGAGTAGTTGTGGAATTCTACTTACTTTATTTGTTTTTTGTATAAAAAAAGCTACTTTAGGCAACGTAGTAAAGGATTTATTGAGTAGTATTTATTTTAACAAAAAATAACTTACTAAATAATTCGTACTATTTACTCAATAATATCCTTTTTTATAATTAATTTTACAACATACTCGTCTTAAACTAGCAATTTGTTATAAAAAGACAAGTATTTATATGGAATTCTACTGGAATTATGGAAGTCCATTACTTAAAATAAACTTGAAAAAAGGAATATGAAAAGACCAAACACAAACATCAACGTAACATTTTATTTAAAGAAAACCTCTAAGAATTCTGATCGAAGAGGCATCTACGCAAACATTACATTTAGGAGTGTTCAAAGGCAAATAGCCACAAAGATTTATGCCAATCATCCTGATCATTTCCAGAGAGGTGGATTAGTTGGTTACGAATACCATGAGCAGAATATTAAGCTCATAGAAATGAAGAAGAAAATAGAAGGCTATGATGGCCATTTATTCATTGATATCGATCAGGTATTAGACTATTATTATGGAGGAGATATTGTCAAGTACAAGAGCACTATTTTAGAAGTTTTTGAATACTCCCTGGAGCATAGTAAAAACTTATCTGAACACACACTATACGGCAAGAGAGTAGTTACTGGGACTTTCTCGAATTTTATTAAATCTAAACCTACCATTTATAGTAATTTTTCAGTTATAAAAAATGCACCAAGGCAAATATTTAGAACTCATGTAACTGAATATACCGACTACTTAAAGGATTGTGGTTTAAAACATTCTAGTATTTATCAATATAATCAAGTACTTAAATCCTTGTTCAACGTATTCTCAAAGAATCATATAGATCAGATTCCTGATTTAATTAATAATCCATTTAAAGATATAATAAAACAAAAAGGTAAAAACGAGAGAAAAAAGAAGGCTTTGGCTAGGTCTATTGATTGGAGGTATATAGATAAGATAAAAAAAATAGAATATTATGATCCTCAAGATAAAATGCATCGGCTCATGGCTCTACTTCAAGCTCATACTGGGTTGTCATTTGTTGAATTCGGGAAAGAGGATTGTTTAGAGATCTCACAAACAATAAATGGCCCTGCTTTGATTGGAACTCGGCAAAAGGGAGAAGGGGATAAAAAATATGGAGATTACGTTATCTTTTTAAGCAAAGAAGTTAACAAACTAATAGATGATTTAAAGCCACTTTTATTTGAGCCTTACATATCAAATAATAAGTATGTTTATAACACCAAACAAAGGCATATTTATAATTATAATAGTTTCTTAAAAAAGTTAGAAAAAGAAATTGAATTTGAAGACGATGAGTCATTAACATCTCACAGGCTTCGTCATACTTTTGGAATGCATTGTATGAATGATTTAAAAATGCAAGTACATATTGTGGCTAAAATGATGGGTGATAGTGTTGAAACAGTACTCAATAACTATGCTGATCTAAGCACAGATAATGTGATTCTTGAGCAAAAAGAGCAACTAGATAAGATGTCTGTTGCAGTTTAGTTGTCTTAAAAAGACATATAGTTAAAATAATTCATAAATAATTTGTATTTATTATCTTAAAATTTGTACTTTTATCACAAAATAAATAATTAAAATTATGAGTACCCAAACAAACGCTCAAAATATTTCAGCCACTAGACTTAGAGGAGGAGCATACAATGAGAATTTACGATTCATAGAAATATTAGAATTATTAAAGCCTATAGATAATATAGAGTTAGGTCAAATGACTAGAGTTCTATCAGATTTAACTGGTAGTTCTGTTGGAACATTTAATAATCTAATTAGTGAGCATAAGCCAACCAAGATGAACATGGAACACGTTAAAAAGTTAAAAAAAGAAATTGACTTTTTAAATGTTGACTTTATTATGTATGGCAATAATCCTGATACTGGCAAACCATTTGAACCCTTTACTAGAGAACTTACCGAGGAGGATAGAGCAAGATTTAGACCTAAAAAATTAAAAGCACAAAAAGGTATAGACCGTGATAGATGCTATCGAATCAAAAGCATTCGTTTGCAACTTGATGACACACAAGGATCGTTCGCAGATAAACTAGGAGTAGAGAGATATGTTGTTTCCTCTATAGAGGGAGCCAGGCAAAATCCAACCTTAGACTTTATCATGTTGCTAAGGGATAAGTGTAATGTTGATCCTATTTGGGTGATCTGTGGAGAAGGATCCATGAAGTTAGATTATGACAAAGGAAGCCAATCAGAGCTTTATAGACTCAGAGAAAGAGTCAAGGAGTTAGAAACCAATAATTCTAATCTTCAGAAAATGATGTCTAAGTTTCTAGACTAATAAATTTTGTAAAAAACAAGTCAAAAATCAATTATTAACAGTAAAGTATGATTCACTTCGCTAACTTTGTAGTGCGTGATAAATACGTTTTAATCGTACTAAAAATGCATGATCACGTTATATATTTAATAATAAAAGCAATAGAAAATAATAAATTTTCAAAAGCCATAACTATAATTGAGGTTCTTCAGGAGGAACATGAGAAGAGGAAGTCAAACGATAAAAACTATAATAATATCAGAGAGTAAAGACATTATTCTTAAAGATAACTTGTGGTTTAATAGATGGAGTAAATTTAAGAATCTTGTTAAAATTCACTACCCTGAGTTGTATAAAAAACACATATTAAAGAGTATATTAAAAAAAGATTACTCAATAAGAAGGATCGTTAATTGGACTAGTATTATAGCTGAAATGGATGACAAAGGATACTTTAAAAATGAAATACTTAGAACCTAGCGACTACGAAGAGTTTACAGACGAGATTACTGGAGATAAAGTCAAATTAATTCTAATGAGTGGGATTAGAAAAATTATAAAAAAGGAAGGAATAAGCTATACCCTATCCTTAGAAGATATTAAGACTATGACAAGCAAGGGGAAAGAATCCTTTCACATTATTGTCAAGTGTACTGCTAGGAATAAAACTGATGAAATTGAAACCTACGCATCGGCATCACCCTACACAACCCCCTCCTCTTATATAGTGGAAATGGCAGAGAAGAGAGCTATAGGAAGATCAGTATTAATGCTTGTTGGTATTTACGATAAGTATAAAGGTGCAGACGAATTCTCCGCCAAGCCAAAACCTCTATCAATTCCTAAACTGTAATTGAAAGAACTCTTTAGAGAGATATGGATCGAAAGACCTCACTACTGTGAGTGTTGTCATAAGGATCTTGGCGAAATACCACTTGCTCATTTCTTCTCTCACATACTGAGTAGAGGTGCATTCCCAAAACTCAAGCACAATAAGGATAATATTATTCTAATATGTATGGATTGCCACAATGATTGGGAACATGGCAATAGAAGCCATATAAAATTCAGTCTGAAGAAACGACTTTACGATCTCCTTAAAATTAATTATTAATTTTTCTACGGAATCCGTATACTATTTACACATTTATTATTATCTTGCCTGCATATTTATGATAGAAATAGGCAATTACTTACTGATACCAACCAAAGGACAAAGCAAAAAAGACTGGTTAGAGCAACGTTCTAAAGGAATTGGTGGGTCAGATATGGCTGTTTTATTTAATATGAATGAATGGTATAGTAGTACTGAGTTATTTTATGAAAAACTTGGTAGAACTGAACCAAAAGACTTATCTAAAAACGCTGCAATTCATTATGGTACTCGTTTTGAAGATATAATTCTAGAAGAATCTCAGTACCTAAATTCAAATGGCCCTGAGAACAATCATATAGAAAATTATAATGATGGTAAGAAACTAGCATCCCATGTTGCGTTTCCTTACATGGTTGTAAACAAAAAGTTTCCTTGGATTATCAGCAACGTAGATGGGTTGGGATTTAAGGATAAGTCAATTACTGAGCAAGATGTTATAGATCAAGTAGAGCGAGGTGAAATGCCAGTACCTGATTACATAGTAGAAATAAAGACTATGGATCCCTTTGCAAGAGATAAGTATAGTACTGGGTTAAATCCTTCATATCCTATTCAAGTAAAAACATATTGCACCGCATTTCTTGATTTAAATCCTGACATATACGGAATGCTCTATTCGTTCTGTTATGACAAAACATTGACTGCACATCATATTCCATTAGAGCAAAATGATATAGTAAGCATTCTTGAAGCTAGTAAAAAGTTTGATGTGCTGATCGATCAGGGAAAAGAAATAATTAAAGAGGGGTATAAATCAAAGCTTAGTGAAGATGAAATTGATCAGAATCTAAGTCAAATACATCCTGAACCTAAAACTAGTGTCAGTAGCTATGGTAAGTTCTTGTCAGAGCGTTTTCTTCAAAAAGAGTACATAGCAAAGAATCAAACCTATAAAGGTAGTGATGAAGATATCGCATTGGGTCTTAGGATGAACCAAATCAATAAAGAGAAGAAAGAATTAGATAAGGAGAAAACTACCATATCAAATCAAATCAAAGCAAAGCTTGTTAAGGAAAAATCAAAAGTGATTGATTGCGGAAAGCGTGGAAAATTATCCTATGGAAAAAGATTAACGAATACAATAAAATAAATGCTTACAAAAGAACAAGTAATTCAATATAGACAATTCAGTAATCCTCCACAGAGATTGTATAATGCTTTAGAAAAGCAAATAAATCTAAAAAGAAGTCCAGGAAGATCATTTAGCGTACCTGAAGGTGGATACATTGCTTATGCCAGTTATTATTTTATGATGAAAATGTTAGGGTATGATGACGATGTTATTAAAAACGAAGCTGGCTTTACAAACACAACAATCGAAAATATTCAAAAATACATAGCCAACTCTATAAAGAGTGGCGGAGAAAATGATAGGGTAAGTACAAAGTTTGAACTGATTGCAAATTACATGATTCATGAGCAATTGGGATATCCCTACGAAGACAAATCAAATGTGTAACTAAATATAAATAATATGAGTAATAATTCAGG
>Ga0209603_1003645_pt1 | contig 13224 bp, 11 predicted proteins | sample COGITO_mtgs_1206_FD_184812 | JGI IMG/M metagenome (GOLD analysis project Ga0209603, IMG submission 184812) | Pelagic marine microbial communities from North Sea - COGITO_mtgs_120607 (SPAdes) (version 2) | ecosystem: Environmental > Aquatic > Marine > Epipelagic ... | reverse complement strand
GATTTCACGCTAGAGATGATTCCAGTTTGTCGACGGCGGCGATGAGTTCGTCGGGAAGCTTGTCACCAAAGCGGGCGAAGTGCTCGCGGATCTGCGGTACAGCTTGCTTCCAGCCGTCGGAATCGACCGTCAGGAGGGCTTCGAGGTCGGCGGCGTCAATTTTGAGTCCGTCGATGTCGAGCGATCCAGGAACGGGGAGTTTGCCGATCGGGGTGTCGATGACGTCGCCGTTTCCGTCGCAGCGGTCGAATACGAATTTCAGCACGCGGCTGTTTTCGCCGAATCCAGGCCAGAGGAAACGACCGTCCTCGTCACGACGGAACCAGTTGACGAAGAAAATCTTCGGCAGCTTTGACCCATCGCTCTCCCCCTTCATCGACAGCCAATGGGCGAAGTAGTCTGCGTAGTTGTAGCCGCAGAACGGGAGCATCGCCATCGGGTCGAAACGCAACTCACCCTGGACGCCTTCGGCGGCGGCGGTCTTTTCAGATGCCATGATTGATCCAAGGAACACGCCGTGCTCCCAGTCGTTGGCCTCGGTTACGAGTGGCACCGTGGTGCGACGCCGGCCACCGAAGAGAATTGCGGAGATTGGGACGCCGGTCGGGTCCTCCCATTCAGCGCCTATTGAGGGGCATTGTGCCGCCGGAGCCGTGAATCGGGCGTTCGGATGGGCAGCCGGCGTATCGATCTCCGGGTTCCACGGGTTGCCCCTCCAGTCGGTTGCGCGTGCGGGGGGGTCTTCGCTCATCTCCTCCCACCACACATCACCGTCAGCGGTGAGGGCAGTGTTGGTGTAGATGGAGTTGCCCCACAGCGTCTCCATTGCATTGTGGTTTGTTGCGTGGCTCGTGCCTGGGGCGACGCCGAAGAAACCGGCCTCGGGATTAATGGCGTAGAGACGACCATCGTCGCCAAACTTCATCCAGCAGATGTCGTCGCCGATCGTTTCGGCCTTCCAACCAGGAATCGTCGGAACGAGCATGGCCAGGTTGGTCTTGCCGCATGCTGAAGGAAATGCGCCGGCGATGTATTTTGACTTGCCGTCGGGATTGGTCAGCTTGAGGATCAACATATGCTCGGCGAGCCAGCCGTCGTCACGCGCCATAACCGAAGCAATGCGCAGCGCGAAACACTTCTTGCCCAGAAGGGCATTGCCGCCATAGCCAGACCCGTACGACATGATCTCGCGGCTGTCGGGGAAGTGCACGATGTATTTGTTCTCAGCGTCGCACGGCCACGGCACATCGGCCTGGCCTGGCTCGAGCGGAGCGCCTACTGAGTGAATGCAGGGGACCCAGTCACCGTTGCCTAGTGCGTCGAGTGCGCCTTGGCCCATGCGGGTCATGATCCGCATGTTGGTGGCGACGTAAGCAGAATCGCTGAGCTCGACGCCGATATGTGCGATGGGTGAGCCGAGCGGGCCCATCGAAAACGGGATCACATACATCGTGCGGCCCTTCATGCAGCCGCGGTAGAGCTGCATGATTTCGGCGCGCATTTCCCCAGGATCGCGCCAGTTGTTGTTCGGGCCGGCAGCTTCTTGGGTTGCCGAGCAGATGAACGTCCGATCTTCGACGCGTGCAACATCATCGGGGTCAGAGTGCGCCCAGTAGCTGTTGGGGCGCTTGGCTTCATCCAGCTTGGTAAACGTGCCGGAGTCGACCAGGCTCTGCGCTAACTGCTCGTACTCCTCGGGGCTGCCGTCGCACCAGAACACTTCGTCCGGTTGCATAATTTCGGCCCACTCGGCTACCCAGTCTGTTAGGCGTTGGTTACTGGTGGTTCCGCTCATGATTTGCTGACTCCTGAGATCCGGTGGGGTATGGGTTGCCTACTCCGATGTCACCGTAAACGAGGGCTCACCGAGCGGCGAAACGGCAACAGACATGAAAATGCTTACATCACAAAGAGCGCTACGTGCATCGAGGACAACGATACGGTCACGGAATACCTCAGCGACGCAAAAGTCGGGCTCAGCTCGGAGGCGTTTCTGTGGCTCAGTACCCGGGGGTGCCCATGTCGACCTCGGATCCCATGTGGAGGCCTGTGGCCCGGCCTGATGTATCGAGGTCAAACACCACTCGCTGACCTTGGCGTAGCATCCTGAAGATCGAACCCTCGAGTGCGTTGGCCGCAAGCTCGTAGTCGGCCAGGTCAGTGTCGGACATGACGAGCCCGTTGCCGGTATCTGGATCGTAGGCCTTAATGACGCCCTGCATGACGAAGTGGCGACGGGTCAGCCGGCCTTGACGACTTTGCCAGACTTGATGCAGCCGGTGCACGCGTTGACGCGCTTGGTTGCGCCATTCACGGACGTCCGGATGCGTTGAATGTTCGGATTCCAACGGCGCTTAGTGCGCCGATGCGAGTGAGAAACCGACATGCCCCACGAAGGGCCTTTGCCACACACTTCACACTTCGATGCCATCATCTTCTCCTGGAGAACGTCGCGAACTGCGCTCAGCTGCTCCGAGTGGGCAGAACCGAGCGGCGATCTGATGCTAGCGCCGCTTTCGTACCGTCCAACCAGGTCGGGCCTACACTCCGATGTCGTGCCCACATTGGAACGTTTCAGCACCACGTCGCTGCGCGAGCTTGTCGTCACGTTTCGCGACATGGTTAGAGAGCATGCTGGCGCACTCAATCGGCTGAACGTGTACCCGGTTCCCGATGGTGACACCGGGACCAATATGGCGCGAACACTCGATGCCGTGGTCGCCGAGATGGAAGCCGCCGACGCCGACGATCTAGACGCGACCTGCGATGCGATCAGTCACGGCTCGCTCATGGGGGCTCGCGGGAACAGTGGGGTGATATTGAGCCAGATCATGCGGGGGTTCGCCTCGACGATGAAGTCGACCCCCTCCGGACCAGACGAGAGCGGTGCTCGTTTTGCCGATGCGCTTCAGGCAGCGTCGAACGGTGCGTATCAGGCTGTTCTCAAGCCCGTGGAAGGCACCATTCTGACGGTCGTGCGCGAGAGTGCCGACGCAGCGCAAGCCGCCTCGGATGCGGGGGGATCGCTCATCGACGTCGTACGGTCCGCTCGAGCCGCAGGCAAGGATGCGCTCGATAGGACGCCCCAACTTTTGCCGGTGCTGAAAGAGGCCGGTGTTGTCGATGCGGGTGGTGCGGGGTTCCTGCTGCTGCTCGACTCGGCGCTGTACGTCGTCGACAGGGAGCCTCTCCCTAAGGCGGAGGAGGACGAAGGAACGGGTGGAGCAGCCACAGCGGCATTCGATGCACATCCACTTGGTCGCAGTCATGCTCGGAAGGTGGGCGGTGCCGACGAAGTCGATGTAGCCGATCAGCGCTACGAGGTGATGTATTTCCTCGACCTTGTTGATGCGCGGATCGAGGACTTCAAGCGAGGATGGGGAGAGCTGGGCGATTCGATCGTCGTGGTGGGCGGTGACGGCATCTGGAACTGCCACGTCCACACCAATGACGTCGGTGCGGCCATCGAGGTTGCGCTCGACCTTGGCGGGCGACCGAAACAGATTCGGATCACCGATTTGTTTGAAGAGGTCGACGAAGAGCACGCAAAGCGTGAGGCCCAGATGTCCGATAACACGTCGTCGGCTTTGTCCCGGCGTCCTGCTGCGGCGGGCGCCGGTCTGCCCCCCGTGACGACCGCCGTCGTCGGGGTCTGCGCAGGTGACGGACTGGTCGAACTGTTTGCCCAGCTCGGGGTCCAGGGCGTGGTGACCGGTGGTCAGACCATGAACCCGTCGACGGCCGAGTTGCTCGACACCGTCGAGCACGTCAACGCCCAGCAAGTCGTGATCCTCCCGAACAACAAGAACATCACTCCGGTCGCCGAGCAGGTGAACGCGCTGACGACCAAGGATGTCGTCGTTGTGCCGACGCAGTCGATGGCCGAAGGGCTGGCGGCGCTTATCGTTTACGATCCCGAGGCGTCGAGTGCAATTAACGGTGAGGGAATGGCCAAGGCAGCGACATCGGTTACGACGGGCGAGGTTACGCAGGCCGTGCGCGACACCAGTGTCAAAATCGGAGAGGTTCGTAAGGATGACTGGATAGGGATCGTGAAGGGCGACGGCATTGTGTCGTGCGCCGCCAATCTGCTCGATGCTGTAGTGCAACTCCTCGACGAAATCATTGATGACGAGGCCGAATTGATCACGGTGATCATTGGTGAGGATGCGGATGTGGCGACCACCGATTCGGTTACCGGATGGCTCAGTGATCATCACGCCGCAGTCGAGGTCGAGGTGCACGCTGGTGGTCAGCCCCTCTACCCGTACCTCTTCGGCGTCGAGTGAGAACGCGCAGGACCCCCGCTGGCTTCGTTGCCCGAGCTTCTCAATGAAAAAATTGGATAGCTGGGATGTCGTCGTGCTGTTGTGTCCGAGCTTTTTGGGGGAGAATCGTCTGCGATGAGTGAGCCGATCACGCTGAGGGACCTTGTCGACATCCCTGTCGAACGATTGAAGGGTGTTGGGCCCAAGAAGCAGGCGTCGCTTGTCAAGATCGGGATCACCGACCTGCTTGATCTCGTGACCAACTATCCGCGGCGCTGGGTCGACCGGACGAACGAAGCACGGATTGCCGATCTGGTTCCCGGCGAGGAGGCACTCGTACTTGTCACGGTCCGGTCGGTCAACAAACGAGCGACCCGAAACCGGCGCACGATCGTCAACGTCAACGTCGGCGACGGATCCGGCCGAATGGACCTCGTGTTTTTCAACCAGCCATGGCGCGAACGGCAGCTGAAAGAGGGTCTGCAGATCGCGTTGTTCGGCAAAGCTGATACGTATCGCGGCGGGCTGCAGATGTCGAATCCGATCGTCGATCTGATCGGCGACAGGACTGGCAGGATCGTGCCGATCTACCCGCAGAGCGAAAAGGCACAAATCAACACCTGGGAGATGGCCAGCTGGATCGAGGAGACACTGCGTCGATGTGAGGAACGTGGTATCGCCGATCCCGTCCCGAGCGCAGTGCTCTGCGAATACAAGATGATTTCGCGGAGCGACGCTCTCGCCGGAATCCACCTACCAGAGGACATGAAGCAGAAGGAGATGGCGAGGCGGCGGCTCGCCTTTGACGAGCTATTGCGCGTGCAGCTCGTCCTCGTGCTCCGCAAGCGCGCGTTGGAGCGCGACCAGCGCGGCTTCAAGCACGCGACCGACGGCGACCTGGTTCGGCGGTTCTACGACTCGCTTCCGTATCCACTGACCGGCGCCCAGGAACGCGCGATCGGCGAGATCTTTGTCGATCTTGCAAACGGGCACCCGATGCACCGCCTGCTTCAAGGCGATGTTGGTGCTGGTAAGACTGTGGTGTCGGTTGCGGCGATGCTCGTCGGTGTTCAAAGCGGGCACCAGGCGGCGCTGATGGCGCCCACCGAGGTTCTTGCCGAACAACACGCCGCAAGTGTGCGGCTCATGCTTGATGGTGTCACGGTTCCTGACCCTGCGAACCTGTTTGGTGACCGGCCGCTCCGTGTCGAGTTGCTCACGAATCGGGTTACCGGTGCCGCACGCAAGGATATTTTGGAGGGACTGGCTGACGGCTCGGTCGACATTGCCATTGGTACCCACGCGTTGATCCAGAACGCGGTTGACTTCTCTTCGCTAGGTGTGGTGGTCGTCGACGAGCAGCACCGTTTCGGTGTCGAGCAGCGCTCAGCGCTCCGCGACAAGGCGGCTGACGGTCAGATGCCCGACACACTCGTGATGACCGCCACGCCGATTCCGCGCACGGCGGCAATGACCGTCTATGGCGATCTTGACGTGAGCGTGCTCGACGAACTGCCACCTGGGCGGACGCCGATAGTCACTATGTGGGCGAACGGTCCTTTGATGGAAACCGCAGTGTGGCGTGACATCTGCGATGAGGTGCAGGCCGGGCGGCAGGCCTACGTCGTCTGCCCGTTGGTGGGGGAGAGCGAAAAACTCGAGATCGCCTCGGCCGAGGAAACGCGTGAGCGGCTAGCGCGCGACGAACTCTCGGGACTTCGCCTCGGGCTCCTGCACGGCAAGATGCAGTCTGACGAAAAAGAGGCGACCATGGATCGCTTCCGTGCGGGAGAGATCGACGTGCTGGTGGCGACTACCGTCATTGAAGTCGGGGTCGACGTTCCGAACGCCACCGTGATGGCGATCCTTGACGCCGACCGGTTTGGCATCGCGCAGTTGCATCAGCTGCGCGGGCGCGTTGGGCGCGGCGAGCATGCATCGACCTGTTGGCTTATCACGCAGCAACGTGAGGACGGCGACGAAGGCAACCCGCGGGTCGAAGCACTGGTCGAGACGACCGATGGGTTCGCGTTGGCTGAGGTCGACTTGGAACTCCGCGGTGAAGGCACCCTGATGTCGACGAGCCAGAAGGGTAGGAGTGACCTCAAGCTGGCCTCGCTTCGTCGTGACCGAAACCTCGTCGAAATGGCCCGTAGGGCCGCGTTCGTGATCGTCGACGCCGACCAAGATCTCGTGAACCATCCGCTGATCGCCGACGAAGTCGATTTGATGTTCAGCGATCGAGACGAGGAGTTCCTCACCAAGAGCTGATGGGGCGCCGGCGGCAGAGTCGACGTCGGGGACTCAAGCTCAGGTTGGGGGCGGATCCGGCACGGCAAGCGGATATCTCGGGCGCAACTCGTGGCGGCGCCATCGATACGGTCGAAGGGGATGGAGCAGAACGATGAATTCCGTTGGCTTGAGGACGTTGAGGGTGGCGACTCGATGGCATGGGTCCGGATAAGAAACGAGCGGGCCGAGTCAGAACTGTTCGACGCAGCGGAGTTCGACTGGTTGCGCACGTCGGCGCTTGACATCCTCGAAGCAGACGACCGGATCGCATACCCGTCGCGCCACGGGAACGTGGTGCACAGCTTCTGGACCGATGCCGAACACCGGCGTGGGCTGCTTCGTCGTACGACATGGACGGACTATCGAACCGGTGACCCAAGCTGGGAGATGATTCTCGACATCGATGCGCTCTGTGAGGAAGAGGATGAGTCGTGGGTCTTTCGTGGCTCATCGGAGCGACGTCCTGGTCGCCGTCGATCGCTCATCGATCTGTCGCCCGGTGGATCCGACGCGAGCGTCACCCGTGAGTTCGACCTAGTCGACAAGCGCTTCGTGCCGGAAGTTGAAGGAGGCTTCGTTCGGCCGCTCGCAAAGGGTGGTCTGATCTGGATTGATGATGACAGCGTTTATGTCACTAGCGACTTCGGTCCGGGCACGCTCACCCGATCCGGGTATCCACGCACCGTGCGGCGGTGGCGACGCGGCACGCCGATTGATGATGCCGAGATCGTGTTCGAGGGTGAGGAGTCCGACGTGGCGGTCCGGGCGTCGGTCTCGAACGTCGGGGGCTTCGAACACCACGTGTTCGAGCGGGTGCCCGAGTTCTTCACGACACAGACATCGATCCTGCGCCGTGGGGTGCTCGTCGATATCGAGGTGCCTGCCGATGCCGAGGTGCGGTTTCATGAACGGTGGATCTTCGTGTCGACTCGCTCGGAGCTGCGGCGCGGCGAAGATCTCTTCACATCTGGGTCGCTGTTAGTCGCAGATATCGAAGGCTTCCTTGCTGGAACAACCGCACTCTCACCGTTGTTCACGCCGACGGAGACTGCATCGCTCGTCGGGTACACGTGCACTCGAACCCGGGTGGTTCTTGACGTGCTTGAGGATGTCCACAACGTACTCTCCGTCGCGTCCCCACCAGAGTCGGTCGATGGCCGGTGGGAGATTCGCCCGATGACCGGTCTTCCCGATGTGTGGTCAATGTCGGTGAGTGCCGTGGATGGTGCCGAATCTGACGACGTCTGGCTCGTCGGCACCGATTTCGTCACGCCCGAAACGCTGTATGTTTTGTCGTTGATCGAAGAAGACAACCCGCAACTGCTCCGCCAAGCGCCCCATCGATTCGATGCTGCTCAGGTTGCGATCGAGCAACACTTCGCAGTGAGCGCAGACGGGACACGAGTGCCGTACTTCCTGGTTGGAACGAAAGAGGCACTTGCCGCCACTGACGGTTCCCGACCGACGCTACTCACCGGCTACGGCGGCTTTGGGGTACCTCGGGTTGCGTCCTACTCGGCAGTCATCGGCCGATCCTGGCTCGTCGATGGCAGCCTGTACGTCCTTGCGAACATTCGTGGTGGCGGAGAGTACGGCCCCACATGGCATCGCGCCGGCCTCCGAGACCAACGGGAGCGTGTGTACGAAGACTTCGAGGCCGTTGCGTGTGCGGTGATCGACCGAGGCGCCTCTGTTCCGTCGAAGCTTGGCATTTCGGGCGGGAGCAACGGCGGCCTGTTGGTGGGCAACATGTATGTCCGCACACCGGAATTGTTCGGAGCAGTGGTCTGCCAAGTACCGCTGCTCGACATGCAGCGATACCACCTGCTGCTGGCCGGTGCATCGTGGATGGCCGAATACGGCGACCCAGACGACCCAGCCGACTGGGAGTACCTCCGCTCCTATTCGCCGTACCACCTTGTTGACCCTCACGCTGAATACCCGCCGATCCTGTTGACCACATCCACGCGCGACGACCGGGTCCACCCCGGCCATGCGCGTAAAATGGCGGCACGACTGGAAGCTGCCGACCACGACGTTACGTATTGGGAAAACATCGAGGGTGGCCATGGCGGAGCCGCCGACGCAGCGCAACAGGCCACTATGCACGCACTGATCTTCACTTTTCTGCGCAGTCGGCTCGACGGCAGGGGGATCAATAGTTAATCGAGCGGGCTGTCGGGGGCGCTAAGTTCGGCGCATGCGTCGCCAGGACAAGGCTGATCGGATCGGCGTGATACTCGACGAGTTGTATCCCGATCCACCCGTGCCCCTTGACCACAAGGACCCGTACACCCTGCTCGTCGCAGTAGCGCTGTCGGCGCAGACGACTGACAAGAAAGTGAACGAGGTGACGCCTGGATTGTTTGCGATTGCCGACACCCCAGAGAAAATGGCAGCGCTGGATCCAGATGAGATCCTCGCGCAGATCAAGACGGTCGGGCTGGCGCCCACCAAAGCGAAGAATTTGTGGTTGATGGCGAATCAGATCATCGACGGTGGTGGCGTGGTGATCGGCGACTGGGCCTTTCTCGAATCGCTTGCCGGTGTCGGCCATAAGACGGCGTCGGTTGTGATGGGGGGCTGCTTCGGGGTTCCGGCTTTCGCTGTCGACACGCATATCCATCGACTCGCCGGCCGCTGGGGACTCTCGAACGGTTCCACCGTCGAACGAACAGAAATGGACCTGAAGGCGGTGTTCCCTGAACACACGTGGAGCGACCGGCACCTCCAGATCATCTACTTTGGACGCGAGTACTGCCCGGCGCGTCGGCATGATCTCTCGACCTGCCCGATCTGCGGCTGGGCGGCAACGAAGAAGCGAATTGCTCTCGAGACAGGCGGCTGATCTGTGCATCCCATCGAAGTGGCCGCAATCGGTTTGCTGATAGTCGCGTTTGCGGCCGTATCGATGCGGATTGAGCACTGGCCGCTCACGATGCCGATGGTGTTCGTCGGCGCCGGGATGCTCACGGAGGCGATTGGGGTGGTTGACCTCACGCCGGATACCGAGGCAATCAGTTTGATCGCCGAGGTCACACTCGCCGTGATCCTGTTTAGCGATGCAGTGCGCATCGACATGAAGCGTCTCCGTCGACAACTTGAGATCCCGCTGCGGTTGCTTGCAATCGGTATGCCGTTGACGATCATTCTGGGAACGGTCCTCAACTCGTTGTTGTTTCCTGAATCGGGTTGGGTGACCGTAGCCCTGCTCGCTGCTGTCTTGGCGCCGACGGACGCGGCGCTGGGTTCAGCCGTCATTGAGGACGAGAGTGTGCCTGTTCGCGAGCGGTTGGCGTTAAATGTGGAGTCAGGTGTGAACGACGGGCTGGCAGTGCCAGTGGTCACCATCCTCACAGCGCTGCTGCTCCAGGAGAGCCGGTCAACCGCCCAGTGGGGGTGGTTTGTGATTCAACAAATTGGATTCGGCGTGGCGATCGGTGCAGCCATCGGCGGCGGGACTATCGCCGTGTTGCGCTGGTCGAATGGGCGTGGCTGGTCTGACACGCGCTACGAGCAACTCGCCACGTTTGTCGTGCCACTTGTAGCGCTCTTCGGCGCCGAGGTCGTCTCAGGGAACTCGTTCATCGCTGCGTTCGCAGCAGGGCTTGCGTTCGGCTCGTTTCGGTCGCCTCATGACGAGCCGCCGCCGATTCTCTCGGTCCGCCTCGGGGAATTCACCGAGGACGCCGCCCAGCTGTTCGGGATCGCTGCGTTCTTCGTGTTTGGCAACGTGCTTTTGGCTGAGGCCCTGTCGCAGCTCACTGTCCCGGTTGTATTCTGTGCTTTGGTTACGTTGACGGTGGGGCGGATGCTTCCGGTGTGGGTCGCACTGATCGGGACCGACCTGCGTCCCAGGTCACGACTTTTCCTCGGATGGTTTGGGCCTCGCGGGCTTGCCTCAATCGTCTTCGGACTACTGCTGCTGGAGGACACCGAAGCCCTAAGCGACGTGGGGGAGCAGATTTTTGGCGTGATTGCGCTCACTGTCGCTGCATCAATCCTGTTGCACGGTGCCACAGCGGCGCCAGGCGCAGGGGCGTATGGAAGATGGGCAGAGCGAACGGTGCAAGCGGGCGATGAGGCTGAACGCAGATCCATGGTGATGGAGTCTGAGCTCACCGACGAGCAGCGTAAGCTGATCCCAAAGAGTCGGTGGTCGGCGCGTAACTAGACGTTCCCGGCGGTGTCACCAGTCCGGGCGGCCATCGTTTTCGATGTCGCTGTCCTCAAGAACCAGATCCCAGCGATCGAGACAATCCTCGCAGCGGTAGGCGACGGCATCTCCCGATTCCCATGTGCCGTCCTCGCGCGGCATGGTGAGCAAGAAGCACCGGCCACCGCAATCGATGCAGGTGATCTGAGGCGGGGGCGCGAACATTGTCCCATTCTGGCTTGGGATCCTCGTACAGTGCGCCAATGCGAGTCGTTGCGGGAGAACTTGGCGGTCGGAAACTTGTGTCGCCGGAGGGGACCTCGACGCGCCCAACGACCGATCGTGCACGTGAGGCGATTTTCAATGCGCTCGGCTCTGCTGGCTTGATCGACGGCGCGCTCGTCGCCGATCTCTTCGCCGGAACCGGTGCGGTGGGCATCGAGGCCCTATCCCGAGGGGCGGCGCACTGCACCTTCGTGGAGCGGGATCGGAACGCGCTCCGAGCGCTCGAGGAGAATGTCGACACACTCGATCTGGCTCAGAGGACTCGTATCGTGCGTTCGGATGCCGGCCAGGCCGCTGCAACCCTTGATGTCGATATCGCATTTATCGACCCGCCTTACGATTTCGACGGCTGGAGCCAATTGCTAGTCATTGTTCGGGCCCCATTCGTGGTGGCCGAGTCGGGGCGGACGATCGATCCGGTTGATGGGTGGAACATCACCCGCTCGAAGCGGTATGGACGGGCGTGGGTCAGCTTTCTGGAACGCTCCGGAGACTAGCGTTCGACGCGTATGAGCGCTGACCCGACACTCACCGCGCACCCCAGCAAGGTGCTCTACCCCGGCAGCTTCGACCCGCTTCACCTAGGCCACCTGGATGTGATCAAGCAGGCTCACGAACTGTTCGGCGATGTTGTCGTCGCAGTGATGTACAACTTTGCCAAGCCGGGTGGAATGTTCGACGTCGACGAGCGAGTCGCATTGATTGAGCTGGCGGTCGACGGATTCGCGCAGGTCACGGTCGAGAAGTACACCGGTCTTGCCATTCATGCAGCCGCCGAAGCTGGCGCCGACTTTGTCGTCAAGGGGCTCCGAACACCCGGCGATTTTGAGATAGAGCAGCAAATGGCCCACATGAACCATTCGGTTTCAGGGATGCGCACGGTCTACCTGCCGGCGCGTCCCGACCTCGGATTCGTGAGTAGTCGCTTCGTGCGGGAGATCGCCAACTACGGTGGAGACGTGTCCCATCTGGTGCCACCGGCCGTCGCTGATGCGCTGGTTTGCCGGGTGGCGCAACGAGAAGAGAACTGAGCCTGATGACCTACGACCAGCACCACGACGACCGTTACGACCAGCGGCAAGAACCCGATCGAAGGTACGACTACGACGATGATGTCGATGACGCAGTGGAGGGCGCACCGGCCAACTACGTCGGTGACGCAGAAACACTGCTCCGCCGGGCGATCGACGTTGTAGCCACGGCGCCGACGATGCCATTATCTTCGTCACCGCGTATCGATCGAGACGAGATCATCGAACTCCTCGAGGAGTCACTCAACCGTCTTCCTGACGAACTCCGCCAGGCGCGGTGGATGCTCAAGGAACGCCAGGAATTCGTGGCCAAAACCCGTCGGGAAGCCGACGAACTGCTCGAGGCCGCCCGTGTCCGCGCCGAGCGGATGGTCCAGCGCACCGAAGTCGTGCGTGCAGCGGAGCAACGCGCTCGACAGGTTATGGAGACCGCCGAGGCGGACTCACGTCGCCTGAAGCATGAGACCGAGGACTTTCTCGACCAGCGGCTCGGCTCGTTCGAGATCCTCCTCGACAAGCTTGGCAAGACGGTCCACGCCGGGCGTCAACGCCTGTCAATCGGTGGCGGCGAGATTGAGACTTCCGACGAGGCGCCTGACGACCACGGGTTCTTTGACCAGGAAGCGTGAGCTGATCGGTCGACCGTGTCACAATCGACGGCTGGCGGTTCTGCGAGATTGACGTCAAAGCATGTTTACCGTTTTGGCTCCATTCGTGATGGATGTGCGGGGTGCCAGCCGCAGTCGGGTGAACGTTCGGTGACTTGACCCCGACGTGCAACACTTCCACGATGACACAGCGCACGATCCTCATCACCGGTGCCGGCTCCGGATTTGGCAAGGGGGCTGCTATCGAACTCGCGGCACGAGGTCACGTGGTCATTGCCGCTACGGAAACAGTTAGGCAGGCTGGCGCTCTTGCCGCTGCTCACCCCGAGTTGACCGCACTGACGCTTGATGTCACCCTCAGCGCTGATGTTGCGCAGGTCGCCGACCTCGGTGTCGAGGTACTGATCAACAACGCCGGATTGGGAGTCATGGCGCCGATGTCCACGGTGCCGCTCGACAAAGTCCGGGCGAGCTTCGAGGTCAATGTCTTCGGCATGATCGCGATGAGTCAGGCGGTGGTGCCAGCGATGATCGAAAGGGGGTGGGGTCGGATCATCAACGTCTCATCGATCGCGGGCAAACTC
>Ga0209603_1003644_pt1 | contig 13226 bp, 20 predicted proteins | sample COGITO_mtgs_1206_FD_184812 | JGI IMG/M metagenome (GOLD analysis project Ga0209603, IMG submission 184812) | Pelagic marine microbial communities from North Sea - COGITO_mtgs_120607 (SPAdes) (version 2) | ecosystem: Environmental > Aquatic > Marine > Epipelagic ... | reverse complement strand
TCTCAAATATTTCATCTGATGAACGATCCTGTACAAGGTATTTGTCAACTACTTGACGTAGTCCTGCATAGGTAAAGTTTTCATCTCGCTTATGTCGAATGTAACTGTCAAGTGTTTCAATTTCTTCTTTGGTATACATTTCTAATATACTTGAATCATATACGCCACGTTCAATGTTTTTATTAATCATGTCATAAAAACTAATTGCATTAAATTCACCAAACACTTGTTTGTTTAGAGTATATGCTAACAGTCTTGCAGCCGCATACTGATAGTTAGGCGCATCTAAACTAATTAAATCATTTGCACTACGGACTAGAACTTCTTGTATTTCCTGTGTACTCATACCATCATAAAATTGTATGTTGGCATTCATTTCGATTAAACTTGCACTTACGCCCGCTAATCCTTCACAGGCATGCATCACTACTTTGTGTATTTTATCGATATTTAATTGTTCTTTTGAACCATCACGTTTGATGATCATTGTTCCGTTTGACATATTTTCATTCCTCTTCGTTCTCTATTAGTTTCATATTTATTGTAGTTTGGGCATGCTGTATTTCTTCTTGACTTCAAAGTAATTTGGCGGCAGTTTAGCATAATTTCTCTCGCCAATTGGGTAACTGATTAATGACTTGTCTATGTAAAGTAGGTAGTTAAACATAGAATTCTCTTTGTCTATAACGATATGTATCTCAAAATCCGACCCTGAAAAACGGTCTGTTAACTGTAAAGAATAACACATACCTAGTACGATACAGAACTCACAGTATTGATTCTCCTGTACAAGTTCCCACGGTGTTGGCCAGACAGTTTCATCCCATGGATCAGTATGAATACTCACTATAGGAGACTGGCTGTAAAAGTCAATAACATCTTGTATTGGAGTGTTTGATGTTTCTAAAGATTTTCTAAACTCGGACCAGGCTTGAAGGCGTTGGTCGTTATTTTTATCAAACATTATTCACCTGTAGCATCAATGTTTGTTTTTGATAATGTTACCTTGAATTCTATTTGCGATACGTCATCGCTAGGCATGTTGCTACCTATGTTTACATCTATTGTTTCGTCAATTGTATCAGCATCAGCATCTTGTACAAGAACATTAAAAGATATATCGTCCTCGTATGCTTGTACTCCAGTATAGTTATGACTATCGTTTAGTGTAGTTGTTTTATCTTTACCGTTTACGTTGATAGTAAGTATCCCTGATCTATAAGCTGAATAATTTCTACTTGTTATTTGATAGTGTATATCATAACGTTGACTAGCTACATCAACTTCAGCTGGTAGTCTAAACCTTTTTTGGTGTATAATGCCGTTAGCATCTGTACCTGTTCTTGAAATTGTATTTAAGATATGTGTTTCACCAAATACAACATCGGCTGGGCCTTCTATTTCTGGAAGATATGCTACACCATCCCAGTATGTTGGATTATATGATAATACTGCTGTTCTACTAAAAGTATCATGATCACTTGAGTTTCCTGGTTGTTCAAATTTAACAACACTCACAGATGGAATATGCTCAGCACCACCATCATTACCACACAAAGTAAACACATTATTTGATAGATAGTTTTTTGTACCAAATTTTATCCAAATTGCATGCTTGTTTATATTCTTAAAATTATTATGCATAAACGTATTTTGATATGGTCCTGTTTGCTTACCACTATTAGCTGTGAGATCTAAAGATGATAGATTAGTTCCAAAAGCAATTCCATATGCACAATTAATAAATTCAACATCGTTAATATGATTATTGTTTGTATCCCAATCACTAGATAATCCGTATTCAAATCCATCGATAATACAATCTAATAATTTAATATGTTTTGTCTCAACTGTACCGTTTAGACTATTCATTTCAATTCCTACTGAACCTAAATCTGCTGCATCACCTGTTGTCCACGGACCTTTAACTTTCACATCTTTAAATGTACTATCTTTACAGCTATCTAAAACTATGACTTTGTTTATTACAGTTGTTTCTAATGTTATACCTTCAATGTGAACGTCTGTTGATTGGTTTAATGTTGTACTAGTTGCATCCGATGACGGTGTTCCTACTGTACTAGTACTGTTTACAGTTTTAAACATTGGCTTATTAGTTGTTGACGATCTAATTACAGTTTTGTCGCTACCTTCTCCGATGATAGTTGCATAAGGTGGAATGTAAATCGTGTCATCAATTATATACTCGCCTGCTGTAAGATGTAATTTTACTCGGCTACCAATTGAACCTTTAATAGCATCACTTAAATAGAGTTGGTCAATAGCTGTTTGTAATTTAACTGTTGCTATCTGTGAAGTTTCACCTGTTAGTCCAAAAGCCTTACCGTTTACTGTATCATCTAAGCGAGCTTGTAATGATCTTGTTACTGGTGTGCCTCCTGGGCCGCCTGTGTCCATCCATGCATCGTCTGCTCTGTATGTATATGTATCAGCTAGATCAAATATATTATCGTATTGTGTTAAGACTTTTGTATTACCTACAGCTGGTGCTCCTTCACTAACAGCACCGTTACCTATAAATAATTCCCTTGCATCAACAGCCCAACCTAACTCACCTGAAGCAAGTTGAGGTATACCACTACCTGCGTTTTTTTGTCCTCTACGGACTTGTATTCTTGATATCTGAACTACAGCCATTTCATTCTCCTGTTATACATATTTATCCGTGTTTCTCATAATATGCATACACTCGTTCATACCATTCATGTTTCCATTCATCATATTCATGTGGCCATAAGTCAAATTGCTGATATTTTTCGCCACCTAATATCATTCCGTCATCACCTCGACTACACATAAACACATGCCCTTCACGTATATCTGTACCAAATACAGCATTGTGTGCTTCTGCGTATGCAACCATTTGTAAGTAATAATCAACTACCCACTCTTGTTTCTTGGGCTTATTAGTTTGTTTAAAATCCATAATAGCAGGGTTACCTTTAAATGTTCCTACTAGATCGGTTGTGCCTGCATACAGTTGCGGCACATAAAGTTGTACTTCGCTACCCCATATATTGTCTACATGCACCATTGCTTCATCACGTATTACTTCAGCCATGCGGTGTGCTTTTTTAGCAAATGGATTACTGCCTGGAGTTGGCCATTCGCCAAACTCTACATAGTCTTCAAGGTACTTGTGCATCCGTGTGCCTACGCCTGCGGCTTCGGTTGTAATTTCTCTTGCTTTTTGTTCTCCTACTCGTTTGCGCCAAGCAATAAGATGTGTTTTATCTTTAGTAGCATCTAAGATTGTGGTAACACTTGCAACAGCATGTCCGTCGGGTGTAAGATACTTACGTTTACCGTCTACTTCTTTTCGTGATATAGGTTTGTAATCGAATTTATTTTGTATCAGTGTTGTCATGTGTTTCCTGTTTAAAATCTATAATAAGACATCGGCGTGTTGATGTCGTTGGGTATGCACCATGTTGGATAGCACCTTCCATTACAAGGAACTTACCTGCCCAGTAAGGACACACTTGTACAATTTGTTCACCGTCTGGTTCTGAAAAAACAGCATAGAACGCACCGTCGCTTGTGTTTTCATTTTCATTTGTATCAAAATACATTACAGTGCTTATAACATTATACCTATATGCATGGCTGTGCAATGCTTGCCACCCACCTGGATTATATGTAATGGTCCAAGCCTTGTCAAGCTCACCTGCTATAATAGGTGATTCTTGTTCTGTTAATAATTCGTTTGTGCGAGTACGTACAAGATCAGCTACACTAGCAATATCTTCGTTTTTATAATAGTGTTGTATACCGTTGTTTGTTGCTGTAGTAAATCCATCACGGTTATCTTCTAATCCGTCAAAAAGATACTCTAACTTTTCATGACCTGGAAAGTCAGATTCAATGATCCATTGTTGAAAGTTAAATGCACTTAGTAGTCTTGTCAAAGTATTATTCTCCTATTTGTTATTATTATAACACAATACAGAGATAAGTCAAGAGTTTTTTTAAAGTTTATCGCCTAAGTCTGTTGCTGACTTGGCCATGCTTGATACAGCATTAGGATCAGCTTCACCGCTTGCTACTGGACTGTCTGATGGCGATTCTTTTGTTTTAGGTTCAATACCTTTTTCACTAAAGTTTGCTATCATTGACTTAACTCTATTATCAGTGTCGTAAGCAGCTTTGAATGTTTCATAATCAAACTGTTCGCCGCCCACATTTTGCATAATTTTGTTTAAGTCTAAATTACGTGCATCAGTTCGTATATCGTTCGGAAGTGGTTTATCGAAATGTAAGAACAGTTTATCGCCGTTCTGATCGGCTTGTCCAATAAGTGTTCTTAATACATGAACAAGTTTCGGAGAAGCTGTAAGTCCAACTTCTTCACCTGCTTCATTGATAATGTCGGACATCAACATTGTTGTATCCTTAGTTTCTGCTTGAAAGGATTGTGCCTAATCTACGTGAACGTTGGATTGACTCTCGCTTTGCTCTGCCAGCTTCGTCTTCTCCTCCAGCTGCTGGAGCTGATGCTCCCATACCGTCGTCCATTGCTGGTTCTTCTGCATCTACAGTTGGTTCCATACCTGGCTCTTCTGCATCTAGAGCTGGCTCATCGCCCATAGCATCCATCGGCTCTGCTTCGCCTGTTAGCATACCAACACCTTGTGTTAATGCAACTCTAGTTCCTTCCATTGCTGTGTACAATGATTCTAGTGCAGGCTTAACTGTGTTTGTAAATGATTCGCTTTGTGCTGCGCCCATTTCATCTCTAATAGCATCAGCTAGTTCTAGCATTGATTCACTTTGCATTTCTGCTGTGTCTTCCATCCAACCAGTTAATCTATCAACCATGTCTTTTGCAGCCATTACTATTTCTGCTTTGTCTTCTTCGCCTTCGATTAGTTTGGTAAAGTAATTGTTGATAATGTCTTTACCTTCGTCTAAATGTTTTGATTCTTTCATGTATTCTGACTCCTTTACCCAGCAATCCTGTGTAGGATCATTACAATCGTTTTTACAATCTGTTGTTGGCTTGCCAAACTCGTCGCCACACTCTTTACATACGGCTTTCATTTTGCCTTCTTTAACTACAGCTTCGTTCTTCTTTTTTAAGAACGCCGGCTTGTCATCTGACTTGTCATCAGGTGTGCCATTGTCGTCCATTGGCATCTTGCGTTCTTTTTCCGGTTTCTCTTTACGTTCTTTTTCCGGTTTCTCTTTATCTTCTTTGTCAGATGATTTACCGTTTTTCTTGTCTTGATATGCTTTTAATGCTGGCGGAAGTTCACCTTCGTCAATATTAGATCTTTCACTAATTGCTGCATTAAGAACGTCTAGGAAGAGTTTGTTCTTACTGTAGGTTTTGTTTTGTGACAAGCCTGAAAAACTTTCGTTGGTTTCAATATCACTAAGTTTTGTTCTTAATTTGTTTCTAGCATCTTGAAGTTGTTCAAGTGTAAACGAATCAACGTTTATCTTTGTACCATATTTTTTGGCCATTGTTTCATTCAGTGTTTTCGAGTTCACTGGTTTGTTAATATCTCTAATTTGCATATCTACTCTTCCCTAGCATAAATGTTGTTATAGTTATTTATCACAGTTAATTAAATATCATGCAGTCAAGATGACGCTTTGCGTCTTCTGTACGTATTTTTGCTATATCTAGGCGTGTTTCTGTGACTTCTTTCTTCATTTCGTCTTTGGTTGTTCGTAAAGTATGGGAATAAAACATTGCATCTGAGAAATTCTTCTCAATAACTTTATCTAAGTCTATTGCATTTGCTGTAACATTATGCCCTTTAGCTAAATTTTTTGCTATTGCTACTGCCGCTGTCTTACTAAATGTAGTTGCTATATGATCTTTTGTTTTTAGATCGTGTATATGAAAGCCTTTTTTGTTCTCACGAATAACTAAGCTACCAATACGAATACTATTACCCTTAGCATATGGAAACATGCTTGGGTCTAAGTTTTCTTCTATTAGTTTTTTAAGTTCTTCTACTAAGTTAGAGTTCATTTTTAGCAACCATTATACCTTCTTTGGATTGTATTTTACTTACCAAACTCTTGCGTATAAGGTTGTTTATAATGACTTGCTGTCGTTCGTTGAAACTTCCGAACGGAACCATACCTTCGAGCTGGGTTAATTCTTGCTGTTCTTCATTAGTTGTATAGATATCAAAGCTACCTATAAGTTCATTTAATTTCATTTTAGTGTTGCCAGTTGCTGTTGTAATGCTTTCTTCTGATCGTCTAAAGACTTAATTTGGCCTTGTATTGCTGTCCTTTGCTGAGCGATTGTTTTCTTTCTTTCAGCTTCTACTTTTGCTGGATCAGTTGGTGGTTGCCCTGCTGGCATAGTATTTTGTGATGATGGTGTTGCTGGTGGTGGTGCTTCCTGTTGACCTTGTGGTGCTGTTGCGCCTGGAGTTGCTGTTGCTGGCGCTTGGGCTTGGGCTTGCTCTATTTCAAAAATTTTCATACTCTTGACCTCTTTCTTGGTTTGTTTAACTTTCTAGTCCTTTTTGCACCTGGTGCTGACCTTTTTGTTATTTTAGTTTTAGCAGCTACTAAACCACCTTTAGCTGTGCGTGTCTTCTTTAATGTATTACTTGCTTTTACATTTAACGGTGCATTACATGCAGATGGACTAGCTCGAACTTGTCCTTTGCGTGGCCCGTATGTACATCTAAACTTAAGACTTGGACTTTTACCTGGGCGTCTTTGATACGCTCTTGATGTTATTTCAAGCACATTCATTTTCTTTTATTCATTCCCTTGGCTAGTCTAATACTTGCTGGGTTTGTACGCTTGGTACGTTTTGCTACTCTTGCCATTTTAGCAGATAATCTAGCTCTAGTACGCTTCATTACAGCTCGTTTTTTAACATCCATTGGTGCAAAACATGCACTAGGAGTAGCTACAATTCTATTTTTACGTAGGCCGCCCATGCAACGATACTTACGCACCAAAGACTTGCCTTTGCGAGCCCAAATTTGTTTTTCGTCGAGGGGTGATGTGAGTTCTCTTAATAACATATAGTTATTTATACGTTTATTGTAATGAAATTAACAGAACGACTATTGTAGATAATAATCCAGCTACTATTGTGCCTGCAGCACCAATAATAACTTTGGTCATTGATTTTTGACCTGCTGTAATATCACGGTGAATATGCTCTACTTTTGACTCTATGTTTTGCATACGAGTTTCAAGATTCTTGTAACGCTGTTCACACAAGTCAACATGCGCTTCTAAGTTCTCTTTTTCTAAATTAGTTGTAGACATCTAGTTAATCTCCGTTGTAATTATTTATCGATTATTTCAAATAAAATGTTCTTATCAGTTTCGTGTTTTGTAGAGAAAATGCAATTAGTATTAGCTGCTGTTTCTTCTAGGTTTACTATTACAGGTACAAGATCAAAATCATCAATCATCATGTCCAAAGTTAGTGCGCCTTCGTATGTATTTTCAAATTCAAATGTCCATACTCTTTGTTTGCCCTTAATAGCACTACCAAACTTGTATTCAAGTTTGCCAACATCAATCACTGACTGTGTACAACCTAAAGGTTCAACATTAACACGTAGCCCTATGGTTTGAAACATAGTATTAAAGTTTGCTTGTTGATTTTCTTTTTTCTTGTCTTGGCCGCGACGAGCATTTGTTTGAGTTATATCGACTACGGTTGTGATTTTAAATAGCATACACTTACTTATAGTCATAAAAAAAGGCCCACTTAAAAAGTGAGCCTTTAATGTTAAGTTACAGTTAAGCTATTAAGCTACTGCAAAACTTGCTGCTGCTGCTACAGTTGTATCTGTACCAATGCCGTCTAGTGCTACTAAACGTGCTTTGATTGAAGCTGCATCGCCGTGATGAGCGTCCATGATCACACTCATTACGCCTGAAGCGTCATTAATAGCATGTGCCATTAATGGATTTAATTCTCTAAGAATTAAGTCATAAGTTGAACCATGTGCTGCGTCTACTGCACGTAGATCTACTGGAGCATCATCTGTTCCATCTGAAGCACTGTCTAAGCTGATTAAAAATCCGTTAATTTGTGCTGTTTTTTCTAAAGTACCGACTGCATTAGCGCCGCCGTTTACTGGTGTTACGTCATAAGTTGCCATTTTATTTCTCCTGTTATCATTAAATGGACCAGCACCCTCTGTGCTGTTCTTGTATATGTATTTAGTCTCTTAGGAAAAAAACCTAGTCTTTGGTGCTTTTTTGGGCTCTTTTGTGTAATACACGCAATTGATTAATAAATGCAGGTCCTGCACGTACAATATCATGTACCATTTTTATAATAGGAAGATAAGCTGTAATAAAATTACTAGGCACACTTGCGCCTCTACTAGCCAATTGCACAACTCTTTGCGCTTGCATTAGATTCTTTGTTCCAACTAAAAATCTATAGTTTATCAAGTCCTTTGATTCTAACGGTATATCCGGCAAACTAACAGTTGGTTCGTTGTCTTTGACCAAACCTGTTTCAAAGTTACCTTCAACAGCTAATTTTTCTAAGTCGTCTATTATGTCGCTTGATCTTAATTTAGCTCTAGTTGCATACAACAACCTTGTAACATTTTTCTTTTTGTCAAGAGCTGTTAGACTATCAAAGTTTCCTATTGCTCTTCGCATATTTTTATAGTCTTGATTAACTATTTTCAAAGATGTTTCAGCACTTACAAGAACCGACAATGCATTAGTTGGATCACTTCCGTTACCTATGCTAGTTAGATATCCATTAATTTGCATTGTAGATAGATAAGTTGTCTTACGCATTGTTTTTGCCGCAGCAGGATTTTTAAGTTTGTCCTGCGCATCATCGCCGCCAGATACAAAATACATAAAATTGTACAAGTCAGTTCCGCTTGCTTTAAATGAATTATAGTTTGAATATCTTGTTGTACGACTAGCATAACTTTGTACTGATGATTTATACTTAGGGAACCTTCTTAGTAAATCAACGATTAACAAACTTAGATACAGTCGTTCACAGCAATCTGTATACGTGAGAACACGTAGATTGTTCCCGTCTCGGGTCATCCTTGCTTCGTGTATCTCTTGTATGAAATCCATTAGTTGCCTTTAGCGAATGCTGTTGCGTCTCTATCTATGTCTGCGTCACTAGGCTCGTTGAAATCGTCGTCGTCGTTGTCTTTATCGTCTAGTCCGCTGTCGGCATGATCTTTTTTAAGATCCATATGTGTGTCACCAATCTTATCTGCATAAGCCATAAGTTTTTTTATTACTTCTGCTGATACTCCTGTTCTTTTTACAAGCTCTTGTAAATTAGATGCACCAAACAATGCTCCAAAGTTAGTAAGCTCATTGCCTACTTTACTCATTACATTTGAAAGATTATCATCTTTAGTTGTAGCTGCTTGATTCATCAGTGTTCTACCCATGTTAGCAAGTTTGCGCTGTTCTGGTGAAAGACCGAAGTTGTCATTTACTTCGTTTAGTATATCGTTCATTTTCATTTTTTTGGTTCCTTATCGTTGTATTGATCTATTTGCTTTTGTAAAGCCTGCCCTTGGAACTAATTTAATATCGCCTCCAGGGTGTGCTAGTACATATCCTTCTCCACCCGATGTGTGTGCATCTTGTGATACCGGTCCGTGACTGCCTATTTCAGCTGTAACATCTGCATCATGGCTATCAAATTGATCAATTATTTTATTCTTGATTGTCATTATACCTGTTACAATTTTCCACATAGCATCAAATGCCTGCTTGTATTGTCCTACGTATTCAGCTATCTTTTGTTGTTTCTTGCCGCTCTCTTTGCTTGTTTTAATCCATTGCAAAAAGTCTGCACCAAGATTATCTAATCCAGTATCGACTTTACTGTTTAGGTATGTGTAAAATATTGTTGGTAAGTTCTTCATTTGCATTTGTGTTAATGTGTTTACATCTAACATATTATCAATTGCTTGTGCATTTCCTGCTACAACTGCTTTTAATTGGTTTATGTCTTCATCTTCTATTTGTGCCGGCTTTGAAACTGTGACACTTGGGAATATCATTACTTCTAACCCTTGCATTTTTAAATCTTGTGGTACTGGTGATTGATTACCTTGTTCATCTAACAGTCTATGCACAACTATTCCTGTTTTAGATTGACTAATACGTTTTCCTAAATCGCTATTAACATCTACTCTATACGTAACAATGTTAGGAGTAAATGTATATTTGCCATCAATTACTTCAGGTGTGTTATAATATAACAAGTCACCCATTAGGTATCCTCTAAAGTCTTTGGGAGTTGCTTTTTGATATTCGTCAAATATATCTTTCATATTGTTTGCAAATGCTATGCGTTTTGGATCTTCTTTGTTTGCTCCGCCGCTACGGTTAAGCAAATTGTTGGCAAGATCGTCTGCGCTAGTTGCACGTTCAACTCCGCCCTTTTTTACAAATCCTGATTTGTCTGTGAGTATAAACTCACCTGCTTCATTGCGACCAAAAACAAGTGCAGGAGATCCGTCCCACTTGACTGTAACATTAGTATGCCCACCTTGTTCCATTTGCTTTAATGATTCAAGAGCGCGGATAGCTCCTTTACTACCTTCCCAAAAGATTATGTCTTCAGCGTGATCAATACGGGCACCTTCATTAAGTTGTACCGATTCTGATACTTTCGCTGTAGATCCGTCAGGCATTTTATAACTTGCTGACGTACCTTTGCGTGTATCATGTTTAAGTTTTAGTTTGTCCTTTTTGTAAGTTGCAGACATCCTACCTTGCGATCCATCTTTGTTCAATGTATTGTCTGCATCTAGTTCAAGGTTGCCTACTTTAGTATTAACACTTTGCTTGCCTGTCCTAGTGTTTGCCCGAACAGTAGTGTCACCAACTTTAGCATAACGGTCATGTGGTCCATACTCAACTATTTTAATTTCGCTGTAACGCACTATGCTGTACCTCTTATATCGTCTAAGCCTTGTAGAGCAGCCTGTGCTCCTATCCCTGCTTTGTTATCTAGTACTCCAGCATAAGCACTTCGGCCATTTGTCTTTGGAATGCCTGCCCATGTGCCTGCAAGTCTATTAAGAAAATCTTCGTTGCTCATTGATCCGCTCAACCATCTATCTAATCCGTGATTTGCACGTAGATGAAAAATAGCTATCTCGTCTTGTAGTTTAGGTGTAAATTTTTCTTTGGAAGTGTCTAGTCCCATTTGTCTTACAACACTTGATAATGTTTTTCTAATATATTGATAGCGTCCGCTTGCACTTGATCCTGTAAATCTTCCACGCTCTCTTTGATCGGCCGCTAATTCATCTAAGGTCATATCTAATATTTCAGGTCTGCGTTTGCCTGGATAAACTGCATCATAGCGTCCACCTGACTCAGGTCCTGCTATTAGATCTAATACTTCTCCCACCTTACCTTGTGTAACACTGTCTTGTGATAGTTGCCCTAGTTCAGAACGCTTGTTTGTTGAAGGAGTGTATGTATTTTTAACTTTTGGAACTTTACCCGAGCTTACACCTACAATAGTTTGTAGAGCCTTAGAATCAACATCCTGGCCATTGCCTTGTATGTTATAATCTTTCTTAAATGCTTTTACAGCTCTTGCTGTTCTTGGACCATACTTGCCGTCTACACCTGTGCTACCAACTGAATAGCCTGCAGACTGTAATGCTTTTTGTAATTGTTTAACTGCATCTTTTTGTTCCGGTGGATATGGAGGACCTGCTTGCAATGTGTCGCTTATTTCAAACTCGTCTAGCCTCATGATATCATCCTTGTGCTATTAAGAGTTAATCCACTTAATTCTCTAATTCTTTGTAGTTGTTTATCTTCTAGTGTTGTGTAACCTGTTTGCGTTGCTTCAGGAAGTTTCTTACCTTCTTTTTCTAACTGGTATTCAAACTGTGCAATTAGTTCTTCGTAGTTTGGTTCATTCTTTCTTAAGAACGCAATCATACTTTCAACAGTGTAAGTATCTTCTTCGGTTGCGCCTTTACCTAATAGTATTTCTGGAATATCTTTTGTCCAATCATCAGCAATAACAGCATCGCCTTTATTTGGGTCAAGTATTCCAAACTTAGGACTCATCTTATATCCACGTCCTCTTGCAAGACTTGCTAGTAACATTGCTCTCAATGCTCCGCCGTATTCATCTGTGCCGCCACGTTTGGCGCCGCGCTGATAGTCTGGTTTTAAGGTAAACATAAAGTCAGTTTGTACAAAGCCGTTGTTGGCATTACCTTTTATCGGAGTACGAAAATGTACTTGATCTCCTGCATCGTGAATCCACCCGTCTTGTTTCTTGCGGCCTATGTTCATTATATCTTGATCGGCAATACCTTGGCTTTTACACCAGGCAGTTAATTTATCTTTTAATTGCTCTTTACTAACCTTATTCAAATCTGTATTGATATCCAAATCACCTGAAGAGTTAAGTTCAAACTTTCCGCTTGGATGACTCTTCTTACCAGTGGTACCAAGTAGGTCTTGTTCATCTATCTCAAATCCAATAACCTTTTCAAGCCATTTGATAGTAGGATCTACATCTACTGTACCAATTCGCTGTGCAATTAGTTCTTTTTCAGGTTCTGTTTTAAATACGTTTCCGCCTTCACTTAGTATCATTGTTCTTTGCCTCTATAACTTTTGCAATACCACGTTTAAATTTGCGAGGATCACCGCTCTTGATTGCATTAATAAACCTACGTTCAAGCTCGCCTGCTGTAGTATCATCGTATGTACTACTAATTCTGTTAATTAAATTAATGCTACTTTCAATTAAATTATTAGCTGTAGCTTCTATTAGACGATCATTACCGTGATTGCGTCCTAATTCGTTTAATTCTTCTAATATGGATCTTGTACGTTTTTTCATTTTATCGCTCCGTATATGTATTTAGCGTTTCGATAAATATGATTGTAATACATGAAGGAGGGCTTATGAGTATATCAACAATGAATTTCAATGAAAGATCCTTATTATTTGCTAAATTGTCTAGTATTGCTTATAGTAACATCAAAGAAGCAAAAAGTCAAGTAAAGAAGTTAGGGTTTACAACTGTGGAATTCTACGAAAAAGACGGAGCGCAAGCATACCGTTTTATGAACAAAACAGATCTAGTAATTGCATGTCGTGGCACTGAGCCAACAGAGTTCAATGACATTAGTGCAGATCTAAAAGCATTGCCAGTAATGGCAGAAACAATATCAAGAGTGCATCAAGGGTTTAAGGCAGAAGTAGACGAACT
>Ga0209603_1003641_pt1 | contig 13229 bp, 13 predicted proteins | sample COGITO_mtgs_1206_FD_184812 | JGI IMG/M metagenome (GOLD analysis project Ga0209603, IMG submission 184812) | Pelagic marine microbial communities from North Sea - COGITO_mtgs_120607 (SPAdes) (version 2) | ecosystem: Environmental > Aquatic > Marine > Epipelagic ... | reverse complement strand
TACTTGGCAAATAATAAATATTGAAAACTTCCCCAATTCAAGAGTATTAGTTTACAACAGAAACGGCCAATTAGTATTTGAAAAAGTAGGATATCAAAATGATTGGAATGGAACATACCAAGAAACTGGAGATTATCTTTCTGCTGGGCCTTATTACTTTTTTGTGGAGGTAACAGAACTAGGTGAAGTAAAAAAAGGATGGCTCTATATTAACTACTAGCTTTATTGAACATGAATAAAAAAGCCACGAATTTAAATTTTATTTCAATAGCTTTTACAAAAGTTTTATTTGTTTTTAGCATTTTGTTTTTTTTAAATTCTAGGCTTTTATTTTCCCAAAAAAATGAAAATCAATGGATTATTACCGCAGGTTATAGTGCTGTTGACTTATACCCTTCTGGTGCTGAGATAGGAAGGCCCTATTTCCCTCAGGGGGAAATTTTTGAAGATTTTTTTAATGTTTCCGATCACTGGAATTTCGGAGGTCCGACAATTTCTATTTCTAAATTAATTTCAAAGAGTTTTTATTTAGGAATAGAGATGTCTATCAATGATATAAAAAAAATTGAAGGTCAACAAAAGATTGACTTTCCATACTACTCGGGTGAGGTGTTCGTTAGAAAAACATTTAATAACAAAAAAAGATTGCGGCCATTTGTTAAAAGTGGATTTGGAATTTCAGGGATAGATAGAGGTTTATTTGGAGATTCGATCCCCTTTAGCCAATATTTTTCAAAAACACTATCTCCAAGTTTTGGGGCGCAATTTAGAATTACCAATCATATTGGGATTGAAGTTTCATCATCTTTTAACAAGGCATTGGATAAAAAGGGAATCAGCCATTTGAGACATAATTTTTCAGTTTATCTTGGATTAGGAGATACTGATAAGGATGGAGATGGAATTATTAACAGAAAAGATAAATGTCCAAAAATACCAGGAGACCCAGAATTTAATGGTTGTCCAGATGCTGATAGCGATGGGATCCCAGATCCTGAAGACAAATGCCCCGAAGTTTTTGGAGAGAAAGCTGAAAACGGTTGCCCCAAGGTTAATGAGTTATCTGAGGAACACGAAATGACGGTCAATGAAAATAAAGAGATCCAAATTGGAACTGAGAGCTCAACTTTTACGGATAATATTTCCAATATGAGCAATCAATCATCAGATGAAAAAGCTGATATTCTCCAGGAAGAAAATATATCTAAAATAAAAATTCCTGATGATCAGATGCTAATTTATTTTCCTGCAAATAGTTCAAAGGTGCTAGGGAAAACGACTATAAAAAAATTAAAAAATGTTGTTTCTACTCTTTTAAACCAAATGGATTTAAAAGTTTTATTGGAGGGTCACTCCTCAAATGATGGGGATTTCACTATTAATTTGAACCTATCTCAGCAAAGAGCCAACATAGTCAAAAATTTCTTTATTGGTGAGGGGGTAGAATCAAATAGAATAAGTGTAAAGTCACTTGGAGAAGATGAGCCGATTTTTGATAATAATACATCCCAAGGCAGAACGCTAAACAGATGTGTATTGATTATAATAAGGTAATAAATAAATGGTTTAAAATTTTAGTTATGAACTTTGATTATTTGTTTTATTCTGAATTGCCCAAAGGGGTTAAATCTGTTTATGTTAATGGAAAAAGAATGACAATCGAGGAATTTCAGAAAGCTAAAAATGATTTTTTAATTAAAAAAAAGGCCAAAATTAAATCTCGTAAAACCCTAAAAAATTGAAAAAGCTCATCATTTTTTCATTAATATTTTTCTGTAGTTGTAATAAATCAGACGATTCCTCAGGCTCTTTAAATGAGATTGTCTCTGGAAAAAACTTATACGTAGCTGGATATATTAATGATGAAAATAAAAACAGCCTGGCGTGCTATTGGAAAAACAATATAAGAGTAGATTTAGGTCAGGGTGAATTAACAGATATAAATGTAAGTGAAGGTAAGGTTTATTCATGCGGCTATAGTTATGGAGGCGGGGCGTCTTATTGGATAGATGATACCCCTTATGACCTTGAAGGAAATGATGCAGAGGCCTACTCAATTGACGTCTATAATGGTGATGTTTATGTAGCAGGAAGAGATAATGGGGCTTGTTATTGGAAAAATGGTGCCAAAATAAAATTATCTGGGGGTGACTCCTCTGCTTATGGAATTGCTGTAAGAGAAAATGGAGATATTTTTGCAGCAGGCTATTATGTCAATAATCATCACTTTATTATTCCTGCAGTATGGAAAAATGGTAAAAGGATTAATTTGAGTGTTCCAAAGCATGGTGATGGAGAGGTTAAAGCAGTAAAAATTTATGATGGTGCACCTTACTATTTTGGAATGACTATGAAACCCAATAATATGACAGGCTATGTTCCGAAAGCCTCGTATTGGAAGGGAGGAAAAAGAACCGATTTAACTAATGGAGGCGGTTTTAATCAAAGTATTTATGGAGGTGAGGGGAATGGAGGCTTTATTAGTGAGGGAAGTATCTATGTTGCAGGTATGATAGACCATATTGCAAACGGGGGTGATAATGGAGATATAATGGAGGGAAGTGGTGGGACATATGCTCATTATTGGATTAATGGAGAAAAATTTGATTTAGAAGGTGGGCAATGGAATAATACGTGGGTCAGTAACGCATATGATATTGCGGTTTCGGATGATATTATCATTGTTTCAGGTGATGTAGCTACTAATATGCAAACTCAAGTCCCTGCAGTATGGGTAAATAAGGATTTAACTTTGCTAGAGGGTGATAACACACATGGAATTGCCAGGGCAGTTTTTTTAGAATAATTAAAAAAAATTAAAGGAATCATAAATTAATTGAAACTCCTTGAAACCTGTAATTACTTCCCAATACAGTAACTAATAATATTAACTAATCTTATTGATTATCAATATTTTATATATAGGTTAAGTACCTATTTACGACAAATAAACGATAAAACATCTCCAAATAACTGTTTTTCTAAAAACTTCCTAAACTATCTGATTGCCTGACCAGGGGGTGGGTTTTGTAGAATGGTTTTTCTTTGGAGGGTAGGGCTCTTGATATTATATATAACCCAAACCCTAACTATAATAACACGATTCAATTTTCACACAATTGCCCACAAGAGTATTTCCTTGTGATTAACACCATGACAAGGGATTAAGGCTGTTTTAAGTGTTGCGGTTTTAGGGGGGTGTTGTTAGGGGAAAGTTTGTAACGTTGGTGTGGGATTATTATGCCTCACTGTCCCATCCCAAAGGATTAATTCACTGGGATACATAACCCTAAAAACTTTTCTGCCTATCTGATTACATGACGGTAGGGTAGTTTTGTAGAATATTTTTTATTTATGTTAGGGATCTTGATATTGTATGTAACGCAAACTTTAACAATAAAATCATTCAATATAATTTTTCTAACTATCTTACTACCTAACAGAGGGGGGGTAGGTTAAGTTGTCTACCTTTTGCATTAAAAAATCTTGAATCTTCAATATTATTCTGTTTTCTGTCATGTAAATTATTACAATACGTATATTACAATACCGTATCTAAACAAGAACGATAATGCGTTTCCAAAAAGTATGTTTTTTACTCTTTACCTCATTGCTTTTTGTAGGTTGTTCAAGCCCTGAAAGTAAAACCATTAAAGTAATGACTTGGAATATTTGGCATGGAGGGTTACATGGCACCCCAGCCGACGGATTTAAAAAAGATACAATCAATATTATTAATATTTACAAAGTCATTCAAGAACAAGCGCCCGACGTATTGATGATGCAAGAAACCTATTGCTGCGGTATGGAAATTGCTCAACAAGCGGGATATACTCATTCCGTCAGAGCAAGCTCTAATTTGTCTATCCACAGCAAATATCCCATCGCAGATACCTTAAAAATATTTAAACCCTTTAACGCACATGGAGTGGTCATTGATGTACAGGGAAAAAAGCTGATGATGGTCAACACCTGGTTGCACTATCTGCCTGATTCTTTTGAAGGAATTAAAAAACTGACACCCGATTCGCTTATTGAAAACGAAGGGCCTACCCGATTAAAAGAGATTACTGCAATTCTCAGTGTGGTAGACAGTTTGGAAAAGAGTCTAAAAATCCCAGTAATCATTGGAGGGGATTTTAATTCACCCTCCCATCTGGATTGGGTCGAAAGCACTAAGGAATTCCATTACGGAAAAGTAGTAGAATGGCCAGTAAGTAAGCTAATGCAACAATATGGCTATACCGATTCGTTTCGAGAAGTCCATCCAGACCCCATCCAAACATTGGAAGGTACTTGGGGTTATCTATCCCCAAGAGATATTATATCGGACAGGATTGATTTCGTCTATTACAAAGGAAATAAACTAAAACCCCTATCCTCCAAAATTGTGATGGAGGATCCCGAAGGCGGTTTTTTCAATTCAGATCATCGGGCTATTTTAACCCAATTTGAATTAAAAAACTAAACCGTCGGGAGGATTGAAAAAATAATGATCAAATGAAAAAAAATGTTTTTATACTGATACTCATACTGCTGGGGTCATGTGCAAAGAAAGAACCTTACCTCAAGATAGGTCTGGTAGCTGACCCACAATATGCCGACAAACCTAATTCTGGCAAACGACACTACAAAGAAACCCTTTGGAAACTGGGACAAGCCATTGACACCTTCAATCATAACAATATTGATTTTCTACAAAATCTTGGAGATGTTATTGATGTTGAATGGAAAAGTTTTGATGCGATTCTATCTGTTTACGACAAACTAAAACCCAGTATCAAAAACTACCAGCTTTTGGGAAATCACGAATTTTCAATTGACTCAACCCATTTCAAAGACCTCCTCAAACGCTTGTCAATGCCAAATTATTATTATTCCTATTCCAAAAAAGGATGGAAGTTTATTGTATTGGACGCTACGGATTATTCCTACTACTCCAATGCCTTGCACAATCACGATGTTGACGAAATAGATTTATACTTTGAAAAAACGAAAAATAAATCAAACAGTCATCGATGGAACAGTGCCATGGGTGCAGAACAACAAAACTGGCTAAAACAAGAATTAGATAGTGCCCATTTATCGAGACAAAAGGTCATTCTTTTTTCCCATATGCCTTTGAGACCAAAAGATGATCCTCATAATTTGTGGAATGATCAGGAAATTATTCAAATCATCGAGCAAAATCCAGATGTTGTGGCGTTTATAAATGGCCACAATCATTCAGGAGGACATGTTTTCAAAAATGGAATACACTATATCACGTTATTTGGAATGGTTGATACACCAATCAGCTCTTATGGAATACTCGAATTTTATAAAGACAGTTTGATGCTAAGAGGCTATGGAAATCAAAAAAATATAAGCATTGAGTTATAAGTGATACCTTTTAGTCAAAAAGAAAGTAATTTAAAGTAGTAGTAGTTATAGAAGCTATTGAAACTCCTTGAAACCTGTAATCACTTCCCAATACAGGAAATAACAATATATACTTAATATATTGTTTTACAACATTTTACACATGAGTAATGTATCAATTTACCACTATTTTACTACTGAACCTCTATAAAAACTCCTCCCAATAACTGTTTTTCTGAAAACTTTCCTGCCTATCTGATTACCTGACGGTGGGGTGGGTTTTGTAGAATGGTTTTTCTCTGGAGCTTAGGACTCTTGATATTATATATAACCCAAACCCTAACTATATAATAACACGATTCGCTTTTCACACAATTGCCCACAAGAGTATTTACTTACAATTTACTTTATGACAAGGGATTAAGGCTGTTTTAAGTGTTGCGGTTTTAGGGGGGGTTGTTAGGGGAAAGTTTGTAATGTGTTGGGTGATAATTATGTCCCCTGTCCCATCTCTATGGATTCTGACACTGGGACACATAACCCTAAAAACTTTCCTTACTGTCTAAATACCTGACGGTGGGGTGGGTTTTGTAGAATGGTTTTTCTTAAATGGGATGCTTTTGGTTGCAAATCATCCTTGTTGTTTTAGCGGAGTGAAATTTGCTTGATAATTAACTAGATTTAAGAAATAATTTTAGTTCGTAAAATTCTCATCAACGTTAAAAAGTTTTTCTAGTTCTTCTTTAATCAGTTCCCCTCTGGAGCTAAGACTGGTTGAATCTAAATCAAAAATTATTTCCCTTTTGTTCTTATCATTAAAAGTGAATGATTTTATATCAGAACTGGACACTTTTCCGTCACTTTCATATCTTTTTTCAATATTGGCCACGATTTTAACATTTTCAGGACTAAATTCAAATTTTCCAGAATCATTATCATAAAATTCGATTTTATTTTTTGAAAATTTTAAGCAGTCGTTTCTATCTTTATATTGTTTAAAAATACTGATTGAAATAAATAATAATATTACCAATCCTATAATATTATCGAGATTAAATAGACTTTTTTCTGGTTCTATATAATTTTCAGGATATGGAAAAAGTATTTCAGAAAAATAAAAACATAATGCTGAAAGAATAAATATTGAACACCTCAATAAAAAAATCAAAAGGCTATGTCTGAAAACTATATCATTTTTCAATTTTTCATAATAACCACCCATAAAGACATTAAAAAATAATCCTAAAAATAAAGTTGATAATCCAACGCCGACCAATAACTTATATGAGGAAAAAAAAGAAGCAGAATAATGAATTTCGAATATTTCCTCCTCCATATCTCCATATATATCAAAATGATACAAAATCAACCCAAAGAAGGATAAAAACACAATTAATATTAGTAAACCTATATAATTTACATCACCAAATTTAATATTCATGCAGTTAAATTTTTTCAATTTCCTTTAATACTTCCTCTTGAATTGATTTAACATCAATGTTTTGAAATTTTAATTTTAAAAATGTAAAAACATCTTTCTGTCCTGATCTCATTCCTTGAATAGAAATGATCTCATTAAAGGTAAGGGTGTCAGTCGTATTATTAATAACAGAGGCTGATATATTAATTACAGATAAATACCCGAAACAGTAAATCACAAAAACAAGTAATTTCTTTATTATAATTTTCATTCCACTATTGATTTTCCTTTTACAAACTTTTGCTTCCAGTATCTTCCTACCTCATCAATGGAAATCCTTCTTCCTGTTCGAGGTGCGTGAATAAAATGATTATTATCAATATAAATCCCTACATGTTGAATTGAACGACCATTATGGCTAAAAAACATTAAATCACCTGGTTTTAATTGATCATAATTAACCAGCAGTCCACCACCAGAGGAAAACTGACTTTTAGAACCAGCGGGCAGTGTATGGCCAATAGATTTTTTGTAAACATAACTAACATAACCAGAACAATCGAAACCTGTTGAAGGATCCTTTGATCCAAAAGTATAAGGAATTCCAATATACTTTTTACTCTCACTTAAAATTTTCCCCCTACCACCAGGGATGCTTTTTAGATTTACAGTGGATAAAATTTCATCAGAGGGCATTTCCGATTGAATTGATGAGCTACTATATTTTTTAGATGTTTTGTTAATCAGAGACTCATTAAAGTTTCCAAACTTGTCAATATATCTTTCTGGATTAATAATCAATTCATTAATATCAATTTGATTCAGCTGTTCAACCAATGAACCACTAAATCTTATTTTATTGAATTGATACATCATTTCTGGGTATCCGAAATTCATGAATAAACCAGCTAAAAATAAATTAAATAAAATTTTTTTCACAAAAAGCAATATAAGTCAACCAAATAACATGTGCAACAGTTAATTCAATTTTCACACAATTGCCCACAAGACCATTTCCTTACAACAATCTAATTAATAGGGGATTAAGGCTGTTTTTAAGTGTTGCGGTTTTAGGGGGGTGTTGTTAGGGGGGTTGAGAGAATGGGGGTCTATTAGTCATTACTTCTTAGTATACCACTGATAACATCTTAGAGCTTTTTTTCATCAAACAAGTCATACTGAAGATCCATATCTCTAAGCTCTATTCTTCTAAACATTAAATCAACTTTTTTCCGTATAAATAACGTACAATAAAAAAATAAAAAATACCTAAAGTATTGATTTAAAATATTCTAGGGATTGAATAAGTGGAGCAGAGGGGAGTGAAATCGAACTATTTTGATAAGGATTTAATCAACTTTTAAATCCAAGAAATTATTAGTTTATCAGTAGTCACAATTGATCTGTTTTTGAAACAAAACTTGGAATTTTTAGATTATTTTCATTGGCTTAATTGACTTTGGTTTACCCTGTAGTCCTTGTAATAATTTGGCGTCCATTGTGTCGTAATTTTTGTCGTAAAATAAATAATACGATAAATTTACGATAAATAACATGAAGCCTTAAGAAACTTATTGAAACTTATAAACGTATATATAATATAAGTTAGTGAAGTAATTGAAACTCCTTGAAACCTGTAATCACTTCCCAATACAAAACTTACTAAAAATATTTCCGAGTAACTCATCATTGGTGATTTCTCCAGAAATTTCTCCAAGAAAATGAAGGGCCTCATTGATGTCAACGCTAAGCAAATCCCCACTCAACTCATTTTCAAGACCCATTTTAATATTTATTATTGATTTGAGTGCATTCTGAAGTGCTTCATAATGCCTTGCATTGGAAACGACAACATCTCCCTGAATAGCGATATTGTCTACCTGCCTAAAGAGTATTTCTTTCAACTGGGCAATCGATCGGGTATCAAAAGTTGAAACACCACAAAGGGCATCATAAGAGAAATGAGAGGACTGTTTTTTTAATTCAGAGATTAAAGAAGTCCCTTTTAGGTCTCCGATCAAATCTATTTTATTTTCAACCAAAACGATAATTAAATCTTTTCTTTTAAATTCATTGAGTGCGGTAATTATTTCCGAAATATCTGTGTCATTGGGATCATAGAGATAGAGCATTATTTTGGCTTGCGCCACTTTTTCTTTTGCTCTAGCGACTCCCACTGCCTCGATCTGATCTTGGGTTTCGCGAAGCCCTGCGGTATCAATAAACCTGAATTGGATTCCTGACAAGGTCAAAGTATCTTCGATGGTATCTCGGGTAGTACCTGGAATATCTGAAACAATGGCTCGCTGCTCGTTCAACAAGGCATTGAGTAGTGAAGATTTGCCAGCATTCGGCTTTCCTACTATGGCCACAGGAACGCCTTTTTTGATCACACTGCCATATTGAAAGGAATCGAGTAAAGATTTGATTTTTGATTGCAACTCCTCAAGCAAAAGGTTTAAGGCAGTACGATCGGCAAAAGCCACATCTTCTTCAGAAAAATCCAATTCTAGCGTGATCAGTGAAGCAAAATCCATTAGTTTTTGCCTTAAGTGAGCGATTTCGGCAGTATATCCTCCCCTCATTTGGTTCAGAGCCACCTCATGTGCTGCTTTACTTTCCGATACAATCAAATCGGCAACGGCTTCGGCTTGGCTCAAATCCATTTTCTGATTTAAAAAAGCACGGAGGGTAAATTCTCCAGGCTTTGCTGGCTGAGCTCCCAAAGAAATAAACAACCGTAAAATTTCTTCCTGTATAAAACTAGAACCATGACAAGATATTTCAACCACATTTTCACCAGTATAAGAATGAGGAGCTTTAAAAATACTTACCAAAACCTCGTCAATGGTTGCACCGTCCCAGTTAAGTAATCCCAAATGAACAGTATGGCTCTTTTGTTTTTCCCATTTCTTGGGGGATTTCGCCTTGAAGCATTGAGAGATCATTGCTATGGATTCACTCCCCGAAATCCTAAACATACTGATAGCAGCACTCCCACTACCTGTGGCTTTTGCAATGATGGTTCCCTGATTAATCATTTTTTGAAATTATATTGTATATTGCCTGCGAAATAATAAATCAATTAAACAAACTTTGGGAGTTTATGACTTTAGGTCGTAGCTCCCTTTTTTAATTTTTGAGTTACCGTAAGTCTCTTTTTGTGCAAACGGTGTTCATAGTTTTTCCAGAGATTTTGAATCGAACTGTTTTCCTCCAACTCCGGGTTGGTCTCCACAATATGATACCCCTGCTTATTAAAGGTTTTTTGCATTTCATTAAAAATGATTGCAGTCACGCCTTTATTTTGATATTTGGGATGAACGCCAATAAGGTAAAAAGAAGCCCTAGAATTAAAATAAAGTGCCTTCAATAAATATATAAATCCAAAGGGAAACATTTTGCCGTTGGCTTTTTTTAGGGCTTTGGTAAATGAGGGCATGGTGATACAAAAAGCAATCAATTCATTGTTCTGATCTGCAATACACTTAATAAACTCTGGATGAATATAACGAAAATACTTCTCCTTATACTGTTGAATTTGGTGCTTTTGAATGGGAACGAAAGTTTGTAGTTTGCCATAAGTCTCTTCAAGCAAAACAAACATTTTTTCAACATAGGGAATAATTTTTTTTTTAGATTTAAAATCCAAAATTTTCAATGCATATCGTTCCAACATCAAATCCGAAAACTTTTTAATCTTCTCAGGCGATGCTTCAAAAGAACTGAGCTTAATTTCATACTCCACCCAGACAGCGAGGTCTTCGTATCCCAGATTTTTAAAATGGTCGTAATAGTAAGGTGCATTGTACCAAGTAATCATAGTATTGCTTTCTTCAAAACCTTTGACCAACATACCCGCCTTGTCCATATTGGAGAAACCCACAGGCCCTTCAATAAAATCCATCCCATTTTCAAGTCCGATGGCGTGTGCTTTTTCCATTAAGGCCTTCGTAACATTGATATCATCGATCACATCAAACCAACCAAAACGAACCTTTTTCTTTTGTAAGGTATTTACCTCAATCCAGTTAATCATAACCGCAATTCTACCAACAATTTCCCCCTTTTTAAATGCAAGGAAATAATGCGCTTTTGCATTTTTAAAAACGGGGTTCTTCGCTTGGTCTAAAGTGTCAATTTCTTCACTGATGATGGGAGGAGTCCAATAAGGATTTTTGGAATAAAGGGAAAAAGAAAATTCGACAAACCTTTTCAGGTCTTTTCTAGAGTGAATTTCAACGATGTCAATTACTTCTTTACCCATCTATTTGTTTCTTTTTGCTTTACGAGCTCTTTTCTTTTCGGCCTTACTGTTTTTCTTCATGGTTTTTTTCAATTCCTTTTCCTCATCTTTAGATTTGTTATATTCAATCTCAGCCGCACTGATAAAGCTTTTGTGGAAATTCAATCGATAAGAAACACCTAAATTGATAAAAAGTGCACTGGGGCGGGTGTTGGTATTTACCCCTAAAGAGCCTTCAATTTGAATGTTGTCGGAAAATAGATAGGCCGCTCCCGTTCTAAAAATCTGATCCTTGTAGCGCTCGGAAAAAAGCCCTTCATTTTCCAAATATACAGACCACAAAGGATGGAAGGTATGCGTGAGGGTTAGAATATAGCTTTTGGCTGTTTGTTCAGTCAAATAGCGGTCATAAATAAAATTTGTAACAAAAACCCAAGTGCCTAAAAAATGGGATTGAGTGGCCAAAACCCCTCTTAAAGACAATAAAGGTTCTTTATCAGTGGGAGTATTCAAATTTTGAAAAAAAATAGGTCGATACATCTGATCATAAACATCTCCAAAAGGGTAGGGGTGGTTTTTATCAAAAATAAAATTCCCTCCAGCAGTTAGGGATACGGCCGGAATCAAATGCTTTAATTTAAATCCGTTATTCGCTTTCCAGCTGTAGTTGTTTACTTCTGTCTCTTTTTTGAAGGGATCGTAAATTAAATACTTGACCCCTAAAAAATTCTGAAGAAACCCCTTTCTTTCCGTAACGATATCTTGACTCGATATTTTATTGGTCAATTTATCAAACATAAACGAACCTTGATAGGTCAATTCTAATCGTTCCGACAAAAATCCCCATCGCAAAGACAGAAAGGCGATCTTTCCATTAACCGTTGAATAATTGTATCCCTCGTGTTTGTATTTTCGATATTCAAAACCACCTTCAAACTGAATGATTCCTTTTCCTACAGCAAAAGCTCCTATAGAGGCACCAGGTCGATTCGAATTGATCTGATCCGTATATTGGGCTTGAATCAAGCCAGTTAAAAAAATAAACAACAGCGAGAGTCGCTTTAGCATTTAGAATTTTTTTGCAAGATAAATCTAATTTTATTTCTAAGACTTAGGGGCTTTCAAAAACATCACAATAGTCATAAGTTTTAATTACTTTTGAAGCTAAATACCTAATCTAATTATCGTGATCGGACTGCTTAAGTTTTTTTTGATTTTGACGGTTATCGTCTATATCTTTAGATTCATCTCCCCTTTTTTTATCAAATATTTCATCAACCGTTTGTCCAAAAAAATGAAAGATTTTGAACCTAACGATTTTTCTTCTCCCCCCAAAAATCAGACTAAAAAACCCAAAAATGAAATGGGAGAATACATAGACTATGAAGAAATTGATTGAGTTGTTTTTCAATAAACAGACCTTAAGGCACTTAGCTATTATCTTTGGCTTTGGTTTATTTTCTGTTTTGTTTTTCTATCCCGTCATGTCTGGCAAGTCGCTCATTCAGTCCGACATTAGTCAATATACCGCTATGTCCAAACAACTACAGGACTATCGAGAAAACAACGACGAGGAAATTTACTGGATCGACAATGTCTTTGGAGGAATGCCAACCTACCAATTGGGCGCACGCTACCCCTACGATTTTTTGACCCCAATTCACAAGGTTTTTCAATTGATTCCACAACCGGCAGAAATTTTATTCCTCTATCTTTTCAGTGCTTACCTTTTTTTACTAATCATCAAAATGCCCATTCCCATTGCCGTTTTTGGTGCTTTGGCCTATGGACTCTCTACCTATCTACTGATCATTTTACAGGTGGGACACAATACCAAAGCCCAAGCATTGGCCTATATGCCATTGGTCATTGGCGGTATGTACATGATCTTAAATGAAAAACGTTTTTGGGGCTTTGCTCTTACAGTAGTGGCCTTGTCAATGCAAATAAGAGCCAATCATTATCAAATGACCTATTACATGCTCTTGTTGATGTTGGTCATCGGTGTAGTATATGGTATTCATGCAGTGAAGACTAAAGCCGTTAAAAGTTTTATACATCAATCCCTCTTACTTTTTTTAGCGGGTATCATGGCTTTAGGACTCAATGCTCCTCCGCTATTGGCTACCGCAGAATACACCCAATTCAGTACCCGAGGAAAGAGTGAATTAAAATTAAACCCGGATGGAAGTACCAAGGAAA
>Ga0209603_1003636_pt1 | contig 13242 bp, 13 predicted proteins | sample COGITO_mtgs_1206_FD_184812 | JGI IMG/M metagenome (GOLD analysis project Ga0209603, IMG submission 184812) | Pelagic marine microbial communities from North Sea - COGITO_mtgs_120607 (SPAdes) (version 2) | ecosystem: Environmental > Aquatic > Marine > Epipelagic ... | reverse complement strand
AGAGTTAAAATCAGAAAGCTTTGCGCGCGCATTAACCATTATTTATGCTCTTCAATCTAGCCTTGATTTCGAAAAAGGCGGTTCGATTTCAGAGAATCTTTTCCAACTATATGAATATTCACGCCAGCAACTCCTCAGTGACATTAAAACAAAAGATGGAGATGGAACTAAAACCGCCATTGACTTACTGACCGAAATTCGTGATGCGTGGTCGCAGATAGGCCCTCAAAGTGTCGCATCTGAATGATGAAAGCTTGCCTGACAGAACGAAAGATGGTTTAGGTAACAGTAAGTGGGTTGAAGACATGCGGACGCAGTTCGAAGAGTTAAACCATCATATTGCTGGCGCGATCACCGATAAAAATTTTGCTCGGGCCGTCGCGCTCGATTCAGCCCGTCAGGATATATTGAAGGATTTATGCCTCAAGGACCCAGCGCTGGTTGATGAGGGTTTCTTTACCTTTATCGAGCATTGTGCTCGAGAGAACGCGTCGCTTATTTCTCAGATAGAAAATGATATGGAAGAACTGACAACTAAAAGTAGTCAGCAAATGCGTATGCAGGTAGCCTACTCACGTTAGGTAATGACAGCGCTAGCCGTTAATCTTAATTTACTGGCTTCTCAATCATAAATTTTTTCATCTTTTCGATCAGTGTTGTTCGCCGAAGTTTTAGCGAATCTGCCGCGGCGGAGATCATGCCGTCTGACTTTTTAAGCGCAGCTTCAATAAGAACAACTTCTACATCCTGTAGGTGGCGACGCATATCAATATTATCAAAAAAGGAAAACCAGTCCTGATAATGACTTGGGTGAGGAAGCGGTGCTTCTGTTGGCTCATCATTAAAGATGATAGGTGCCATATCCGATGTTGCTTCCCAAAGAGCGACCTGCTCTTCTGCCGGATCGGGCACTTTTATTTTCAGGAGGTTATTTGCAATCTCCGGGCCCTCAACTTGGCGTCCCGGAAAAAGAAGGCATGCGCGTTCAAGCACATTTCGAAGTTCACGGACATTGCCAGGCCATGTATAGCGCATTAATTCAGCAAAAGCGCTTTCACTGAATGTCGGAACTGCCAATAGCTTATTTTCTGTGGCCATCCGGTCACATAATGCCTTAACTAGCAAGGGAATATCAACAGCTCGCTGAGCTAAGGCAGGCAGTAGCACAGGAAATACATTGATACGGTAAAACAGGTCAGCCCTAAATTTTCCCTGTTCGATATCTGCTTCGATATTCTGGTGAGTTGCACAAACAAGGCGGAAATCAACAGGAACATCATTCCCGCCACCAACACGCTGAATGGTTCTACTTTCAAGAGCCCTGAGCAATTTTGCCTGCAGGGGAAGGGGCATATCACCAATTTCATCTAGGAAAAGCGTACCGCCATTTGCCATCTCAAACCGGCCCGCGCGGGTTTTTTCAGCACCAGTGAACGCGCCCTTTTCATGCCCAAATAACTCTGATTCAAGGAGTTCTGAGGGGATAGCGGAGCAATTTACAGATATTAACTTTCCTTTTCGCTCTGATTGTTCATGTATCGCTTGCGCAACAACTTCCTTGCCAACGCCTGTTTCACCTTGAATCAAAATTGTTGTTGTTGAAGGGGCAGCAAGCTCAATAAGCCTGCGCACTTCCTTCATGGGAGCAGATTGCCCAATCAATAACCGTTCACTGTAAGACATTTAATACCCTTATGGGGACCATAATATCAGTATCTGATAATTACAAAAGTTAGCAAAGTGTCAATTTACTGTCTTGATTTTAGCATTTATTGATTAAATGTCAAAAAAATGAATTTAAAAAAATATGATAAAAGCACATATATTACAGATAGTTAGAATTTATTTTTGGGGCACCACTGTTTTTTGGCCTGCTTTTTGCCTTTCTTACTTCATCTACGTTCTTTTGGAGTACCCGTTTTGGCTCATATCATTATTGAAAAATCAGGCTTTCTTGGCGCAGAACAACTTGCTGTTTGTCTTGAAAATCGTATGGCTCAGGTGTCGTGGCACGATAACAGTCAGACGCGGCAAAAAGGTGCTGGCTCGTTAGCCTCCGATGTATCATTAGCGTCGGCATCTGCTATCGACGCCTTTGTGTGTAGTAAAGAATTTGCTGATAAAGCAGGCGGGGTATCGGGAATTGCTGATATCGCTCGAAAAATGAAAGCAAGTCGGGTCATGGTCATTTCGGCTGAAAGTCAAAAACCTTTTGAAATGCGCTCTGAGATGCGTGGTAATCTTGTTTTTCTAAACATGGCGCCCTCTGATGCAGTCGGTGAGATGCTAAGCTCTCCTCAGAATTTTTCTCTTCACATGGCTGTTACGCGCCTTTTGGATAGTGAGTATGTGGCTGTTTCCGATACAAAAAGTCTTGAGCTGATGGCACTTGCACGCCGCGTCAGCAAGACGGACGTCACGGTATTTATTAATGGGCCGACCGGAACTGGAAAAGAAGTTCTGTCAAAGTTTATCCATAATCAGTCCGATAGGCGCGATGCTGCATTTGTTGCGGTAAACTGTGCAGCTATTCCTGAAAATATGCTTGAAGCTATTCTGTTTGGTCATGAAAAAGGGGCGTTTACAGGTGCCTCAACAGCCAATAAAGGGATTTTCCGTGCAGCTGATGGAGGCACTTTGCTTCTGGATGAAATTTCTGAAATGCCGCTTGGCCTGCAGGCAAAGCTTCTGCGGGCTCTGCAAGAGCGCAAAGTAACGCCGTTGGGGAGCCAGCGCGAGGTTGATATAAATGTTCGGGTTATCGCAACAACTAACCGGCATATGCTGGCAGAGGTACGCGAAGGTCGGTTCCGCGAAGATTTATTCTACCGTCTGAATGTCTTCCCGCTTTCCACCAGCCACCTGAATGAACGCAGAGATGATATTGTTGCGATTAGTACAATTTTGTTGAGCCGTCATGCCTTTGACGAAGATACAGTTCCCTGCCTTGCCCAAGATGCTGTGACTTTGCTTCTGGCTTATGACTGGCCAGGTAATGTACGTGAGCTTGAAAACGTCCTTCAGCGCGCTCTTGTTCTCTGCTCCGATAAATGTATCACGGCCGCTGATATCATGGTTGATGGTGTTGTCGGCGAGCAATTATCGGCTGAACGCCTAATGAAAACTCAAGCTAGTCAGCAGCTGACCGCTTAAGAAATGCATGTTAGAAAGAGGAGACTATAATGAGTATCGATAACATTGGCGGATTTTCAAAATCTCTTAATCTGACAGGCGAAATTGGAAACCAATCGGGCGGATTGCGCCAGAAGTTACTGGAACAGGCTCAGCAGTCTTTTACCCCTGACCGCCTGCAGGAAAGTTTTCCAAATCGGCTTGAAGCAGCTGTTAATTCAGTTGCTGATTCCCAAAATCAAGCAGCCCGTTCAGCGCGTGACTTTGAACTCGGTATCGAAAATGACCTGACTAAGGTCATGATTAACCAGCAAGTCTCATCGCTTGGGTTTCAGATGACGTTGAATGTCAGAAATAAGGTGTTGAGCGCCTATAAAGACATAATGAATATGCCTGTTTAACACAGTAATAATTTATTTAACCGCACAAGATACACACGTTGCTGGAGACTAAAAAAATGGCTGAAATGGCTGCATCACCAGAATCAAATATGCAAACAACTGGCTCTAGCGTTTTGCCGCAGGCGGGTTCGCTTGTCAGTCAGCTTCGTGAAATCAAAGAACAGCCTGCTTTCCAACGAGCTCTTCCAACTATTCTTGCAGCGGCGGTAACGGTGATTGGGTTGTTTGCCTATTTTGTTATGCAGCAGCCGTCGCGCACCACATTATTTGCATCGCTCCCTGAATCTGAAAAGTCTCGTGTTCTAGATGCGCTAAAAAATTCTGGCGTTGATGTTGCCCTTGACCCAACAACAGGCGATGTGATGGTGCCAACAGATGATTATCACAGCTCCCGTATTATGCTTGCCGCACAAGGACTGCCAACTGCTGTTCCAGCAGGTTATGATAGTCTTGATAGTATTCAGATGGGCTCCAGCCGTTCTGTAGAAGCAATGCGTTTGAAGCAAACGCAGGAAATGGAGCTGGCACGTTCAATTAATGAAATCGATAACGTCATATCAGCTCGCGTCCATTTAGCAATTCCAGAAAAAGAAGTCTTTATCCGGCAAGAATCACAGCCAACAGCTTCGGTCTTTGTTCAGCTGGCAAAAGGCCGCGTTCTTGGGCGCACACAAGTTGAGGCTATCATCCATCTTGTATCATCCTCTGTGCCAAAAATGGCAAAAGAGGATGTGTCCGTGATTGACCATAATGGCTCATTACTCTCTAATTCGTCACATACCACGACAGGCATTATGAATAATTCTGAGCTTGAGCATCGTGTTCGCATGGAAGATATTTACCGCTCACGCATTATCTCGCTTCTGACGCCAATTGTTGGGCCTGGCAATATTAACGCACAGGTGAACCTAGATATTGACTTCACGCGGAGCGAAATAACCGAAGAAATTGTTGATCCAGAAGGCAATGCTCTCCGCTCTGAGCAAAGCACAAATGATTTAACCCGTGAAGCGCCTGCCAAAGGTATTCCAGGGGCGGTTGCTAATACACCGCCGCAAGCACCGGAATTAACGTTAGGGCAAACACAAACCGGGGCTGCTGATGACATGCGCTCAAGCTCGTCAAGTGAAGTAAAAAATTATGAAGTGAGCCGCACCGTTTCAAGTACTATGAAGCCATCGCATCGGATACGAAAAATCAATGCTGCTGTGCTGGTTCGCGATCAAGTCATCATTGACCCTGAGACAGGGGCTAAAACCACACTGGCAATGTCTGATGAAATGCAGCTCAAAATCGAGCAGCTTGTTGGCGATACAATTGGTATTGATGTTAATCGTGGTGATAGCCTGACTGTTTCAAGCTCTACCTTTATTGATACACTAGAGGGTGTAGAGTCTATCTGGTATGAGACTGGCTGGTTCCGCTCAACAGTTAACCAGTTTGGAATGATTATTATTCTTGGTATTGTTGTTCTGGGTATTATTCGGCCACTTTTGAGCCGTATTCTTATCCCCGCATCAGCAGCAACCGGAGTTGGCATGTCATCTGAAGACGAGTTAGATATAGATACTGTTGAGGTTGGCGCAGGTGAAAGCCTTGAGGATATAAAGGCAAAGCTGAAGCCGAAGAAGCAGGCGATCTCGGCAGAAATGCTAGATACAGCGAACACCTATGATGATAAGGTTGCTGTTATCAGAATGATTGTTGCTGATGAAAGTGATAGAGTAGCAAACGTCTTCAAGTCGATGCTAAACAAGGATATGGCGTCTTAAGGTTAACTGAATAAAACCTAAAGATAGGGGTTTGTTCACATTCTTGAGACCAGGGTAATATAAGAAGGGTTAAAATCATGGCTGCAGCTGCTCAAACGCCGCAAGAGACTGACCGCTCCTCCTTTGAAAATTTATCAGGTACGCAGAAGTCTGCTATTTTAATGATGCTTCTTGGCGAAGACGAAGCATCCGAGATTATCCGTAATCTGTCTCCCAAAGAGGTTCAGCATCTTGGCACAGCGATGTATTCTGTTCAGGGTTTAGACCAGAATACCGTGAACATGGTGCTGGATGAATTTCTTGCTATTATCAAGGCGCAAACCGGTCTTGGTATGGGCGCTGGTAATTACATTCGTAACGTGATGAATAAGGCGCTTGGTGAAGATAAGGCTCAGTCAGTTTTGAGCCGGATTGCGCCTTCTACAAGCTCACGACCAATCGATATCCTTGATTGGATGGATGCTCGCTCGATTGCTGAACTTATTATTGATGAGCATCCCCAGATTATTGCATTGGTTATTTCCTACCTTGATTTCGGTCTTGGCTCAGACGTTCTTGGTTTGCTACCAGTGGAAATGCAGGCTGAAATTATTCGCCGAATCGCAACATTGCAGACGGTTGGACCGGACGCTCTGGCAGAGCTTGAATATGTTATGCAGACAAAGTTCAAGGCCAATACCTCGCTTCGCGCTGCCAAGGTGGGTGGTGTCGACGCTGCGGCGAAGATTATGAACTTTACCAAGCAGGATATGGAAGCACGCATCATGAAGGATATCGCTAAAAACGATAAAAACCTGATGCTGAGCATTCAGGAAAGCATGTTTGTCTTCGACAATCTTATAATGTCTGATGACCGGTCTCTCCAAACGTTACTGCGGTCTATCGATGCAGAATTGCTTGTTCTGGCTCTCAAAGGAGCTGACGAAAAATTACGTGACAAACTCTTTAATTGTATGTCAAAGCGTGCTGCTGCGAATATTGTTGATGAAATGGAAGCACTCGGTCCTGTGCGCCTAACAGAAGTACAAACAGCACAAAAAGAAATCATTAATACAGCCCGCCGTATGTCAGATGAAGGTGCGATAGTTCTGGCTGGTCGTGGCGGTGATGATTTTGTTTAAATTAATTGTGGTTTAAGTAGAGGATAGGTTCAATGTCAGCGGAGATGGCGGTTCCTGAAACTGATGATTATACGGCCTCTTCTGCCCTAGGTGAGGCTGAGATTTCGCGGCTTATCAAAACAGCGCAGGCTGCCCAGTTTGTTGCCCGTGATGGCGTACCCAAAAAGACCGAGAATAATTTTAAACCGCGCTCACTTGTCGAAATTGCCTTTGCGGCCGAAAAATTGCGGCAGGGTGCCCAAAAATTACATGACCAAAATAATATGTCTCAGTCGGTAGTATCGCAAAATGATCCTGCTGCTCAAAACCTGCCCTCTGGCGGCGGCGAACAGGCAGGTTCTGCTCTTTCCGGGCTGAGTGAGCCAGTAGCAGACGTCCCGCAGATAAGTGAAGAACAGGCTTCAATCAATGCACTCCAGGCCCAGCATGAGGAAGACCTGACAGCATTGCGAGTGGAGCTTGCTACGCAGCAACAGCTTGCCGAAAAACAAGCTTATGATCGCGGCGTAACAGCAGGCATTGAAGCGGCAAAATCAGCTGAGCCAAGCGAGGAAGAGCGAGCTCTTGATGAGCGACGTCAGGCTGAACATCGTGATGTTATTGTGCGTCTTGAGGCATGTGTTGCTTCTGCGGCTGGTCCTGATGCTGTTGATGAACAGCAGCTTACAACAGCTCTTCAGACAGCCGTAATACATCTTTCCTCAGAGCGTGCTGGTGTCCTTATCTCAGAGAATCCAGAGGGCATTGTTGCCCGGATCGAAAGCCTCGCAGAACGTGTGAAACAAAAATCTGAAACAATTACTGTGGCGCTTCATCCAGAAGATTTGAAGGCGCTGACGGCTTATGATTCAGGCCCTCTGGGTTGGAAATATGTTGCCGATGAAGCGCTATTGTCTGGTGATATCCGCATTTCACTTGATGCGATAGATATCGCCGATATTATCATGGCTGCGCCGCAAAAACGAACACAAATTGCACAGCAATCTGCGGATCAAGAACCAGATAAAGATGCAGGTAACGAACCAGAACCAGATAGAGTGTCGGACGTAGACTTAAGTGTGGGTGGTGTTAGGGGTATAGATGTAAAGGGGGACGCAGAATGAGCCGCCTTTCTAGCCGGCTTTCAGAGGCTGTCTCAACGCATGCCCAGCATGACCATGTTCGCATGTCTGGCAGGGTCAGCCGGTTTGATGGACATATGATCGAATGTGGTGGGTTTCCTGCAACAATCGGAACGCTCTGCCGGATTGAAACTGATGGGGGCAACTTTGCCATTGCTGAAATCATTGGGTTTCAGAATAGTAATAATTTGCTGTGCGTCCATGAAACAGGGGCCCGCATTTCCGTTGGGGCGCAGGTTACTGTCGAAGATGATGGATATGAAATTCCTGTTGGTGAGGGGCTTCTTGGGCGTGTCTTTGATGCGCTTGGCATACCATTAGATGGGCGTGGACCTGCACAGCTCGAAGATAGCTGGCCGCTGGAAGGAGTTCAAATCAACCCGCTTGCCCGGCGTTCTGTTGATACCCCCCTTGATGTTGGTGTTCGGGTAATAAATTCCCTGCTGACGGTAGGGCAGGGACAACGACTTGGCATCATTGCAGGGTCTGGTGTTGGTAAATCGGTGCTTCTTGGCATGATGACCCGTTTCACTAAAGCAGATGTCGTTGTGGTTGGGCTTATTGGGGAGCGTGGCCGCGAGGTTGGCGATTTCGTACGAACTGTCTTTAAAGCGGAATCTCGCGGTAGGACGGTTATTGTTGCAGAGCCTGCTGACAGATCTCCTTTACTGCGTATTCGTGCCGCAAAGCGGGCAACAGCAATCGCCGAATATTTTCGTAATAAGGGCAAAAATGTTCTGCTTATCATGGACTCGCTTACCCGTGTTGCCCATGCGCGGCGTGAAATTGGCCTTGCTCTTGGTGAGCAGCCAACATCCAAAGGCTACCCGCCTTCTGTGGTTTCGCTTATACCGGCGCTGGTTGAGCGGTCTGGTACTGGCTTGAACGGTCAAGGGTCTATTACCTCATTCTATACGGTTTTGGCTGATGGTGATGATACGAACGATCCGGTTGTGGATACAGCGCGGGCAATTTTAGATGGTCATATCTTGTTGTCGCGGCAACAGGCTCAGATGGGAATTTATCCGGCTGTTGATGTGCCAGCATCTGTCAGCCGTGTGATGACCGAAATTGTTTCACCAGAACATATTGCTGCTGGCCAGATGTTCCGGCGCCTCATGTCATTGTATATGGAAAATCGTGATTTGCTTCTGATGGGTGGTTATAGTGCAGGGCAGGATCCCGACCTTGATCTTGCTGTTCAGTTATGGCCACAGCTCATTTCACTTATCCAGCAACCCCAGACGGATCTAGCTGATTTCGAAAGTTCTGCTGCTGCATTGACAGGCTTGTTTGGGACTAGTCAGAAAGGTGGGTTGTAATGACACGCCGCGCAGCACTTTTCAAAAAAATGGCGCTAACACAGAAGCTCCATCTGACCAAACAGCTTCGCGCTCTTAGTCTTGTGCAGGACGAGCTATCCAAGAACCGAGCGATGAAAGCCCAGCTTGAAGAATTGCTCGATGCGGATAAAGCAACAGACCATGCCCGTTCAGGAATGTCTCTTTATTCTGCCTCATGGTTCAACACTCAAGTTCGTGACCAATTACTTTCGATTTCACATAGATGCGAGCATCTTGCTAAAGAAATGGTCATGCTCAAGAAGGATATTGCGTCAGCTGAACATAAGCGGAGCCGCCAAGAGGATAAAGCAACAGAACTTGTTGCCGAAGCTAATAAATTAGCTCAGGATCGAGCAGATATCCAGCTCGCTGAATTACGGCGCCGATAGCTAAATAAGGCTAAAGCTAATCTGGGAAACTGGCACTCAACTTGCATTGAAAGATGACAAGTCCATGTCCCTATTCGCACACCCTATCTTGTAAGAGCGAAATTTATGTCAATAATTACTGCGTCTTCATCATCAGATATCTCGCCGCAAGGCCCAGCGTCTAGCGCAGGTACAGAGGCAGGAGATGATGTCCTTTTTGCGGCTCTCTTTGGGGCTGTAGTATCAACTGACGATACTGAAGAGATGGACGTAAATATTGATATTCTGCAAGCTATGGCGCAGGAAGAACACCCCGATAAACAGGACGGTGAACGAGCGCTTGCGACAGCTCTGTTGTTCGCTGTCAGCGCCGAGCCGGCTAACTCTCTGAGTCAGGATGAGGGCGATGTTAGCACTCTCATGGAGAACAGCGTGCTCTCCCACGAAAAAGAGGAAGGTGATGCTGGATTACTTGCTGCCTCCCAGCTCGAAGTACAGGTCAAGGTAGCGACTAGTGTGAGTACACAGCGCAATGCAGGGGAAAGGCCACTCACAACCCAGCTTCTCACCAAGATTGCTGATGACCTTGCTCCTGAGCATCTAGTTATTAAAGAAAAAGTTAGCATCACGGTTGGTCAAACATCAGACTTAGATAGTGTAAAAATGGCGTCCCTGAATTCAGATAAGGTTGCGGCGATGATGTCAGCGCCCCGCCAGAACGCACGGGCAAAGCTAGAAGCATCGGGGCCAGTTACTATTGAAATGGCAGCAGCGGAGGGTGGCGAGTCATTTAATGCGCTTGTGCTAAAAACGACCAATATAGAAAGCCAGACCAGTCTGCCTTTACGGCCAGCTGCGCCTAATCTGCCAACAGCAGAAACCAGCACACTCCTGCAAGGGGGCGTAGTTAGTGAGGCAAACTCTTCAGCCGGAAATCAGGGTTCAGGTGGCCAGACATCAGGTGGCCAAACATCAGGTCATCAGTCAGGTCTAACAAGCTCACTGGCTGAAAGCTGGCTTGAAATGCTTGATATGCAGGATGAAAACTGGGCAGAACAGCTTGTGAAGCGGGTAGAGCGTAATCTTGTGAATGCAAAAGAGGGCATTGATTTTGAATTGAACCCCCGCTCTCTTGGAAAATTGCATGTGAACTTAAGTCTTCAGCAGAACGAAGCTCAGCTCCAGATGCGAACAGAGACATCGCAGGCAGCACAGATGATTTCTGATGCTCAGTCGCGTCTGTCTGCTATGCTAGAAGGTGCTGGAATGAAACTTGCCTATCTTGGGACATCAACTCAAAGCAATGGCAATGGGGCAAATGGCCAGCAATCAGGCAATGGGCATCACGGTCATCGAAATAATGGCCAGAACCATAATTCTAACTCAAATTTACCGCAAAATAATGATGCTACTGATGCATCAAATAGTTTAGTTAATGTTAAAGCATGATATAAGGTTTCGTGCTATCCGGTCCTATTTAACGGAAATCGGCAAACCACAGGAGGTTTGATCTATGGCTGATGAAGAAAATACCGAACCAAAAAAACGTGGCCCTCTGCTACGTATGCTGGCGTTCGCTCTTGGTGGATTGCTGCTTATCGCTGCAGGCCTTGGTGGCGGCTATCTTTTATTTGGAAGTGGTCAATCAGACCCCTCAGAAGAAATTGAATCTATCATCGAAAAAAAAATGGAACAAGCTGAAGCTGAAAAAGCTGCCGAAGAGGAATTAGCAGCTGATGAAGCATCAAAAGTGGCAAAAGAAGCACCTGAAGTTGAAGCGTTTGTTACAACTTATTTTGAATTTCCAGGCACGTTCACAACTAATCTGATGAACTCACGTAAATTCGTTCAGGTAGGTATTGGTATATCAACCCAATACGACGAAAGTGTTATGGTTAACGTTGAATCACACCAACTGGCGCTTCGTTCAGAAATTCTGAATTCAATGAGCGAATTTTCAGAGCAGGACGTTCAAGGCAAGGCTGGCAGGGTGTTATTGGCGCTTGCTTTGCGTGATAGTATTAATGGAAAGCTCATGCTTCTTGAAGGATTTGGCGGGATTGAAGAAGTTCATTTCACATCCTTTGTGTTGCAGTAAGTTTTGTTGCGCACCGGCAAGATAGACAAAAACGAGATATAGGTGGGTCGTAATGGCATCTAAAAAGCTGACTAGTGATGAAGTAAATGCACTGATGGAAGGACTAAATGAAGTATCTTCTCCTGTGGGCATAGACATGTCACAGTCAGATGAGGTGCGCCCGTTTGCGTTTGGTGAGGATGACCTATCCTTGATGGGTGATTACTATGCCTTACGCCTCATTAATGAGCGTTTTGCCCGTGAGGCCCGTTCTGTTTTTCTGCCTATGCTAAGACTGCAGCCGCGGATCACGCCATTTGCTCCTGAAGTTAAAACATTTGATGAATATTGTTCCAGTATCGATACGTTTATGAATCTTAATATTAACCGTATAGATGAATTGCGTGGCACAATGTTGATGACGATACAGCCTAAATTTATTTCAACACTAACGGCCTCTTTTTATGGCGGTACTCTGGATGGGGCGGTGTCTAAACGCACAGAGTTCACCTCAACTGAAGAGCGCGTTATTGAACTTGTGTCTGACGGGCTAAATGCCGCTCTTTCTCACTCATGGCGTGGTCTTATGCCGATTAGTCTAATAGAGCAGGGACGTGAGACAAACACTCAATTCGCATCAGTTGTTGATGGAAGTGAATTGGTAATTATTTGCTCGTTTATGGTGCAACTGCCAAATGCAGAAGCTGATACGATCGATATTGTTTATCCATTGCAAACATTAAAGCCAATCGCAGCCCAGCTTCGTTCCCGCGTTCAATCTGCTACCTCAAACGATAACGTCCCCTGGCGTGATAAAATGGAAAATGCGATTTTAAGTATTCCGCTTGGCATTACCGCGCTGCTTGGTCAGCCATCAATGTCTGTCGGCGGACTGACCCGGCTTGAGGTCGGAGATGTGCTGCCAATGAATGTTGGCGAGGGTGTTACGGTAAAAGTAGAAGAACATCCGATTTTTGTCGGCGAGATAGGGGAGGTTGCTGGCAAGTCAGCAATTAGCTTACAGAAACGAGTTTAAGATATTATGGTCGCCTGAAACAGAGGTAGCCAAAGCGTAAATAGAGTGTGAGGTCATATAAATGTCAGATGAAATAAATGAACAAGATCCATCAACAACCCCCGATATGGGAGCTGATATTCCACAAAACCAGGCATCAGGCGGTGTTGAAAACTTACGTGTTCTTGAAAATATTGAAGTGCAGCTATCTGTTGAAGTTGGTAACACAGAAATTAAAATTAGGGACCTTTTGCGCCTGAATGAAGGTTCTGTCATCGAGCTGGATAGACTGGCGGGTGACTCCCTTGATATCCTCGTTAATGGAACGATGATCGCAAAAGGTGAAATTGTAATGGTTGGCGAAAGATTCGGTGTGCGGTTTACAGAGATTGTTGATCCCGAAAAACGCGTCGAAAGTCTATAGTATTTTATGATCGTCAAGAAAATGACGGCACTCATTTGGTTTGCCAAGGCATGCTATTATAGACAGAAGAGAGCGGTGGCCTTCAAAGAGCTGTTTCTTTAAAATAAGATTATATTACAGAGTCTTATATTAGTATTATACTTCATTATAAATCATCATAAAGTTCCTAAGATCTAGTTGGCACGGTTCTTGCCTTTCTTGAAAGATAAATGTGCAGAAATGCGCTTGGTATTTTTCTTGCTGGGAGGCATGCCGGATGTTCGGTGAAATTGTAGGATTACAGCAAATTACGATTACTCTCGCTTTCTTGAGTGTAATGATTGCTGTTCTGTTTTTTCTGCGCCGAAAAGGCGGCTCTATCCGCTCTAGTCTACATGCTGGTCGGCGTATCCATGTCATCGAAGATACTGCTGTTGCTCAAGGTGAGCGCCTGCGTCTTGTTCAAATTGATGACCAGACATTTGTTAT
>Ga0209603_1003631_pt1 | contig 13255 bp, 8 predicted proteins | sample COGITO_mtgs_1206_FD_184812 | JGI IMG/M metagenome (GOLD analysis project Ga0209603, IMG submission 184812) | Pelagic marine microbial communities from North Sea - COGITO_mtgs_120607 (SPAdes) (version 2) | ecosystem: Environmental > Aquatic > Marine > Epipelagic ... | reverse complement strand
AACATCTCAATCATTAGTAAATATTGCAACCTCTGATTATTCTGAAACTCTTAATGTAGGAGTTGTTGGTTCTGCTGGGTATGTAATGATGGAAAATGCTGCTGCTTTAAATATAGGTACTGGAGGATTAACAAGATTGTCCATCTCATCGGCTGGAGAAGTTTCGATGCCGTTTCAACCTAGTGCGAGGGCACATAAAAATGGTACTCTTAATGAAGGCTCTGGAAACAACTTTGTCACTGGTTGGTCTATACAACATAATATAGGTGGTGACTTAGCAACCACAGGTTCATTTACCTGTTCTAAGGCTGGTAGATATCTGTGTACCTTCTCACCAATGTCTAGTCAAACCTCTGGTGATGTGCAGTTTAGGATTTATAAAAATTCCACAATGATGATGAATTCAAATTCTATGTCTCAAGCTGGCAGTGGTGGTGCTGCTCCTTGGAGACAAACAACCGTAACAGGAGTAATAGACTGTGCAGTAGGAGATGTATTGAAGCCAGCCGCATATTCTTCTGCTTCTACTTCTGCACCGATAGTATACAATGGGAACTATTCACAACTCAGCTTTCACTTTTTAGGATAACAATTAATACAAAATAAAATGGCAGATTATACAATAGCACTAAATGAAACAGAATTAAAAGCACTGGACTTTGCAGGCATCGATGACGCTGAATCTCATGCTCAGAATTTTATGAGTAATAGAGCAAGGAAAGCAATTGATGAAATAGTATTAATATATACTACAGCGGCACTTGATGCTAATCATGCAATTCCTAGTACTAGAGAAGAGATAGTAACTGATGCTTTTGTTAAAGGATATGTCAAAACAGTTGCAGAACAAAATTCAGAAATGACTTCGGGAAGAAAATAGCTCTTACGCAGATAAAAATAAAATAACAAATGGCATTAACTAAAGTAACATCGCATTTCATTACAGGAACGATTACCAACGACACGACTGGGAACGCTTCTACTGTTACTAATGGCATATACACGAATGAATCTCACAGTAATCCTAGTTGGATAACAGGCTTGGCTTGGAGTAAGATTAGTACAACTCCAACTACATTAAGTGGCTATGGTATTACAGATGCTGCTCCAATAGCTAGTCCAAGTTTCACTGGTGGGGTAACAGTAGGTGGAACGGCTGTTATAGATAGTTCTGGTGCTTGGATAGGATCGAATAGTGGTCTTGTGGGAGCGACTGGTGCTACTGGACCTCAAGGTGCTACTGGACCTCAAGGTTCTACTGGTCCACAGGGAGCGACTGGGTCAACTGGTTCTCAAGGGTTAACAGGAGCCACTGGTCCAGCAGGGTCAACATCCTACAATGCTGGTACACTAGATGGTATTGATAGTTCTTCTTTTCTTAGAAGTGACACGGCTGACGCAGCAACAGGATTAGTGACTTTCGCATACGATGATGACACTGGTGATTACTCTCAAATAATTATTCGGGGAACTGATAATCACTCAGGAATGATCATTAATCCAACAGCATCAAAACAAGCACATCTTAGGTTTTATACTAACGGTACTGAAAAGTGGCAAATTAGAGCACCCTTTCAAGATGGGGCTGATGTGGATTTAAAGATTTTTAGTTGGGTAGGTGGTACGGATAGGTTTACGTTCAGTCACGCTGGTTCATTTACTGCCGCTGGATCTATGTTTTTTGCTGGTGGTAGATCACTTGTAGCTCCAATACATTCTGGCAATATAGAAATTAGATCAAATATTGTATCAGCATCAGGACTTATGATAGCTGATTCTGCTGGTACTTTTAAAATGCAACTGTATGGAACTGGTAGTGATTATGGATTTTTAACACACGAATGGGGTTCTTGGGATTTAAGGAAATATAATAACGGTGAATTAATTTTAAGAGTAAGTGGTACAGATAGAACCGCAATACACAGTGGTAACTACAGCTCTTACGCTCTACCACTCTCTGGTGGAACAATGACAGGTCAAATAGCTGGTTATGTTAATGCTAGTGGTGATGGTCAAGGTAATTTACCATTCAAGTTAAGTGCAGATTATAATTCCTATATGGTTGCTGTCGCTAGTAATACTTGGGGATTATTTTGGGCTGGAAACGCAGGAGCAAGATATGGAACTAATGGAAATGGTGGACCAGGTAACATCTGGTCAAATTCAACTAATCCAAATGAAATGTGTTTTGTACATAGTGATTCTACCACATGGAGTGTACACACAACTGGTAATACATGGCAATCTGGAACAATAACTACTTCTGGTGGAACAATAAACGGTTCTTTTACAATTAATGGACTTCCTCGCTCGATTGTAGCTCAAGACTCGTGGGGATATTTAACCAATACAAGCGGAACTAACAATGAATCAGGTATTTGGTTTACTGGAACAACCGCTAGGTTACTTTTAAGAGATTCTAGTGGTGCAATTAAGAGCTCAATTTCAGCTAATGGTTCTGCTTCTGATAATATTATTAACGGAAATGCTATTATTCACGCTGGTAACTACAGCTCTTACGCTCTACCACTTGGTGGTGGAACAGTTAGTGGAAATGTTACAATGACAAGTAATTATTATGAATTTGGTAACGGAGTAGGAAGTGTTTCTAACGATGGTTCTTGGAATGCAAGATTAAATGTAGCTGGTTCAAACCACGCTAGACTAGATGTTAAGTCTGTTAGTGATGGCATTATAACTAGTCTGTACTCTCATATTGGTCAAAGTGTTGGCAGAGTTGGTACAATGTCAAATCATCCTTTAGTACTGATGGTAAGTGGCAGTACTTATGGCACATTACGGACAACTGGTCTTGAGTTAAATGCTGTGGTTAACAATACAAATCAAGGTGCTCATTACGGTAGAAATCATGCTTACCCTACAAGTGAACTAAAAGGTTACGGTCAAGAGTTTATGATTGGGGCTCAGGGTCCCACTATTAATATAAACTACAGAAGCTGTAACGGAGGAACAAGTAATCACACTCCAACTACTTGGTACTGGAGAGCTGGGTCTTATAATAACTGGTCAAATCACAATTTTGGTAGTGTAAATGCTTATGGTCAAATAACCTCTAATGCTGCTGACATAAAAAGAGATGGCTTAGTATACTCAGGCTCTACATACTACATTTCATTATCTGGTAGTTTAAGTGGAAATGGCACAAACGCTCTTCCAACATTAAAAACAAATTTTGCATATCTATACTTTGATGCTGGGGGTGTATATACTGGGTATATTGGTTACAACACTGGCTTTGTTGATCGATCTGACCGAAGTTTAAAAGAAAACATAGAGGATATTCCAGATGCATTATCTAAAGTAATGAATTTAAGAGGTAGGTATTTTACTTGGAAAAATAAATTACAAAGCGATGAAAGACAAGTAGGATTTATAGCACAAGAAGTAGAAGAGCAATTACCTGAAGTCGTAGACAATGGTGGTGGAGATACAAAAGGGATAGCTTATGGTAAGGTGACAGCCTTACTTGTTAACGCTATAAAGGAACAACAAGCCCAAATAGAGTTACTAAAGCAAGAAGTAGAACTATTGAAACAATAAACAATAAACAATGGCAATAACATACGAGCTATCAATTAAGAATATGGATGCAGCACCCACAGAGGGTGACTTACAGGATGTAGTTAAAATCATTCACTGGATGTATACGGGTAAGGAAAACGTGAATAATGAAGATTTATATGGAGATGCTATAGGAGCAGTGGAGATGAATGCACCTAGCTCTGATTCATTTACATCTTTTTCTGATTTAACTGAAGAACAAGTTAAGGCATGGGTAGAACCAAAGTTAGACTTAGTAAGCATTAAAGCTGATATAGCCTCTCAAATAGAAACACAAAAAAATCCACCAACAGTAGTAAAATCAAATCCTTGGGGTGGTGAGGATGAAATTTAAATAACAATCAATATGGAAAATAAAATAACCGAAGAACAATTAAAAGACCTACAAGAATTGGTAGGCAAGATTAATCAAGCATCTAGTCAAATAGGTGGACTTGAATTGCAAAAACAAGCATTCGTTGGACAAGCAGCGGAGCATCAAAGAGATTTGAACAAGCTACAAGAAAAGCTAGAAAAGGCTTACGGTAAGGTTCAAGTTGATATCAATGATGGTTCGTTTAAACCAATCGAAGAAGAGGCTCAAGTAGCGGAAGAGGTATAGGTTCTAAGCAATTATTTGTGGGGAGAAAGCTCTCGTATGTTGTTCCTTAGTTTTGCGTATAGTGCCATTATAGAGCACTTCTAACGCAAAAAATACCTTAATGCTAGTAAGACTTCATACATTTATTCGATCCGTTTTAAGGAAGAATAGGAGTGCTTTCGTACCCCCAGATTTAATCACTGAATCTATAAATCAAGCTAGTTTTGATTTATGGAGGGAGTTGATTCAAGACTTTAGAACCACAGGAAAGCAAAGTGATTTACTTAGTGCTTTTAAAGCATCAAGTTCCCCACCGATTGGTGGTGGAGTTTTTACCGTTGCTGGTAAATCAGAATCCGTAGTCGCTGGTATTAGTATACTTGATTCAGCTAGTGCAGATAGTAATGAGTACCCAACGAGATTACTTACAAGTGATAGTGATTGGGTATTGAGAAAGAAGTTACCTGTAGAGGATGTAAGCGAAAGCCTCATAAAAACATTTACTTTAACCACTAATAGCAATAATCCCAACGTAGCTCTACCTTCGGACTTTATGGCTCATAAGGGAGCAATATACACTTCAGCAGACAGAAAAGGTAAGATTGTTCCTAGCGATGAATTTCTTTCGCAAAAGCATCCAGTTGATCAAAAGGAAATAGATTTTCAAAACATTAATGAGGATCTTATAAAGTCAGATAGTATATCAATTACTATTGCGAATGGTATTGCTAGTGGAGATTTACCAAATGACTATCTATCAAATACTGGAGTTTTCTATACAGCAGAGAATAGAGAAGGCAGAATATATAGTCCTCAAGAATTTTTAAATAAGAAAAACCGCATAGCAGAAATTGATGGACATGAGGAAGCTCATACTGTAAGAATTACAATCAATGTTGCTAACAATACACCCTTTGATCTACCACAAAACTATGTGTCGCACACAAAAGTATTTTATAACGCTGCTGGATTTGAGGGTATCATTCTTTCACCTAAAGAGTTTAGTGAAAGGAAAAATAGTGCTGTAATACCTTTTGAGGCAAATAGTCCAATAGCAACTATCTACGATCAAAAGATTGAAATACTACCAGCAGCAGATGGCTATGTGTTTCCTTACTTAGCGTTGTATAGTACGACAAATCCAATTGCTACTGTAAATAATAATAAGCTAGAAGTATTACCCACAGGGACATTCACTTTTACACTTCCCTACATTGCTAAGTACACAAGCGAGAATCCTATTGCTACGATACTTGATAATAAAATCACTGTCCTTCCTTATGGAACTAACTATGTTCTTCCTTATGTGGCACACGCTACTGAAAGGCTAGGATATAGTAGAGCTTACAAAAGCGGAACTAGCTTAAAGTTCGATATAGATCCAGCTCCAAGTAATGCTAAAGTCTACTATATAAACCCACCCAATGCGAGTGCTGGTTCATATTCATACACAAACGGAGTGGTTACGGTAACCGCAACTGCTGATCTTGATTGGGATGAGGCCGCATTTTCAAATATTGCGAATAGAGCTTTATTGTATTTAGGAGTAAGCGTTGGAGATAAGAATGCTATTACGGTAGAAAGGCAAGTCAATATTAACGAAAGCGATATCGTACCACGAAGGGGTAGAGCAGCAAATAACCCAAGAAATTAATGATTACAATAGCAAAATTATCTGAGCAGATATCAAGGATTTATGCTAGATATATAGATAAGGAAAATCCGAATACAATTGTAGACAAGCGAGAAATCAAACTTCTTGTAGTCGATGCTATTCATACTATTCTCGGATCTAAACTAGCTGCTCAAAGTGCAAAAGGATTTGTAGATATTCCTGAAGCCTTGATAGCTACATATGAGAACATATCCGTTGATAATGCTAGTAGCGTTTACACTTGTACGCTACCAGCTCAACCAATCGCTGCTGCTGGAGATATGGGTATTTATGAGGTATTCTCAGATGAATTGAATCCTTTTATTCCTATACCAAAGCAGATTATGAAGGTGATGCAAGGTACTGATTTAGCTGTTCTTGAGTCTAAGGTAGGATACTTCAGAAGTGCGAATAATAAGATAAGATTTACTACCGATCCAACAGTAAGCACCATTACTATGAGACTTATTATAAATGACATTAGTAAGTACTCAGACACCGACATCTTACCACTCCCAGCAGATTATAATCTTGGAGTAATTGAACTTGTATTAAAGACATTAGGATTAGGTGTTGGTGCTATTCAAGAATTTAACGTAGAACAAGCTCAAGAAAATGCAGACTAAAACATTAAATCAAATTGTAAGAAATGAAATAGTCAATTCACAATTGACACTTCATAACTATGTGCCTTTTTTATTCTACGCAATCCAAGAAGTTAAAAAACTCAGCGATGTATTTGACTTTAATAAGGCTGAGTCCGAACTAACAATTACAGGCAGAACAGCACCGCTACCAGCAAATTATAGAAGAGTGGTAGCCGTATCCAAGATTGAGGGAGAAAGGTTATTGCCACTTCCATATGATCATCAAATGAATACTGATGGAGTTGAATATGTAACACCTGATACTAATGGATACTTTGGTCCATCAATAGTAAGCGATGATAATCTGTACTACACGATTAATGAAACTACAAACAAGATAATCCTTAGTACTGAGGCTGGATCTAATAAGCATAGATTAATGCTTACTTATGAACCTCCTCTATTTAGTACAAGTGGTAACACATTGATTCCAATCATTTTTGAGCGAGTTATTCAAATGAGCATAAGACTACAAAGAGCGAAGAATAGTAGAGCAGAGCGAGGTGATGTGAATCGTGTAAATGAGATTCTAGTTGTAGAAAAAGAGTACAACAACGCTAAAAGAATTTTAAAAACCCACCTTAACCCATTCACTTGGGAGGATATAATGATGGTTACACGAAAGTCTATACATAGATCAATAAAAAATTAAATGGAGAAAAAGGTAATCTCGTTTTTAGGGGGGCTTAATAAAGATGATAATGGACTTAACTTTCCTGAAGGGGATTATAAAAGTGCAAATAACATTATAATAGAAAGCGATGAGGAAGGTAATGGTGTTGCCATCAAGAAGATGAATAGCACCAAGCAATTATCATCCAATATAGCGACACACCTTCAATCTTCGGAATATGTTCAATCTTGTGTTGATTTAGATAATTCAATTTATGTCCTTTTAAAAGGAAGGTATTATCCTGGAGGATCTTTAAGTTCTTCTTTTGATGCTGCCTCTATTGTTAAAATCACCATTGTTAATGGTATTGCTGTCATAGCTATTGTTATCAATAACTACGATTATCAAGGCTGTACAATTGAGCCTGATATGTGTATCGTTGGAGATCGTTTGGTTTGGAATTTTATGGGAGATGGAATCCCTATGATGATACAAACAAGTTTATATAATGAAACTCCCACACCTCAAGAATTAACATTAATCAAGGCTCCTCCGATCTATCAACTAAAGGTAACAGAGATCTCAGGAGATAGCTTAAATATATTTACTGACAATCAGTACCAGTTCGCTGCTAGATATGTTTATAACGATAGCGAAGTAAGCGTACTAGGTCCAATATCACCATTGTCTTCAGGAGTTGAATTTGTTGAGAAAATACAATTAGACTTAAATGAAAGCGAGGTTCATCCAATTAAAGCCAAAAGCGTAGAGTATTACGTTAGAGATGGTAATAATGGGGTTTGGTTCCTAATTGATAATGCGAAATTAAACTCACCTACGGTCATAACCTTTAGCGGAATAAAATCACTAGCTCTACCTACGCTAGTAAGTTCAAAGCAATTTGATTCAGTACCTTTTGCTACTAAAAATGTAGAATCAGTAAACAACCTTATATTCTTAGGTAACAACCTAGAAACATTACCGCTAGGTGGTGGTGAAACTAGTATTAATACAGTGGATGTAGATATGGCTACATTTAACGCTTCGATAACAAGTGTTGCTATAATTGATGGCGGTTTTTATACATCTGCTCCTAGTGTCTCTATTAACGGAGGAGGAGGAACTGGAGCGAGTTTATTAGCCGTTGTTTCTGTTGGAGGAAGTGGATACACATCTGCTCCTACGGTTACCATATCGGATGGTTATTTTGCTTCTATTGCTTCAGCTAATACAGCTACGGCTACCGCTGTAGTTTCTAATGGAGTAGTCTCATCAATTACCGTTACTAACGCTGGACTTTATGTTGGTAATCCTCCACTGCCAAGTATAACTATATCTGGAGGAGGAGGAAGTGGAGCTTCTGCTAGATGTATAATGTCTCAGATTGGTTCTTCAAATACGTATACTGTTTCATCCATAGTTATTGGAAGTCCTGTAAATAGTGTCACAATCAGTAATGCTGGTTCAGGATATACATCCCCTCCAGCCATAACATTTACAACAGGATCAGCAATCGATAATGCCGTAGCTACAGTTACCATAGCTGACACTGATTATGTAGGAGAAAACTACGCATACTATAAACCTATAACCCCTTCATATACACTATATAAATTAGGCGGTTATAATACAGGATTTAACACTGATTTAGAAGAAGAAACAAAGCCTTTCGCTAATGGTAGTACATATGAGGTTGGCTATGTACTTTTCGATGAGTATATGCGGACTAGGGGTGTGGAAGGTATTCAAAAGTTTACGACATCAGAGTTTGGATTTAATAAAAAAACAGCATCAATACAGAGAATTGCTAACCCACCTTATTGGGCTAAGTACTTTCAATTAGCCATCACGAAGAATCTCAGTAAGGATTTCATATACGAGGGCTATGCGGATACTTGTTACTTTATAGCTGAACCATCTATAGATAATAGCTTGAGTCCAATAAGCACTCTTAGTTATGAAACCGATTTTAAGGATAGAGGGCCATACACTGGAAGAACCAGTACTGCTGGAGATGGAAGAAGAAGGAATAGAAGAAAAGGTTCTGGATCACCTAATTTAGACGCTGAATTTATTGAAGATACTTCTGATCGAGATGAAGTAACTGATCTCAGAGGGGGATCGGGTGGAATATCCTTAGATCGCCCTGTAGATAAAACTGAAGTACTTCCTGTAATTATATCATATAATGTAGAAAGATCTGCTCAAGTAAACAAAAGTGCAGTTATGAATCCTGTTCCATTTTTACCGAAGACAGGATTAAAGGCATCCGATATCAGAGATAAAATTAAATATTTTGCTATTGATATAGCTGGAATGTTTGCTGCTGACCGATTCTACACATTTCAAGAAGGAGATGAAATTATTGGAAATTTTATAAATACAGGAGACAATAATATCAGTACTTCTTTTCAAACCTTAAAGATTTTAGCTCAAGATGGATCTCTTATTTATTGTGATCCAAGTCCTATTATGGGTGCAAATAGATTAAACGAAGTAGAGCGTAATTTATATTTTGAAATATATTCTCCTGCTAATTCAAATCAGTCTAGTGTTTTTTATGGCAATAGAGATGTTTATCCGATAGCAGACTTAACAGGTACTGGAAGTAAGACATTTAATCTTGAAGGTGATTGCTACTACACTAGCATAACGCTTCCATCTGGTGGAGGTGAAAAAATGCTTGAGGAGGCTAATAAATACAAGTCAAGTAGTTCGGATGATCCAGTTACCATATCTGTAATTTCCTCCACTGGAATAAATAACGTTGGAAAGTCAATATTAACTTCAAGACATTCTCAAAATGATTTTGGATCCGACAAAGATGTAGCTCCTGAGTTATGGGAGTTAGATTATGGCAATACAGGGGATATTATCATAAATTCTGAAGGATTATATACGTTTGAATACTCTGCTAAATTTGGTTTGTATTACATTAATACTGCTAATCAACAACCAGTATTTTTCTCAGATAATATTCAAGTAGGATTGCTAATAAACGGTGAGACTGTACGGTATGCTGACTTTCAAGACTTTACTACAGCTACAACAGAACCAACAACTTTTAGCAGCCTATGTAGCGTTTACCTTTATACTGGAGATCGGATTACTATATCTCATCAAAAGAGTGACGAGTACGTTAACGTGAACTCAAATGCCACTTATTACATTGATGGTAGTGATTATAGTATTACCATATCTAAAGATGCGATTGCAACTACACCTTTTGCTAAAAAATACAGAAGAGGGGAAACGACAGTTGAAATCTCTGGTGTTGCCTATACACCACCAGATAAGCCATTTATAATTAAATCATTGTCTAGGTCAGGAAAGATCCAGACCGAATGGAATAAGGATTATGGAAAACCCTACATAAAGTACGAGGCTCCAGCTAAATCTCAATTCATTAAGAATAGAGTACGATATAGCGGAAGATACATTGATGGAGGAGCAAGTAGCTCATTATCATCGTTTTTATTTGATGACTATACAGATTTACCAGCAGAAGTAGCTTCAATAAACGCTCTAGTACGCACCTCAGATCAACAAAGTAATGGTACTGTAGTTTTAGCGATGGGAGATAGGAATACGTTCTCATTATACATCGATAGAGGAATGGTAAGCACTGCCAACGGTGAGACATTGACAACACAATCAAATCAAATCATTTCTCAAATCTACCCCTTGAAAGGTGGCTTTGGTTGTAAGGATAAGATGTCTATTGTTAGAAAGGAAGGCAAAGTTTTCTATTACGATAGAACCGAAAAGGTATATGTACGCTATGCTCGTGAGGGTTTAGAACCTATCTCAGATAAAATGCAAAACTATTTTAAGAATAAGTCGAGCGTTAAGGCTGCCTACTACGATCCTTTTTATGATATGATCTTTGTTAATTTCAATAATTTATTCACAGCAGCTTATAGTGACAAACTCAGGAGATGGATATCCGAGTACGATATGACATTTACTGGAAGTTTTTATTTAGACAATAATGCTTACTTGTTTAGTAAAAATGATAATAACATAACAGAGTTGTATGAGACAAGAACTGGCACAAATTATGGTAATTTCTTGGGAGCAGAAACCGTAGCTAAAATCAAGTTAACGAGTAATTCAATTCTCCCAGTCAACGTAGGACATATTCAAATCAAAACTAAAAATTGGCAAGACTTTACTAGCATTTAAATATGGCTAAAACTATTATATATAACTCTTCCTCCGCTTCAACTGTATTCGATACGGACAATATTGCTGTAGATGAGAGCACAGGAAATCGCTATGTGAACGATAGAAATAGTTCTACTATTTATCGAATTGATAGTGGAGGTACGATTGAAACCTTGTTAACTGGCTATCAGTGGAATAGTTTAAAGTTTATTGGAGGATATTTATATGCCTCCCAAGATAATACAGGAATATCCAAAATAGATTTAAGTGGAATCGTATTGAACACTTATGCTTCAACAGGGACAACGGTTGCTGGAGACAACGGAAGAGGAAGTAATGCGAATCAGCTTGATGATAATACTGGTGTAGTTGTTGATTCATCCAACAATGTTTATGTTTTAGATAGAGATAACCACAGATTACAGAAATGGGCTCCTGGGGCAAGTACTGGAGTTACGGTGTTAGGTGGAGGTGGAAGTGGATCTTCTTCTAATAAATTGAATAAGCCTATGGGTATGGATATTGATTCCTCAGGAAACATATACATAGCAGATAAAGAGAATTACAGGATACAAAAATGGACTCCTGGAAATTCTACAGCAACTACAGTAGCGGGAGGAAATGGTTTTGGAAGTAATGCAAATCAATTACTAGAACCAATGGGAGTAGCAATCGATTCTTCAGGAAATCTCTACGTTGCTGATGGTGGAAATGATAGAGTTCAAAAGTTTGCCTCTGGATTCTCATCCTCTACAAATGCTACAACAGTAGCTGGAGGTAATGGAGCTGGTTCAAATGCAAATCAATTAAATAATCCCCATGATGTAGCAGTAGATTCATCAGGAAATATTTACATAGCAGATAGAGATAATCATAGAATACAAAAGTTTGGTTCAGGATCCTCAAGCTCTACAAATGGCACTACCGTTGCTGGTGGAAATGGTGCTGGAAATTCAGCAACACAATTAAATACTCCATTTGCTATTGCATTGAATAGTAGTGGTGATGTATTTATTGCCGATAGACAAAATAGTAGAATACAAAAGTGGGCAGTTGGATCAAGTTCTGGAACCACTATTGCTGGAGGAGTTGGGCAAGTTAGTAATGCTAATGCAACATCAACTCCTAATGGTATATTCATTGACTCATCCAATAACATTTATGTCTCAGATGGAGGTAATGAAAGAATAAGTAAGTGGGCTTTTAATACCCTTAGTTACACATTAAATAGGATTATTATTACATCCACAGTAGGAACTAGTGGTAGTGCGACAAATCAACTACATACACCTAAAGGTTTTCATATATTTAATAGCGATGAAAGCTATGTAGCCGATAGTATTAACAATAGGGTTATGTATTGGACAACTTCAGCTAGTGTTGGGACTCAGCTCGTAGGAAGTTTAAATGCAGCAGAGGATGTAACCGTTGATTCTAGTGGTAATTTGATAGTGTGCGATACCGCTAACCATAAGATTTTAAAATATACAAAAACGGCAACAAACACTTTTAACCAAACTCCAACGGTAATTGCTGGTGGTAACGGAAGTGGATCAGCTTTGAATCAATTAACAAGTCCAACCTTTGTTAAGTCTAACTCAGATGGATCAATAACCGTTCTTGATAATGGTAACGACAGAGTAGTAAAATGGGCAAGCGGAGCTAATACAGGAGTTGTTTTATCAGACTCATATTCCGCTCCTAGCGATTTGTATGTTTATGCAAATGGAAATTTATTAATCTCAGATATAGGTAATGACACAATTACTCTAGACACTGGTTTATCCGTTGCTCCAACGATGGCAATTACCTCTACATTTTCTAGTGGAGGAACTAACGGAGCGAGTACAATAGTATTGACATTCACCTCTAGTCTAGCCACAGCAAATTTCACAGTTAATGATATAACCGTTAGCGGAGGGTCGTTAAGCAGTTTTTCATCTACATCTAATACGGTTTACACAGCAACTTTTACCCCATCAGGGTCAGGATCAAAGAGTATTAATGTAGGA
>Ga0209603_1003615_pt1 | contig 13286 bp, 10 predicted proteins | sample COGITO_mtgs_1206_FD_184812 | JGI IMG/M metagenome (GOLD analysis project Ga0209603, IMG submission 184812) | Pelagic marine microbial communities from North Sea - COGITO_mtgs_120607 (SPAdes) (version 2) | ecosystem: Environmental > Aquatic > Marine > Epipelagic ... | reverse complement strand
CTCATCAAGGTCGTATTCACCCGAGATGAGCAGTCCTTCAAACAAGAAGGGGCCTGCTGGTACAACTGCAGCAATGAAACCATGAATCAAAGCCGTAAAGTTCCAGTGTTTACCGACCCCAAGGAACAACAATCCAAGATAGGCGACGAATAATCCGCCGTGGAGCGAACCAAAGAGACTGACCCAACTTGGGTCACCTGCAATGTATTTCATCGGCATAGCAAAGCCCATCAAGATGAGAAACGAAAATCCTTCAAGGTAACCGATGAGCGAGACGACACTCTTCATGCCTTGACCTCAACCATCGGTCTACTTGAACCGCACGAAGGGCAGAGTTGCTCCTCATTTCCGACGTATTGATGCTTGCAAGCAGGACAAACTGATGCGAGTTCCATCTTACCCATGGCTTCCACTGCTTCACCCTGAAGCGACAGATAACCGCTGTCTGCGTTGCCAACCGTGTATCGGCCAGCACCACCAATCCGTACCAACAAGTCCGGAGGTAGTGTCACCGTTCCAGTCTCATCAATGATGAGTTCACGGTCTTTGCCGAGGTTTTCAACATCAACATTCTCACCGTGTTCTGCAACGAATCGTCCATCACGTAGTTCCAGTGAACGGTTAGCGAACGCTGCGACTTCTTTCGAGTGGGTTACAATCAAAAACGAAACGCCGTCGTTTTGGTGCAGGTCCTTGAACAAAGCCAGTACTTCCCGGCTTGTCACCGGGTCAAGAGCACCCGTCGGTTCATCAGCCAAAATCAGACGTGGATTGGTAATCAATGCGCGTGCAATAGCAACACGTTGTTGTTCTCCTCCACTGAGCATCATTGGTAAAGCATGGGCTCGATGAACCATTCCAAGGCGGTCAAGCATAGCGTCGGCAAGTTTCAGTGCTTTTCGTGAAGAAACGCCCTGGTGTCGGAGCGGTTGAGCAACGTTATCACGGGCGTTCAAATTCGGAAGGAGGTTACCTTCTTGGAAAATGAACGATACCGTCTTCTGTCTCAATTCAACCAATTCCTGTCCAGTGAGGCGAGTCATGTTGTTCCCTGCAAGGGATACGGACCCAGCACTGGCCTTCATCAGGCCACCAAGGCACTTCATCAATGTCGATTTGCCCGAGCCCGAAGGACCAACGACTGCTATTGCTTCTCCTTCTTTCATGTCGAGGTGAAGACCTCGAAGAGCGACAACGTTTCCGTCTTCTGCTTTCGATTCGTACACGTGGTAAAGTCCATCTGATCTCAAAATACTTTCTTTCATACTTCACTCCCCCTTGAGTACACTGGCTAAGTCCGACTTCAATGCACGACGAGTGGTCACCAACAAAGCGATGACAACCGCAGTGAACACCGATAAGGACACCAGTAACAGCTGTGTCCACGGATAAACCAACGTTCGTTCTATCGTGGTCGATGAACCTCCAAAGATTTGGAAGATGAATCCGAAGATATCAAAGAATCCATTAAACGAGAGAGCGACGCCGATTCCAAGAACAATTCCTAAGGCCATGGAAACCATGACAATGGAAAGAATCTCGAACAACACCAGCCGTATGATTTGGTTTGGTGATGCGCCGATTGCTTGCAGAACTGCGAGTTCTTTTTGACGTTGACTGAGAACCAACGAAAGGAAAACGAAACTTGACGCAACGGCAGCTACGCTGGCCACAACGAACTGCAGAGAGAGAAGACCGGGTGTTCCGAAAATCAATCCGCCGTTACGTTCTACACTCTTGTGTGAACTGGACCAGTCAAGGACACTGGAGACTCTGAAGTCTGCAGACAGCGTTGATGCGAGCGCTTCGAGTTTATCGCCACCTACACCGTCAACTTCAACAATCCAGGTTGTAGAGGAATAATTGGCAACTTCATCTGCCCCAACCAGAGCAACCCACGATGATTCACCGATAATCAGTGAAGAACCCATGGTCGCTGCACTCACACCTGGAATGTATTGATGAACGCCAATGTAATCCATCGGTGTGGTGAACGGTGTAATGACAATTTGTACGGTGGTGTCTGCTAAGAACAGCGGTGCTGCAAGCGGCGGCGGTACTTGCGAAAGACCGGAAGCACACGATGTTTCGTTGGCGGAAGTTCCGTCCGGACAGGTTGCGTTTCCAAGCGTTGCAGTGGATAAGTCTGCGAATCCAAATACTCCGGTCAAGTCAGCGCCGATGAAGTTGGCACCTTCCATTGAGCCACCCATGAAGTTCACGATTACTGCCTCTTTGAGATTGGCATCTGAAAGGTCAGCACCGTCAAGGTTGGTATCAAAGAGGAGCGCTTGTTCTAAGTTTGCGCCGGCAAGATTGGCATTCGATAGGTCGGTTCCAGTGAGGTCAACTGCGCCGAAGTCTCGCCCGCTGAGGTCTTGTCCTGAGAGGTTCAGTCCAGACCAGTCCCCTTCCATCAAAGAGGAATAGGCAACAAACAAAGCGTTCGGGTCGGCTTGGTCGGTCCCTCCGCTGCTGAAATTGAATTCGAGTTTCTCCCACAGGAAAGTGATTTCTTCACTCTGACGGTCGGATGGTTTCAACAATTTATCGTTCAGTTGGTTTTCATCACCACGGCCTGAACCGGCAATGTCCAACGAATAGGCTGCATCTTCACCTGCGGAGAATCCACCGTTTCGGTAAGCAGCCATGGCTTTGTCTGTGTCTTCACCTGGAATCGCTTGTTCACTCCAGCGAAGGACATCTTCGTTGTCATCCAACAGAATCCATGTCAGTAACTTGTCTCCACCGTTCACGTCGTTCAAGAACAGACTTGGGACCGTCGTTGCAGTCGCAGTAACGTCCGCTTCGGTGAAATTGGAAACCAATCCGAGAACTTGAGCCTCAGAATATTGTTGCTCGAGTGTGATCTGGAGATCCGCACCAACCGTAGCATCGACGGTTTTCTCGTCCACCAGTGTACCGGTGTATCCTTGTACCGCTGCAAGCGTTACGATGGAAAGAGTGAGCAGCATAATGACTGCGAGGCGATTCACGGACTCGGCAGAGCCAGAGCCCTTGAGGCCGCGCTTGACATCGTTCAATAGAGGTGTTCTTCCGAGGATGAGTTGCATGATTTGTGGACCACGAGCCCCGATTCGGCCGAGCAGTAAAGCACCGCCAATCCAAAGCGCAAACGGTCCAATGATTCCGAGTAAGCCGTTGATGAAGAAGTTGAGGTTGAGACCGTCTTCACTGCCGTTAAGTTTGAGCCAGGCATCGGTAACTGCGAGCATTCCAAACAAGAAAGAAAGCCAGTGAAGCCATCGCTTCGGTTCAGATTTGGCAGTCGTCTTACGTACACCTTCTTCAATTTCAAGAGCGATGAAATCCCGAGCTCTGCTCCTGCCGAACAGGAGCGCTAGACCGAGGGTCGTTACCGCAGTGAAAATCGTTGAGCCAATACCCAAGGTTGGATTGACATCGAAATCTCCAGTCCTAAACTCCATGAATCCGACTGCTGAGAGAACGATCGGAACAGCGAAAAGGGCCAGTAAATATCCGGCTAACCACGCCACTGATGACATGACGAAAAGTTCCAACAGCACCATACTTTGCAGCCGTGGGCCGTCGGCACCTATTACGCGATGTATACTTACTTCCCTACGCCGTTGTTCAAGTGAAAGAACCAATCCGTAGATGAGAACTGCAATCGAGAGAATGACAATTGGTATCATAATGATGTAATCGAAAATCTGAATCAGGCCAAGGAAGATGTTCAGGAACGTGATTGTACCGCTCACAATGTCGGTATAGTACAGTTCAACGCCTTCGTCGGTGTAGCTTCCGTCTTGGACGCGGGTACCAAGGTCTTCAAGCCATTCTGCTGCATCAGCCGTTGAACTGGTTGGCAGTTGTCCTCGGTCAATGGTAACCCCGAGATACATGTGGTCGTTGTCCATCAATGCAGCACGCTGTGTCTCTTCTAACACTTCCCAAGTCGTGAAAATTGGGTTCGGTCCAAGGGTCGGATTTCCTAAATCCCACGGCTCATAGATACCAAGAACGGTGAGGTTTGTCGCAGTCATTGGCATACGGCAGTAGACCATTTCGTTCTGTTCAGGAGTGACTTCTCCATCGCAGTTTTCGTTGTTCACCGTCGCTTCCAACAGTGTTGATTCATCGACAACATAAGCGAAGGTAAGTGAATCAAGCACGTCGCCTACATTGGCCTTGGCTTCGGAAGCCACCGTCGAAGGAAGAATCACGCCGCGCTGCGCGCTGACGTTCTCTGGACTGGGCCATTCACCAAGGCCTGCGATGATGTTTTCACCGAGTCGGTCAGCAAATTCGCCGTCGAACGCTTCAGGCCCGAGGAAGCGTACAGCGCGGCTCGAAGAAATTGGTGGCCCTGCGTCGGCTAACTCGGGATAATCGAACGTCACATTGCCCCAATATGGATTGGCATCGTCGGTAATTGCTAACATTTCAAGTGGTTGAGCAACAATGAAATCTTGATTGAAGAATCCTCCGCTGTGTATGCCTTGACGGCCTAGAACCAGCGTACAGTCGCTGAACTCACTGAACTCCTCCATCAATTCATCACAAACACCGGTCATCGTTGTCGTGTTGTTTGACCAACCGCTGCTGTTTTCGACTGGAGTCCGGGCGTACTCGATTTTTGCATCGAAAGGCTCGCCCGAGAGAGATTCCTCGAAGAAGAGTTGCGAGAGGCCAACACCATAGGCAAGAACAGTCGTGATCACGAGCGATGCGAGGAAAACTCCAGCAATGACCGCAAGGCCACGCTCTTTACCGCGCCAAGCACTCAGACCAGCGAGGCGGAGTTGCGATGGCGTTTCGGCCAACTTGTGAACGATTCTTTGACCAATGTTTCGAGACGTAGCAAAATCATTGGTTTCGAGTTCGAGAGATTCGTCTCCCTTGGTCATTCTTCTTCACCTCCAACTTCTTCTTCATCCAAGCCCCATGCAGAGCGGATGTCCGACGCTTCGGTCCTTCCATCGTTCAACAGCAACATACGGTCAGCGTTTGAAGCCAAATCCGGATCGTGAGTCACCATGAGGATTGAAATCGGATTTTCCTCATCGTGACAGAGGTCTTTGAACAATTGTAAAACTTCCCTGCCGCTGGCAATATCGAGGTTACCTGTTGGCTCATCCGCCAATAACAACGGACGATTTCCCGCAATCGCACGAGCGATGGCTACCCGTTGCTGTTGTCCACCTGACAACTGGTCCGGAACGTGATTCATACGGTCTTCAAGACCGACTTTAGCGAGGGCAACCTTGGCAGCAGCTTCTGCGTCCTTGGCTTGCATCCCAGATAATTCGAGAGCCATTGCGACATTGTCAACTGCAGTGAGGTTATCCAAAAGATGGAAGTCTTGGAAAATCCATCCCACATGCTCTCTGCGGATGTGAACAACGCTGGAAGGATTTTTCTTACCGTAAATCTGGTCGTTGAGATGGATTTCTCCACTGTCTCCAGCAAGCAAGCCGCCAATGATATTGAGAAGGGTCGATTTACCGGAGCCCGATGGGCCCATGAGAGCAACCATCTCGCCTTGTTTGAGTTTCATATCAACGCCCTTGAGCACTTGCAGTTTGTTCGAGCCAGACCCGAAAGCCTTCGTGAGTTTAGTTACTTCTAGCATTTTCATTTCCTCCTAATCTTTGATTTCCCTAAGTCAATATATCAATACCTGTTTTACATTCAATTCATCGCATCTTCGTCGACAGGTTGTAGAATCAAACGAAGTGTTCGCCCAAGCAAGTCATGAAGCAACAGGGTTTCCTCCGTAGGTGGCTTGCCTTTGGTGTAGGTTTGGAGCATCGGTTCGTAAAATACATCACCTATACCGTCGGTCAATTTTTGAAGAATCTCAATAGAAAGGTCAGTGCGCACCAGCCCCCATTCTTGGCCCAATCTGAGACCCTCCCGGAAATGGCTTTGAAGCGGCGCGCTGCACACGGCAAGCCGTTCGTAAATCGGGTGATTTGGTGGAATTTGTTGGGAGACCATTTGTCCATTCTCAACAAAACCATTGTCGTCCCAAAACCGCTCTGTGATGAGCCTGGACTCGCGCATGTGACTCCAATATTCGGTGGCCGAGGTCGGATGGCCATGTTCATCCAAGCGCAAACGAAGCGCATCCAGTCCTTCTTGCATGACGGTGAAAAACAAATCAGCCTTGTCTTCGAACCAATAGTAGAATTGCCCTTTTGAGATTTCCAGTTCCTTTAAGAGAAGGTTGAGTGATGTAGCATCATAGCCATTGATTGCGAACTGAGCTTTGGAAATTCTGAGCACCCGTTCCTTTTCTTCCTGCGGAATATTAAGGAACCGTTTCAGGGGCATGAGCACACTTCAAACCGCCGGTCTGACCTTCGGTATAAATAAGTTTGTTCAGTATGAATAACGCTCTGCTCCCGCTTGGGGGGGGACTCATCATGCAGATATGTCGTGTTGTTTCTGCATCATCCTACCGAATATGGGCGGCAAGAGAGCCAGCCAAAACATACCGTAGTACCCTGCAGGAAGTTGGGGTGCTTCATCATGAACGGTTAATCGATGGTACGGTGTGCTGGATTTGAGGTGATGCGACGGATGCAACGGCAACTCGAGCAGCGTCCAACGTGAAAGGCGATGCCGGCTTTCCCAAGCATGAGATGCGTTTGCACGCTCATCCATACCACGGTTCAAACCGTGGTGTTGGATGTAATTAACGAATTCAAGAAGGAAAATGGCTACGGCCGCTTGCCCCAGGAACACCACCAGCAGCGGCCAAGCAGCGATGAGGAGGCCAGTAAGCAAGACTGCTTCCACAAGAAGGGCGTTGCGTGTATCAACAGGTCGGGCCTTGTAAGCGCCCTTCAACTGGCGAGGAACTGTTTGCAGGACATGGAAGTAAATGCCTCTCCCCCATGGGGATGAAGTCGGGTCGACAGGTCGCGCCCAGTGTTTGTGATGCGTGTGATTGTGCTCAGTGGTAAAATGGAGGTAAAGAACGGAAAAAAGCGACAACCTCGCACACCACCAACTGAACGACCGAGGTCGACGATGGCCTAATTCATGTGCTGCAACAACCCCAGAGGCGCCGTTGGAGAGACCCACGGACAATACTGCGAGTAGAGTGAGAGAACTGAGTCCATCTACCGAAACACGCCACAAAAGAGCAGCAACCAGGAGGATCGGGAAAAGGGCGTGCAAATGTGCAAGAACACTGTGAGCTCGTCCGTCTTGGAGAGGGTCAGTTGATGAAGAGCGCCCAAGTATGATTTCCAAGAAAGGGTAGACTCCAAGAAGAAGTACCGCAGTCGATGCCATCCAGAGGCCTCCGAGATACAAGGAAACGAACGTAATCAGCGGTGTGGCGAGGCCCCATAAGTGAGGTATCCAACGCTGATTCATGCCCTAAGGACACACTGCCCCCATGTAAAGGCTGCCTTCACTCTTTGGAGAATCGGCGCATAAGACGCTGGATGAAGGAACCTTTGCGGAATATTCCACTTTGGTATTCTTGCGAATCAAGTACCTGGTCAACGTAACTCGAGAGATAGTCGTCCATCAAAGAACACCTCGGCGGGACGAGTATGCGCCTCGAGCGTCAGCTCCACATCGGTAATCAGAGATTGCCCCGACGACGACATCGAAGACGTTGGTAAAAATACCACTTCGATGTTCTTGTTCATTCATTATTTGGTCTACGTATGTTTCTAGGTTTTTGTCCATAGTGCTTCCGCCTGTAGTTGTTGTTTGCTACAGTGTATATTTGGAACCGGCACTATATCAAGCCGTGGTAAATTTGCCAACACATAGGTGCTTTAAGTAAATCAAGTGTTTTTAACAACACTCTCAAGCATTGCGTCGAATTTCGCTAAAAACCTTCATGTTGAGGAGTATTTCTCCGAAATCTCGAGAATATGCGCAGAGCCTTCGAACCGACTCAGAAAGGCTCAAATCAAAAGCCATCCATTCGTTCTGTCGGTGGTTTGCGAGCAAGTCTTGTTCGTGGAGAACCAGTACTTGTTGAACGTCTTTGAGTGTTTTTCGAGCCTCTTCAATTCGGAATGAGTCCCTTGTCCGTATGTTGATCATCAGTTCCTTGAGCGAAGCATGCCAATCCGGTATTTTTTCTAAAGCGGTCGTGCCTGAAAGGGCTCTGGTAATTTGTGGATTTTCAAGAATCAGTTGCGACATGGTGTACGCGTGATCCATCATTCTTTCAAGAGATCTGGCAAGATTTGTGTATTCCAAAGCTTGCGTTCGTGAAAGATTCAATTTTGTTGCCACGAGGTGTGAATCCAGTAAGATTCGTACTTGTCTTTCAATCAAGTACAGGATTGCGTCGACTTCACTTTCTCTTTCTTCAGCATCGGAAAGGTATGCTCTGTCTTCGCCGTCGAATACGCTACCAATGTCACGGATGAGGGACGTCACTTGCAAGTACATCCTGTTGAGGCTCGCATGCAACGGCATGTCTCCTGCATTCATCAAGCATTTGAGGTCAATCTGCTCATCACTTTCTTCAAAGATTTCGAAACCACGGGTGCTCCGAAGAAAACGGCGGATTTGCATTGAAGTTGTCTTTTTAAGGCTCTTATTGAGGCGGACTGAAATGTTATCTGCCCCAGATATATAGGCGCCCATGAGATGGTCATGAAGACTGTTTTCGGGCAGTAATTCTGCATCAAATGAAACGTTGTTCTCTTGAGCACCGCTCAAAAGGAGTGGAGTAATTCGAAGTGCTCCGCTGGGCCTCCAATCGACGCGCAATGAATCGCGAGCCTTGAGTTGCTGCTCAAGAATCCACGGCTTTGGAAGACTGACTGTGAAGGTGCTACCACCCGTGCTCTGTAGTTTCCTTACTTCATGTTCCCCCGGTCCGAACGCCATAATATCATCACCGCCGTCTAAATTGACCTATATAGAATATACATAGTTTTGAATATATACTGAATTGCGGTGAGTAGAACCATGGAACCCATAACAATGGTATTGATTGGATTAGCATTGATCGTATGCGCTTACATGGCATGGAACATCGGAGCGAATGACGTAGCAAACGCAATGGGCACATCCGTTGGCTCAAGAGCACTGACGCTCAAGCAAGCGGTAATCATAGCAGCAATCTTCGAATTCAGCGGTGCTTTCTTTGCTGGAGATGCAGTCACTGATACAGTCCGAAAGGGTATTCTTTCGGTAGATTTCTCAGATCCAATGGTTGATGCTGCATTCTCCCAGGACATTGCCTTTGGCTTCATTGCCGCTATGATGGCTGCAGCGACATGGCTTACTATTGCCACTCGTTACGGCCTACCCGTATCTACGACTCACTCCATTATTGGAGGAATTATTGGCGTTGGTTTGATTCTTGAAGTCAAGCACGACACGTCTCTTATTGACTGGGAAGTTGTCCAGAAAGTCGTTATGTCTTGGGTTGCAAGCCCATTGATGGGGGCTTTACTCGCCTTCTTTTCCTATTACATCATCAAGAAAACAATTCTTGACTCCGAGAATCCGGTTGACCGGTCGCAATGGTTGGCCCCAATACTCGCTTTCCCAACTTTCTTCGTACTTGGGCTCGCACTTCAATTCAAGGCTCTGAAAGGGTTCTTCTCAAAAGCCGACAATGAAGGGTGGATTGAAAATAAATACGACTGGTTACCTGTCAAAGAAAACGGTGTGTTCAATCCATTTGCCGACAACGCATGGTTCCCAATTAACTCACTGATTCTCGCAGCCATTATTGGTGTCATAGCCAGCCTTGGGTTGTATCTTGTTCTTCGACGAATCGATATCAATGAAGAAAAGCGCGGCTTCCGTGGCGTCGAGCGTATCTTCGTTTGGTTGCAGATTATTACCGCTGCTTACGTCGCTTTCGCACACGGTGCAAACGACCGTTCAAACGCTATCGGCCCTATGGCTGCTGTTTGGCAAGTCCTCAGCAGCGATGGTGGTCAACTGATGGAAAAAGCACCTATTCCTGTCTGGCTGATTCTCTTGGGATCTGCTGGAATCGCTATTGGTGTGATGACCTGGGGATGGAGAGTTATGGAAACGATTGGTAAGAAAATCACTGACATCACACCCACCCGGGGCTTTGCTGCTGAATTCGGTGCAGCTACCACCATCCTCATCTTCTCTATGCCGTTCTTGGCAGTACCTGTCTCAACAACACACACGCTTGTCGGTGCTGTTGTAGGCGTAGGATTGGCCGGTGGTGCGAAGGCTGTTGACTTCCGAGTGTTCGGAAAAATTGCCGCCTCATGGGTGGCCAGCGTTCCTGCTGCCGCCTTTGGAGCAATCGTACTGTTTGTCGCCTCTGGAGGAGATTCGCTAAACATGATCGTCTTACTCCCTCTATCCTTCATCGCAGTTGGATTTGCTATCTGGAAGAGCAGTGGTGAAATCCATGTGGAAGATGCTCTGTCTGACGCAGGTGCTAGCGGTGAAGGAACAGGCCATATAAACAGCGACACAACACCGTTTGAGTTGTTCCACGAACACGCGAAGGCTGTCGAAAAGACCGTTGAACACATGCTTGAAGCAGTAAACACCGCTTGCGACGGCGAGGATGCATCCGAAGCCATTGGTGCGACAATTGCTGCTGAACTCGAGGCTGATAACGTCAAGACTGAAGTTCGACGCCTAGCAGGTGAAGACATTCGATTTGGTGTCCATGTGAGTTACGATGACTTCCTCTACATGGTCACTCGGCAAGACCGAATCGCAGATTATGCGCAAAATGTGGCGGAGCAGTTAGCATTCAGACCCCTGTTTGATGATAAGGAAGCAAAAGAAAATCTCAAGGACATGGCGAACGCAGTAGCAAATACTGTCGCCAAGTACGAAGATGCTGTCGAAGCATTACGCGACTACACCATCAGCGGAGAGACCAAAGCAGCGAAGGCCAAACTCGCTGAACTCATCCGAGAAGTGAACCTTAAGGAACACGAAGCGGATGTCGTCGAAGCAAAGGCTGCAGGCTATGTCTTCACGTATGGAGACGATGAACCCCTGGCTGCCATGCACATGTACCGTGTCTTACAGCGACTTGACGATGTCGCTAACGCCTGCGAGAAGGCTGCTAATGCCTTCCTACCAATCCTCAAGCGCTGAGCGAGGCATTGATAGCGAAGAAGGTCGACGACCGCTTATCAGAGCCCCTTCCCGACCGTGCCCGGCACAACAGTGGAAATCGGACTAGGAGTGAGCCTCATGGCTGGAATGGACCTCGCGTTAAAAGCAAAACTGCAGAAGCAACGTTACCACATTGTTGGTGAACACGGCGGCGTCAAAACATGCCACTGGACCAAAGAATCTCTTCTCCGTGACCGCCAGTGCTACAAGGGCAAATTCTACGGCGTTAAAAGTCATAATTGCATGCAAATGTCACCGGTTGTCGACCAGTGCAATCTTGCCTGCACATACTGCTGGCGTGAACCGCATATGGACACGTTGGAGCTCACCGACCAAGACCCACTCGAACTTCTCTACGAATCCGTTCGCGCTCAGCGCCGACTGTTGTCTGGGTTTGGAGGAAATCCAAAAGTGCCTCGGGAAAAGTGGCTGGACGCTCAAAATCCTAAGCACGTTGCCATCTCACTGAACGGTGAACCAACCCTCTACACTCGCCTTTCTGAATACATGGACCTGTGCCATAAGCACGGCATGACAACCATGCTTGTAACCAACGGCACGCTTCCAAAGGTTATCGAAAAATTGGATACCTTGCCAACACAACTCTATGTTTCGGTCGATGCACCAAACAAGAAGGTCTTTGATGAAGTCTGTAAGCCAAAATGGAACGACAACGCTTGGGACAAGTTCTCAGAAACTCTCGACCTCTTGCCGTCCCTTGATACTCGAATTGTGTGCAGACATACGCTGATGAAGGGCATCAACATGTCCGATGAACACATCAAGCAATTCGCTGCCCTCGACATGCGAGCAGACCCCGATTATATCGAAAACAAGGGCTATGTATTCGTTGGACACAGCCGTGAAAACCTCGGAGTTGAAAACATGCCAAGCCATGAAGACATCATGGATTTCTCTGCCAAAATTGCACCCTTGACTGGGCGGAAGATTTTGTCGGATTCACGTCCGAGTCGAGTGGCACTGGTCGGGCAAGAAATCTCTCCGATTCCAATACCCGAACCGACGATGTTCTTCCCTGATGATTTAGGAATCGCCCCCTCTGTCAAGCATTTGCAGATGGCGAATTAGAGTGAGGCGCTCGATACTGAAGACCAAGCGCTCATGTACCGGCTTTAGCAATACAGCGGGAACAGAATGGGCTTCACTGATTCATTCTAAACGTATGAAACCACGCGCGTTCAACCACGTCAAAATATAGATTTATGTTCAAACAAGTTCAGAACACTATGACTTTTTATTGAGCCGAGGAAAAAGAGCGGGCGTGTTCTCTCTGTATTTTTGATATTCAGGATGGTCTTCCCACTTCTTCAAGGCTCGTCTATCGAGCAGAGGTATTCCACTGATTTTCGTTAAGAGGAGATAGATGAACACGGGGGATATCCAAGCCACTCTTTCCAGACCTGTAAAACAGGAAATACCGAAGAAGGCGATTCCAGTCCATAGAAGGATTTCTCCGAAGTAGTTCGGATGCCTCGAGTAAGCCCACAAACCAGTGTCGATCCATTTACCCTGATTCTCAGGGTCTGAATTGAATACCTTTTTTTGGTTATCAGCTACGACTTCAATGCCGAATCCGAGCAACCACATGGACAATCCAATACTGTCCCATATTCCGAATCCAGAGGCTGAATCAGCTTGACTGTTGATTACAATGACGACAATCATTGTTAGGAAAACCCACAGACCTTGGATAGTCCATGGTACGAGAAATCGGACCGGCGAAGTTTTGAGTCGATCAAAGCGTCCGTCTTTTCCAGTTCGATGAATACGAAGATAAAGAAAACTGGACAGGCGTATCGACCAGATAACGACAAGTAAACTGACGAGGATTTCTCTCAAACTCGGAGGTTCGGACTGCGACCCTGCCCAAAGGCTGAATCCAACTACTGCAAGATAGGTTAAGCCTCCCGTCAAGTCATAGAAGCGTTCAGTTTTCGCTATGGATGCAGGTATCCATGCTACCCATTGTATGCCAATACACATGACTGCACAATAGAGTACAGCAGAGTATCCATTCAAGAGGATTGAGTTATGCTCAACAGCACGAACCGTCAGAAAAACAATGAGAAAAACAGAAGTTACAACGGTTGTTGTTAATCTCAAATCTTGACGAGTTGAACCCATTGCTTCCAGTTGTTCGAGTATCATCATCTTGTTAA
>Ga0209603_1003613_pt1 | contig 13291 bp, 7 predicted proteins | sample COGITO_mtgs_1206_FD_184812 | JGI IMG/M metagenome (GOLD analysis project Ga0209603, IMG submission 184812) | Pelagic marine microbial communities from North Sea - COGITO_mtgs_120607 (SPAdes) (version 2) | ecosystem: Environmental > Aquatic > Marine > Epipelagic ... | reverse complement strand
CCAGTTAGTGGCAAGCAAGGAAAATATGGATATCATTATGTTTCTGATCCTAGTAAAATAGCAGATGTAGGCACCGATGCTACAGCCAATCCTGGAAACTTTAAAGAAGCTGCAAGATTGATTGAACTCAACAAAGCCTATTTGGTAGAAGAAACAATCGAATATGTTAATGCAACATATCCTTCTTTGGTTTACAACGAAACCAAATGTCGTAGAGATACTGGATTGATTGTTGACGGTATTGTTAAAGATTTACGTGTAGGTGGAAGAGAAAACACTCTTACAAATCAAGGCGCATACTATGCAGGTGCCGTTGCAGGACAAGAAACAGAAACTGCCGCAGCAATAACAAATCTAAAAGCTATTATCACAAACGTACTAGCCAACGATTCAGGCAATGGTTATGCAGGAACAGGAAGTGTTGCTCAGATATTTGATGAAGATTATGCAGCAGAAACCGAATCAGATACACAATCTAATGCGTTGGTCGATTGTGTTGCATATTTTAATAATGTAAACTATAATCCTCCATTAAACAACAGTGAAATGGATGTTCTACTGTGTAATGATGGTACTATTGTAAGAAACATTACTGTACAAAGACAAGGCGGATTTATGATGGTGCTTGACCCAGAAGGTCAAATATTAACACGTTCGCCTTATTGTCAAACAGGATCAAGTTTTGCACAATCAAAAGGAACAAACAGAAACTTTGCAGGCGGATTGTTTGTTGACGGATATGCAGGTAATATGCCTGCAACTATTGACACAGTAAATAGTGCATTTAGTATTAGTGTAAGTTCACCAACTGATCAAGGTTTATTTGTAAGAAGACCTCCTACACCGTTTCCGTTCTTTATCAACGGTGCAAGATATCAAGTTAACACAATATCTGCATACGATAAAGCTACCGGAACTGCTACATTTATTTTAGATGAAACCAGTAATCCAAGCGAAAGTACATCACGCAACATAGATAATATTACACAGGCAGCAACCGCTGTGATGCGCACAACTACTGCACATCCATACTCAGATGCAGATCGTGTTACAATCAGTAATGTAAATGGTATGACTCAAATAAACAGTGCTACGTTGTATGTTAAAACCACAATCAATCCAAATGAAGTTGAACTATATACCGATGCAGCTCTAACAGCAGGTTATAATACCAGTGCATTTAGTGCATACACAGGCAGCGGACTTGCTCAAACGTTTGTAGTTGGTCGAGGGTATACTGGCAGCACTGGTGTTGACATATTTGTACAAAGTGGTGGTAACAGAAGTATGTTAGCAAACGACTTTACACAAATCAACGATTTAGGTTTTGGTGCATTATGTGTTAACAACGCACTAGCAGAACTTGTTAGTATGTTTACGTACTATTGTCACACTGGATATCTTGCACTAGACGGATCTCAAATACGTAGTCTTGGAGGCAACAACAGTTATGGTATTTACGGACTGGTTTCGGCAGGCGCAGATCCAGATGAAGTTGCTACAGATGTTACACTAGGTGCTAATATGGTATTTCCTGGAAAAACATTTAGAGCAGATGGCATATTAGATTTTTCAGCTGCGGCACCGTCTACAGGAAATATTAGTGCAGGACAAACACTAACACAAGGCTTGATCAATGCTACTATTACCGCTGTTACACAAGCAAGTCCAGCATCAGTTACTGCAACTGGACATGGGCTAACCAATGCCGATCTAGTTACAATATCTGGAGTTGTTGGTATGACAGAACTAAATGGCTTGCAGTTTTATGTAAGTGTAACAAATGTTAACGAATTTACATTGTACACTGACGCTGGACTGAGTAGTGCATATGATTCTTCAACTAACACTGCATACACTAGTGGCGGTGTTGCAACTAGAGCAGCTAATGCGACAGGTATACTAAGTTTCACAGGTGAAGAAGATGGTAGTGGAGATCCTACTAGATTGTATGTACATACCACAACAGGAACATTCAACACAACTGCAACTATTACTTCACCTACAAGTACAAACGTTGGTATTCCGGCAACAGTTACATCACTTGACAACGATGCACCGGAAGATTCGTTGTTTATGTATGTGTATGATTTAAAAGAATTACCGCATAACGTAAGTGAAGTTGAAATACTACACGATACTGGACTATATCAACCATACGAAATAACAAACGCAAGTGATGCCAACTTTACATTAAGTAGTTACGACATTGACACTAGTAGTGCAGTCGGACTTACAGGTACATACACTGCTGATACAGCTATCTTTAAAGTCAAGAAAACACGAGCTGACAACTACAGTGTTGATATTACAGGAGGCGGCAGTGGAGCAGGTGCAGCCGGCGAGACAATCATTATTCCAGGTACACTGCTTGGCGGTGCTACACCTGCTAACGATGCTACTATTACAACAACAGATGTAGACGGTGGAGTAATAACGGCTGTTAGTATTGCAGGTACTCCGAGATTTGATGATAGTACTCCTGTGCATGATGGTAAAGTATGGAAGTTAAACTTTGGTACTGGACTTGAAGGAACAGCATCAAATGGGTTACAAGAAGATACTGACCACGATACCAAACTTGTAATACGTCACAAGCAAAACTTCTTGCTTGATGACTTTGGCACAGAAGAACTACCAACTCGTCCAAGTACAGCATTTACGTTTACAGAAGACACTACAGAGTATGTATATCGTACTATTTTATTCGGTAACCAAATCACTGATGGAGTAACTACAGCGGCTAACCAGCGTATGGTAACATTTGATAGTAACTTTAGATACACTGATTTAAGTGTTAATCAAAGTATAATAACTGCTACAGAAAGTTTCTTTAGTGCTAACAGTACTGTAGATTCAAACTACACTGATATTGTAGCCAATGCCACACCAAGTGCAACTATTACAATGGGTGCTACTGCTGCAACTACAAGCACAGACGGGAGTAGATTTATTGCAATTGGGCAACTAGATGCCACCGAAAGAACACGTTTAGCAAATGCTGATATGATTGTTACATGGGGCGGCAAAACCTATCAGATAGATGACTATGCAGAATACTCATACACAGGTGGCAGCGGCACTGTTGCAATGGCTGTAATACAGATTTCTGATGTTGCTAATACAGATATTCACTGGCCTGCATTGAATCCTGGACTTGCTAAGACATTGGTCAACAGTGGTGGTATAACACTAAAAGCTGGATTATCATCTGGAGAAGCAGCAGAGATTACTGTTAACATTAGTACCAACAGAGCAACAGGACACGATATGCTTGACATTGGTACAGGTGGATTTAACACCAGTAACTATCCAGAACGTATTTACGGTTCACCATTTGGATTTGCTCCTGTTTCGGCTGGCGATGCAATCGACAGTACTGGTAATGCAAGTGCAGCACAAGTACAAGAACGCAACAAAGGTCGAGTTTTTGCTACACTTACTGACCAAGATGGTTTCTTCCGTGTAGGTAGATTCTTTACAGTCGACCAAGGTACTGGTAGTGTTACATTTAATGCTGCACTTGTTCTTACAAACATTGATGGTATTGGATTTAAGCGTGGTGTGCGTGTTAACGAGTTTAGCAACGATGATACGTTTACTGATGCCAAAGGCGATGCAGTACCAACACAGACTGCAACAGAAGGTTACATAGATCAGCGTTTAGGATTTGATAGAGATGGCGCTACAGGCGGCACTGTAATCGGCCCTGGCGTAATGAGTTTAGGCGGTCCAGGCTTTAGTCAAACTCCGATGAATAGTGATATGAACTTGGGTAGTAATCGTATTACCAACTTGGGAACGCCTACTGCGTCAAGCGATGCTGTAACAAAACAATATGTTGATCAAAAAACAGATCAACTAAATGATATTGGTGATGTAACTATTACAGGAACTGGCGCACCTATTACTAGTAACATTTTAGCATTTGTTGGAACTAACCAACAAAGTGTAAATGTTGAAGTAACTGGCGATATTGGTCTTACATATACAAGTGGTAATAGTATTACAGCAAATATTAATACTGGTGTTATTGTTAACAATGATGTTAATGCTAGTGCTGCAATAGATCAAAGCAAACTTAATATGAATGCTGCGACTACAAGAGTAAATGCAGTTGGTATTACACAAGCAGACTTAGGGTTGGCAAGTTTCCATAGTACACAGTTTACATCAACCAATGGATGGATAGAGCTCGAAGACTTGGGTGTTGTAAATGCTAAACTAGCAAATGATGATGTAACTATTGGTGGCACTAGTATTGCACTTGGTGCAACAAGTACAAGTATTACAGGCTTAACAGGTCTTACATTTGATAGTGGTACTATTAGTGGTACAGTTGGTATAAACATCACAGGTAGCATTACACATACAGGTAATATTGTAGGTCCAGCAAACAGCGGCGCAGACAATGGTGTGAGTATTGGTAGTAGTACAAATAGATACAACACTGTATGGGCAACGACATTTAATGGTGAAGCAACCGCAGCACTATATGCCGACCTTGCAGAGAACTATTTAGGTGATGCAGCATATGAACCAGGAACAGTACTTGTATTTGGCGGTGATGAAGAAGTTACTGCATGTACTGCCAAAGGTCAAACTAGTGCAGCAGGTGTTGTTACAACCAATCCAGCACACTTAATGAATAGTGCATTGCAAGGCGAACATGTAGTAGGTGTAGCACTACAAGGGAGAGTCCCTTGTAAAGTTATTGGTAAGGTTGCCAAAGGTGACATGCTTGTTACAAGTGCTGTACCAGGTTATGCTATTGTCAACAACACACCAAATGTCGGACAAGTTATTGGTAAGGCAGTTGGAACAAAGGACGACAGCGAACGTGGTGTTGTTGAAGTAGTAGTAGGGAGAGTATAATGGCACAACAAACAATAAATGTAGGCACTGGAGCAAATACCGGAGGGGGAGATCCCCTCCGCAATGCAATGATAAAAATCAATGAAAACTTTACAGAGTTATATGCAGATATAGCAGCACTAGAAGATGGTGACATTACTACGGATATCAAAGGCAGTGTGTTTGCTGATGATAGTACATTATTAGTAGATGCTGTAAATGGTGTTATTCCGGGTTATGTAAGTTTAGCAACATTGCAATCTGAAGTAGCAGCAAGCGCAGACTTTGCTGACTTTCAAGCAAGAATAGCAGCATTGTAAATATACGATAAATATAAAAAAGAACAGGATTTAGAGAATGGCAAATAGATTTCCACTAGTAGTAGACACAAATGACGGTAACAGACTGAAAGAAATCCCCAGTGGCGACTCATTAGATTTTTCAAGTGTTGGCATTGCTAACCTAACTAGTCTAAGTGTAAGCGGATCACTAAGCGGTAGTACATTATCTACCACCGGAAACGTTTCCTTAGGCGGCACATTAAATGTAACCGGTGCTAGTACAATAACTACACTGTCAGCAACTACAATGACTGCAACTTCGCTAACACTTAATGGAAATCTTGTTGTTCCGCAAGTACAAAGTGATTGGACTGAAACAGATACAAACAGTGCTGCATTCATTCTCAACAAACCAGATCTTCAAGCTATTGACAACCTAGACGATATCGGAGACGTTTTTGTTGCCGATGCTGTTTTAAATGATGTATTAAAATATGACGGAACAAGTTGGCAAGCATCGCCGGAAGCAGGCGGTATAGGATTTGCTGATTTTAGTGTTGTAACCAATCCAGCAAGCGGTCAAGGTAGTTTGATATATAATGCTGCTGGTGTGTTTACATTTACTCCTGCCGATGCACTAACTACAGGTTCTAATATTAGTTTACTAACCAATGATAGTGAATTTACAACCATTGCTGAGATTAATTCAAACGACTATTTACAACAAGGCGATGTTATTGGTAGCGGAAGAATTACAGCTACAGCAGCAAGTGGGCAAGTTACACTTACATTTGATGCAACAGGTTTGTTAACAATTGAAACTGACACACTTGCAACTGTTACAGGCAGAGGTGCAACCACTACAACGGCGCTCGAAGCAGATGCATTTAATCAAGCACCTACAAGTACAAGCACCAACACACTAAAAGATGTAAGCATAGAAACACTTGATATTTTAACAAGTATTACAAGTACAGCAGCCAGTTTTAGTACAGGCGGCAGTATAAGTGCAACCACAGGTACTGTTACTGGACAAACAGTAACAGCTTCAAATACATTAAATACACCGACAGTTGCAGGAGTTGGATCTATAACAAATACTGCTACAATCTCAGTAGATCCAGGAACAAACAATGCTCTCAAGATCGAAAGCGGCAGGCTAGAACTACTAGCAATCACGCTACCACCGTCTTCACCAGTGGCAGGACAAGTTTTCTATGATGGCAGTGCGTTCTACGGATATGTAGGCGACAACGGTAGTGGAAGTGCTGGTGCTTTAACGTTTCCGGCATTTTACTCAACACTTGGATTACAACTTCCTGCATTTGAAAATGCTGATTTGCCAACCGCAGGAGACGGATCCAATGAAGGAATGATAGCATGGGATTTAACAAATAGTAGTGTTGTAGTATTTAATGGAACAAGTTGGGCAAACGTATAATACTAGTTTCTGATAAATATGTATAACAGGAGACTAACATGGCAATTCAAGATATTAACGTAGGGCTACTTGCTAACGACGGCACAGGCGACGATTTACGAGAAGCATTTATCAAAGTAAATCAAAACTTTGATGATTTAGATTTAAGAGTTGCAGGCTTTACAGAAATCTCAGCAGAAAATATTGGCGATGCTGGTTACGGAATATTTGCACAAGAAGTTTCAAATACGTTCCAGTTTAGAAAACTATTAGTCGATCCATTATATTCAGATACAATGAGTATACGCATTAGTGATGACGGCAACAATGTTTATCTATCTAGTGCAACTGGGTATACTAGAATAACTGACGGAACTACAAGTGCTGTTGTATCACCAACAACTTTTATTACAATCAATGGTACCGGTGCTGCACAAGCAACAGTAGCAGGCGGCATTGCTCCTAGTATAACAATAGATAGTTTACTTTCGAGAGAAACAACTCCAACACTTAATGCAACACTAAATGCTAATAGTAATCCTATTACTAACATTACTTCTCTTAATGATATTACTATGGCAGAACTTGAACAAGCGTTTGAATGGGATTTCGGAGACCTAACAAGAAATAGAACTAGCATTATTGATTTTATTTTGAAATCAATAGATGTTGACTTTGGTACATCTCAGGATGTATTCTCCCCTGCAGATGGCACTGCTGATTTTGGAAATAGTAACGCAACATTCGATGAAGCTTTGTAAGGGGATATAAATGGCACTACCAAGCTGGACTAAAATATCAGGATCAGAACTTGCAAGTATACAAGAAAGAACTGATGTTAGCATTGCATTACCGCTAGAAGAAACAAGTGGTATAACAGTTACGCTGATATCTGGTGCATTGCCAACTGGACTTCGTATTAATGATTATCGTATAAAAGGTGTTGCAGTCGAAGTTAGTAAAACCACAGAGTTTGAGTTTGTTTTAAGAGCAAGCAATACCGAAGGAATATCTGACAGAACTTATAAAATTGTAGTCGAAGGAGCTGATGCTCCTGTGTGGCAAACACCCGAAGGTGAACTAGGATTAACTAGAAGTTTCAGAAATCAATACTGGGTCGATACTCTTAATACCGAGTGGGGAATATATGAATCAAATGCTGGTAGCAGTTGGTTGGCTGTTGATGTTGATGTGTACGAAACTATTCCGAGTAGAGAAACAGGTAATAGTGGCGACTATGCTTATGTAAGCAGTTTAAAACAGTTTTGGTATAAAGTCGATACACGCTGGTATAGAATAAACACAACACAAATACAAGGCATACTTGGTAATGATAAAACACTTGCTATTTCAAGTACTGTGCCTAATCCTAACATAGATGATTTTTGGTTCAACACCAATAAAAGCAACGACGGATTAAATCTAGTATTAAGATATTGGGACGAAGTTGCAATGGTATGGAAGCCACTAGATTATGTTGTAAGTAAAACACCTCCAATATCACCGTTTGAAGATCAGATATGGGTTCACATTTTTGATGATACATTTGACTTTCAAATAAAAGTTTATAATGACAGCGAAAATATTTGGGAACTGGTTGATGCTACTTATAGTACAACGCCTCCAGATAGACTTAATATTGCTTACTTTATTTTAGACAGCAGCATAGTTGACTTTCAGTTAGAAGCAATAGATAGAGATTTAACAACTGGACAAAGTCTAAGATATTTTATTGCAGATGAAGACGGAGAGTTGCCTCCAGGTCTGAAACTTACAGAGGATGGAAAAATATCAGGTATTGTTGATCCATTATTATCTTTGGATGTGGATGACGCAGCAGGGTATGACACCGGCGAGTATGATACTGTACCATTGGACTTGGTTGTATTAGACGATGATGGCTACGACAGTTATTTTTATGATACTACATTTTATGGATTTAGTACACCAACAAGACGTCCAACAAAACTAAATCGCAAGTATACATTTAGAGTAACAGCAGAAGATGATACTAGTTTTAGCAAACGTGAGTTTAGTATTTTTGTTGTAGGAGATGATTTCTTACGTGCAGACAATACTATAATGAAAGCTGCCACAGGATTATTTACAGCAGATAATACATATCTACGCAAGCCAGTATGGTTAACATCTGGAAATCTTGGAGTCAAGAGAGCAGAAAACTATGTTACCATCTTCTTGGATGTATATGATCCAAACTCCTTACTAGGTCAAATAAGCTACAATCAACAACCATTTAATGACGATGGCACTCCAAGTGTGCTGCCTCCAGGGTTAGTACTCGATGGAATCACAGGAGAACTAGCAGGAACAATACCATATCAACCAGCTGTTAATAGAGAATACAAGTTTACTGTCGAAGCATTGAGACAAGAAGTAGATAGCGATGATGTAGTAGAAATAAATATCGGTGTATATGAAGATACACTCACTGGCACATCTCAAATAAAAATAAACAAACTTCCTATTAATAGAGACGACGGTGTCGACGATCTATTAAGTCTCATTGAGCAAGACATAGTTATTGATAATCTAAGTTACACTGTAAGAAGTGTTAACAATGAAAATTCTGAATACGACTTATTAAATCTTAGTAGACCTTTGGAGCCAACATACAAAGCTAAACGTATTAAAACTGCATATAATAATGCCATTGGGCAGGATTATATATACATACTTGATGACGGCGATAATAGAGTAGATGCTTGGAAAAATAAAACACTAAAATATAGTGCATCTGAAGCATATACTTTAGTAGATAATGATAAACAAAACATTCTCGGAACAACTATTACACGCAAATGGCATACTATGGTAAGATACACTATCGATGCTGGTGATAGTTCAGGAAACTTAGATTTAAACTACGGTGTTGCTAATATAGTTGATACGGGTGATTATGTAGCAGATTTTGAAACTTGGCTAGCAGGCAAAGGTATTGATACTACATACTTGTATAAAAGAGTAAGCTCAACACCTACACAACTAATATTTGATATCCCACGTAACTCTATTGTTGAAAATACTATTATGAATCAAAACCTGTTTCATACCGATGACAGTGTGTATGGAAACTTGGAAATAACTCGTGGGCAACAGTTCTTTAAAGTATTTTTAGATAACACACTGCAACGTGCATTTAATCTATCAAATACGTTAGACGAACAATCGGGTCCGCAGATTACATTAGGAGTATTTAAAGATACACTGATTACTAAAAAAATCGGTGTAACAAATGTTGATACTATAAGCACTATAAAAACATTCACTGTAAATATACTTGGAGAAGTTGATAGTACAGTAACATGGGTAACCAAGCCAGACTTGGGTACTATTCCTGCTAATAGAACAAGTTACTTACAACTAGTGGCTAATACTACGTTGGCAGGTAGTAATCTAAGATATGATTTAGTTGGAGGAAAGTTGCCCAACGGATTAACACTAAAACGTGATGGCGAAATAGTTGGAAAGCCCAATCAGTATACAACTGGAACAACATTAGGTTTGACCACCATTGATACTAGAACAACAACATTTGATAATAGCACTACAACCATTGATAGAAAATATGTATTCAAAGTTCTAGTACGTGATTTGTTTGGTTATAGTAATAGTATACAAGAGTTTACACTAAATGTTACAGATACAGATGATAAAGTATATTCAAATGTGTTTATCAAACCATACTTAAAACCATCACAGCGTACAGTTTTTAACAACTTTATCAATGATTACACAATATTTACACCTGAAAGTATATATCGTCCCTACGATGAAAACTTTGGTCTTAAGAAAGACTTAACAACATTGGTATATGCAGGCATCGAATCTAAAAAGTTAGCTAACTTTGTTGCTAGTACTGCATTAAATCATAAACGCAAACGTTTTGTATTTGGAAACTTAAAAAGCGCAGTTGCTAAAAAAGAAGGAACAAATGAAGTTTTATATGAAGTTGTGTATGTTGAAATAACAGACCCACAACAGCCAACCAAAGGTAATACAGCAGTATCAATAACATCGCCTACTGCAAACGATTTAAAAATAAATCAAGTTAAACTTGAAGTTAAAGATGATCAAAGTGCAGCAGAGGTTGGACTTGATACGTTTCGTATAACAATGCGTGAAGGTGATCCAGTAAGAATAGCTGCTAGTAGTGGTAGTATTTCTATTACAACACGAAGTGGTGAAGTTGATGTTCCGGCACTCGGACAACTTGAAATAGTTTTAAACTCAGGACTAGTGATTGTTGTTAGAAGTAGTTCAACTACATCGACATCAAGTGGTGACCCATTTAGATTTAGGCCAAAAACAAATGTACTAACAGTTGACAATGTTGGCGTAAAAACAAGTCAAACTCAAAATGTAAAAAGATTTATTAGTAACATAGGAAATATGAGAAAACGTATTGCTGATATTGGTGCAAATGATAGACAGTTTTTACCTTTATGGATGAGAAGCAGTCAAACAACTACTGGACAAGAGCTTGATTATATAACAGCAATGCCTATATGTTATTGCAAACCAGGAACAAGTGCAAGTATTATTGAGAATATTCAAAATGCAAACTTTGATTTTAGTCAGCTAGATTATGACATAGATAGATATATAGTTGATAGAACAGAAAATAACGAAAACCAACAGTTCATTCTGTTTAATGATTACAAACTAAATGTATAAATACTGTTGCTAGAGAGGAAATAACATGGCAAGTAATATTGTACCCGATACAATCGACGATACATATCCAGTCGCTGGACAGGATAATAATAGTCAAGGATTTAGAGATAACTTCAACATTATAAAAACAAACTTCACCGCAGCAAAGAGTGAAATTGAAACCTTGCAGAATAACACTGCTAAAACAAATGCAGACAACGTATTTTTTGAAAACACTCTTTCTAGATATACCAAGCTACAAGAAACTACAACACACGTTGGTCCTACTAATGTCAGTAGTGCTACACCATTGAGTTTTGATGCTGGACATTTTTATACCATAGTAGCTTCAAACGATGTTACATTAACACTTGAAGATTGGCCTACAAATAATGAATATGCCGAAATGTTAATACAAGTGTATGGCGATGGCGCTGTTAATAGAACAGTAACTTTTGCATCAACTTATAGTGCAGGTGCAAGTCAAATGAGAGTTGACGGAAGCACTGAGTTTGGTGGTGGCGCAGCTATTACAACAAATACAGTAGTAACTCGTAGTCATCTTGTCAAGGCATTTACATATGACAATGGAACAAATGTTTTCCTACAATATTTAGGAACATTTGCAAACGTATGATACATCCTCATCAGCCTGATTTAAGTGAGTTTACAGATACACAACTTGAAGAAAAGCTACTCAAGTTGAATCATATGTATTTCATAACCGATAATCCTGATGTAAGACAGCAGATGATTTTGTTAATAGATGGCTACAAACTTGAAATAGAAGCTCGTAGAGCAGCAGCTAGAAGAAAACAAATTGAAGATCAAGAAGATAATTCACTTGACGATTTAATAAATGTAAGTTAAACTTACTGTATGCTAATGAAAACAGACACTCTCGGTATCCCACGGTTTACAAACAAAGACTTAATCGATATGATCTATAGTGGTCATGCGGATAAAGTGCATGTGGTATTGTGCGATGCTAACGACGATGTAGACAAGTTCAATGTCGCTATGGAAGAGCAAGGCTTTGATAAACTACAAAAGTATATCCCATTAGATGTAGATCAAAAGACTTTTGACGGTGTATGTCAAAGTGAATGGTTTATGCCTGATGAATACAAAGACATTAATGTATATGAGTATGTACTAGGCAAAGCAGAAACACCTTGTCCACAACACGTACAAGATCGCATATGGCAAGAATTAGATGCTTTTAGAGAACGCGGCATGAAAGACTTACTACGCTATATGATTTATCTTGTAGACTTTATGCGTGAGAATGATATTGTATGGGGTGTAGGACGCGGATCGAGTGTAGCAAGTTATGTTCTGTATTTGATCGGAGTGCATAGAATAGATAGTATAAAATACAATTTAGATTGGCGTGAATTCTTGAGATGAATATTTACTTGGTTCAAGCAAGTGATAATCACGGACCAAATAAGTTTTTGCCGCTTGCAGTAGGATATCAGTGGTGCTATGGTAAGAACGACAGCTGTACACTTAAAGATGTTCTTATAGAAAAAATAGAGCCTAAAGACTATGTAGCAACTATGGAATCTCCTGACTTGGTTGCAATGAGCAGTTATATTTGGAACTGGGAATACAATAGAAAACTTGCTATCGAAATAAAACGAAAGTTTAGACAATGCAAGATTATCACAGGTGGTCCACAGATAAACAAATATGATCCTGATTTCTTTGACAAGCATCCTATGTTTGATGCGTTTGTACACGGCGAAGGCGAAGAAGCATTTAAGCGCATACTTGCAGGTGATGACTGGACAACTATACCTAATGTACAAACACTGTATCATATGCCCGAGCCAGCAGTGCGTAGGAAAAATATAAACAATATACCTTCGCCTATACTAGAAGGATTTTACGAACCTATTATGGCAAAGTATCCTAAAGACACAATGTTTCAAGTCACTTGGGAAAGTTTGCGTGGGTGTCCGTACCATTGCAGTTTCTGTGACATAGGCGAAGACTATTGGAACAAACTTACACTGTTTGATATCGAACGTTGCAAAGCAGAAATAGAATGGATGGG
>Ga0209603_1003611_pt1 | contig 13292 bp, 30 predicted proteins | sample COGITO_mtgs_1206_FD_184812 | JGI IMG/M metagenome (GOLD analysis project Ga0209603, IMG submission 184812) | Pelagic marine microbial communities from North Sea - COGITO_mtgs_120607 (SPAdes) (version 2) | ecosystem: Environmental > Aquatic > Marine > Epipelagic ... | reverse complement strand
AATTGACGACATATATTTTATCCATTGTATTGTTTGCGAGAATATCTCCAAACAGATTCTTTTTTAACTTTAGCAAATTGTTCTACTGGTAAGAAGATTGCAATTTCCCATTCACTCATAGGAACTCTTACTGGTTGACCTTTTATTTGACTATTAAGATAGCGTTTAAAACAGGGTTCGAACTCTTTAAACTTTTTAGTCGATTGAAGTAAATCATATCGTAATTTTAATCTACTCTTATCATTAATTTTTTTAGGTGCAGTATCCATTAAAGCATCTAAGAATCTTGCTCTTACACCGGGAGCTAAATAATGTAGATTTAAACCATAGAATCCACCTGGTGCTGGTTCAACCATAATCACCATAGGAAACCTATCATAATATGGTAGTGTAGCTTTATGCTTAGGATCATAGAAGTACATGTACATACTACCAGCGATCTCTTTAGCTGATGGATCTAAGGCATCATCCTCCAACAACTTACGTCGAGATACCTCGCCTAATGCTTTAACATTTTTGCGAAACCAATTCTTAGACTCTTTAGTCCTTGCTTGGATGCCAGCTCTTTGAGCGCCTGCTTGTAATGTATCAAACAATGAAGCCATTATTTACTATCCATAATTATTTTACTCATACCTTTATTTATATCAAATAATTGTTTACATTTGACTGAAAGTATGTTATAATAATATAGTTGCCCGGCGGGATAGAGGTATACTATTTTTTCTTCTTAGTAGTAGATTTTTTCTTAGGAGGAGATTTCTTTTTCTTGATAGGACCACCGATAATTTTAATACCCATTGCTTTTAATGTATGTTCAGTCCATATTTCAAAGGACCAACCGCGATCTTCCGCATAGTTACGAGCAGCATCCCATTTATCAGTATTCTTTATATATGTTGTTACTTCATTGATATACTTCTTTGTCTGTCTTGATGGTTGTTTAGGTGGTTTTGTTTCTTTATCTGGCTTGATCTCAACAAGTATGACATGACCTGATTCCATCTTAATAAGTAGATCTACATAGTATCTATGCATCTTCTTATCTACTTTCCATCTATATGGTACGACCACCTCTTCCGAATTCCAAGCAACAATTTGCGAATTTGATTCACACCATTTAAAACATGACTTCTCCCATAAAGATCTATACGTCACCTTAGAAGGATCTCCAACATATTTTTCTGGTTTTTTAATTTTGTATTTACCTGAATAAGCCATAACAATATTTATAGGCATAAAAAAAAGGACCCCGAAGGATCCTTTTAAGTTGTTACATCATAATGGTATGGTTCCAATGTTAGACGCAAAGCCCATACTTCTTATTAATCTGTAGGTTTTACTACAGTGTTCTTTTAACTCTCTTGAGCTAGCTTAGCAAAGTAAGACAGAGTATCATCTTCCTCAGCTTCAGCAGTATTACCTACCGGAGCAGATTCAGCAGCCATGACTGGTTCAGCAACTGATTGAGCTACTACAGGTTCAGCAGCAATAGGACCAGCTTCTACACCCAATACCTTATTGAACTTAGCTTTCAATTCAGCATAAGACTTGTAGTTTTCAGCCTTAGTGAAGTCTGCAAGGGAATGAACCTTAGCATATACTTCTTCTAGCTTTTCTTCGTCTGAGTTATACAGAGCTGATTGACTACCAAACTCTGACTTGTCGTAGTTAACCCAACCTTCAACCTTACGAATCTTAATCTTAAAGTCAGCACCTTCCCAGAAATCATAAGGGTTGACAGGATCTTCATCTTGGAATTGAGGTTGCATTACATCCATAATCTTATCAAAGATCTTCTTACCAAACTTATAAAGGAATACTTTACCTTCATTCTCTGGGTTAGAAGGATCCGAGATAACAAGGATATTTGATACATAATGTAAACGACGCTTACGTTCACGAGCAAGTGCTTTATCTTCATCTCGACCACTATTCCATAGAATGGTGTTTGCTTCTGAAACTGGATCATCCTGTCCAATAGAAGTCAATGAGTTTTCGATATACCACATACCGGTTGGACCTTGAAAACCATGATCCCAATAACGAGCCCACGGTAGATCTTCACCTTCCTTGGGTGGAAGGAATCGAACTACTGCATAACCATTACCGGCTTTATCACGCGAAGGTTTCCAAAAACGGTCATCACCGTATGATTTTGTTTCTGCTTTTTGAGATACAGCTTCTGCTGCTTGAACGAGTTTGTCAATGGACGAGCCACGACTAGATTTTAAATTACTTAAAGACATTTTATTTTTTCTCCGTTGTATTAATTGTATTGTCTGAATTATCCACTTTGTACATAATATAAATTATATTATAACACACTATCATTAATTTGTAAAGGACTTTGTTACGACTTTTATCATTTTATCTCGGTCAATCGAGACGTATGGATCGTACTTATGAACTTTACGTGAGATATCAGGCCACATGATAGTCTCTGTTATTTGTTTATCTGCTTTATTCATAAACCCTGTGAGCTTATGAAGTATGACCACAGTTTCTAAACAAATTTCTTCTTGCATAAATGCTTTAATAACTACTGGGTATTCGTTATCTTGACATTCTAGCAATTCATCAAATGAGTTGACCAATGATGATAGTTTATTTATATCGTTTTTAAACCTATAAGATAACGATTCATGGACCTTAATCATATCATTATAGTTAGCTTCACCATCAGGACCTAGCATATCACCAACATACTTTACGTCCTTAATGAAGTTAGACACATAATACTTAACAAGATCTTTACCGTATGTCTTACCCAACTTAGCAAAGAAATACTTGTCTCTTCGTTTAAAGAAAGATTGAGGATTCACCCGAGTCTTATAATGGTACTTCACTGCATTATACCCATCTGTTTCAAAATGTAGCTTTAATGCGTTATAAAGTTTATAAGACTCGAATGGATCCATTTTACTTAAGACAAGACTCATATAATGCTTCCAAGTCTTCCATTTCGCCAGTCACTTGAGCAAGTGTTTGCTTATGATATACTCGAGCCAACTTATTCAGATATTTCTTATCGATATCAACTTTATCATTAAGAGCTTCAATAGCGTCTTTAATATAAGCTTTCTCTGAATCGATTCGAACCATTGAATTAGAAATTTCAGTCATTGCATCTTTAATGGTCTTACGATCGTTTGGTGATGATGGAATAATAATACTCATTTTTGTTTCCTTTATAGTTTAATTTAATTTTATTACAGTGGCAATTTGTTGCCAGTTTCTACTTTGATTAATTTTAACTCTGATGCTTCTACTTCTAACTTTTGTCTAATGGATTCTGATAACAGCCGCTTTACGTTTGTATAGTCCATCATTCTTTCTTCAGCTAAGTATGTAATGGCATCAATATAACTTAACCGTTTTGTCATGACAATTGATTCGACTGCAGCAGAGAATCTTTTCTTTGTCATTATTTTAAAGTCTTCTAATTCACTCAATTCATGACCCTCAGTAATATACAATCCTTATTAATTCGACCAGCTGGTACACTGACCTTCGTAGTAAGACCTTTAAAGACATTATCAATTTGTTTCTGTGTCTTCTTTAGAATCTCTGGTAGTACATCATCCGGCTTTCGAAGCCCACATGATCTACTTAATGTAGCATCAAAGTTCTTTAATGTCGAACCTTGCACCATGAACCCCGCAGAGTTGTCTGTAACGAACTCTGTAAGCCTCTTCTGTTTAACATTATAAACATATAGGACCCTCGCACCTGGGATCTGAAGAGGACTGATAGACGCTAACTTACTACCAATATCTTCCTTCAGATAATTAAGCTTGGACACTTGTTTATCTGAAGACTTTGGCTTAATAGCACGAGTCTTACGTACTGCTTTATTTGCCATTTGAGCTTTTTCAATATCAGATAAAACAGTATCTAATTGCTTAATTGCTTTCTTTAACTGAGGTCTTGTCCAATGAGAATATGCTTCAACAGCTTGTTCACACTCTTTATTATATGATTCATTTAATTCATTATACAATGGTTGTATTTGATCAGCAAACATTTTAACGCCTGGACCTTTAATACCATGTCGTTTAATTGCATTGAATGCATCAAACTTTGAAGTAAAATCCTTATCAAGCCAAGGATCAACTACAGCTTCATCGAATTCAGCATAGAGTGTTTCCATCATTTTAGTACGCATACGATCTTGAATCGATACAATCACTTTAGGTTCAGCTGTATCTTCTACAACTTCTTCTTCAACGATTTGCTTACCCTCTTCAATTAGACCGTTTATATGAGCAACAATAAGATTACGTTCCCTATCGTTATAATTAAACCCAGTGAAGTGAATGGCTGTCAGCTTTGATACTGGTAAGAAACGACCATCTTTAAGCTTCTTAAGATTCTTTAAGTCATCTTTATCGAGCTGAAGATATTCCTTAGCATAACGAATTGCCTCACCCTTAAAATCCTTCGGGCTAAGCTTATAGTTAAACCAGTTCGCAGCTTTACTCCACTTAGCCCAATATCCAATTTCATCTTTTGGTGTAGTAGCCTCTGTGTAAACTGGCATTGGACCAAGGTGTTGGCTTTCGATGGAAGTACGATTACTTCTACCTTTAGCTCGTTGCTTTTCTAGTGCTGCTGACGCCATAAATTCTCTCCTCTAATAATAACTATATTATAACACATTTTTAACAGCATGTAAACAGTTATTTTCCTATGTGCTTAATATCGCTTTTAGGAACTACTTGATATGCACCTTTATTGAATGCAATTGATACAGTATACTGTGCAGAGATTTCTTTCTTATAAGAATCATCTTGTACAGTTTCTACCGGTGGTGTGAGAGGAGCAGACTTATATTCCTGTCTATCCCCACGTAATGCATGTACTGACGTTACACTTAATTCCATCGGTTGAAATTCTGGTTTGTACTTCTTGGGCTTATTTAATGCCTTTGATTTACGTTTGCGCCCATGCATATCATAGCGCAAAGAATTAGTATACATCATTAATAGTCATCCTGCATTGACTGATAGTTTTCGTACATTGTAGAACCTTTGATAAAGTCATCAACTTCTCTATCTGAGTAATACATATTTTGTTCTGAGAAAGCATCAAGATTCTTTGGTGCGTGCTGACCAGCTTTCTTTACAGACTTAGTAAGAGCACGAGTATCTTGTAGAGCAATACGATCTTGAAGCTTTGTTTTTTTCTGAACGTTTTTATGAGCCTTTTTGATCATACGTAAACGTTGTGCTTGAGTAAGCGGTTTTGATTCTTTCATAATATAATCCTACTGTATGTTAGCTAACATAATTGTTTTGATATCTTCTGCATTCCAACGCGTTGGCATTTGTTGCGAAACAAACTCAGCAGCTTCATGAAGTTCTTCGAAGTTATTTGAAGCACCATTAACTACGACAGTATAGATATAATCTAGTGCATCATAAGCTACAGTGCTTTCGACTTCAGTGACTTTAAACGTAATGTAATCTGTAAAGTGAAGCATAATATAGATCCTGTATTATCAATTTATATGGCTATTATACCATGAGTATACGTGAATGTACACTATTATTTGAAATTTCTTTTATAAATATCCAACGCAAAGATTGCTGCTGCACAACTCATGGGTCCACCAACAAGGGCGAACATTACAAAATATGCTAAACTTGGTTCTGCCATATTCTTATCCTTCGGTTAAAAAGCTTTCGTACTCACCGGGCATCATACCGGTGATGAGGAACTCGCGCTGATCAGCATCGAGAGTAGGAAAAACATCCTGGACGAGAGTGTTTGTATTCTCGTATATATCCAGTTGTTTTTGTGTCACGGGTAAATCCATGACGTTTACCATGTTGGTCATCTTATTCAGTTTATATACTAACATAATATAGTCCTTATTCTTCTTCAATAGTTACTTTGTAAGTTTTTCCGTTTTCATCCATCACTTTAATAGTGCGCTTAAGTGATAGTAAGTATCCTTCGTCTTCATCCAAATCCATATATGGACCTTGGATATCGTGTATAAGAGACTCTTTAGCAGCGCTATCGCTGATCAATGCATTTTTAATTTTATCTGAAATATAATCATTATATACTGGGTTCATACTAAGTTTGCGCTCCAAAATTTCGCTGCTAATTTCTCTTCTAATTTGTGTGCTTCTTTTTCCCAAGGTAGATCCATATAGTCTACAGTATCATCATTAACATGGGCTGACTTCCATCGTATTCCCTTAGGATTGACAGTAGTATCTAATTGGCCTCTTGCGAACTGTCTAACATGAACCATTTCATGAAGTACCGTGCGAACAATCATGCTGATGTTCATGGTCTTATTTACTTCAATAATGAAACTTCTCATTGGCTTATTGCGACCAGAGTTCTCAGTCTCAGCGACTGAACATAAACCATAACTGCCCTCACCTAAGTTTTTAAAGGCAATGTCTATGTCCAAACTGCTTAACCGAGTAAGACCAAGCTCCATCATAGCAAATACCGCTGCGGTAGTAGCTATATCACGGTTTGCTTTAGTTGATCCAGTAAGGTTGAGAAGCATTTTTGAAGTCCTGTTTAATTAATTTATGTAGCTATTATACCAAGATTTTTAACGAATGTACACTGTTATTTTCATTTTTTTTAGATTCTTTTGATATAAGCTTATTACTTTTTGTTATATCATCTTCAGTAACAATGATTGTTTGCTGGAATCGGTTAGGGAGTCTCTTTGCACCAGTAGCTCTTCTAACAGCGGTCCTTCTCATTCTTTTCTCCTTTGATTAATTTATATGGGTATTATAAGCTATTCTGCGACTAATGTACACCCTAAAGCGTGACTATATAGTCATTTGTGGTCTTCTTTCAACATGCGTAAAAAAACCGCCGGAGGGCGGTCTTTTGTTTACTTTAGAGGATTGCTAAGGTAATCCATTCCATCCCAGAGTTCTTGTATTTCTCTCTGCATCTTAGAAACTTTACCTTCAAACTTTTCGACATCTTTAACAGATACTTCAGCCCGTTGTACTACACCTTTCATGGCTTCCATTTCTTTCTCAACAGCAACTAACTTCTCTTGAAGAAGAAGTAACTTAGTTTGTTGTCCCATGATTGTTTCAAGGTTAACACCAATCGTTGCTAATTTTGCTTGTAGTTGAGAGATATCATTATCATCGAGTTCCTGTTTAATCAACTGGATGTCCTCATGGAGAACAGTCGTATCAGGTATATCATATGCTTCTACCGCTTCAAGTCTTGCATAGACAGAAGAAGCTGTCCATATTCCCCCTGCAATTGTAGAGATAAATGCTAGTACAATTGCGATTTGTGCTCCACTAAATCCTACACCGTCAACTTTCATTATTGACCTCCATCATGACAATCTGCCAAATTCTCGCCTGAGCCAATGAAACAGTCATAATTGCTGGCAGTTGGACCGTTTAGATAGAAGTCGCTTGCAGAACCGAGAGCTAGAATTTCACTATTTGATTTCATTACATCAATAGCAGTATCATAAGAGCCGTCAATATATACACCTAGCGTTACAGCATTAGACCAATCGACTGTAACTAAGTTATTGCTGTGATCGAATGCAAGAGTATCTGCAGCATCGGTAAATGTATTGCCTGATTCAAGCGCAGCATTATTTAAGAAGTCTGTAGCTTCAGTATTTCCTGCAACAGCCAAATAAGCACCAGCGGCATTAGCGTGTTCGGCGACATCATCTAGACTTTGGTTATATGAATCAACATCAGTTTGGTCAATGGTTAGGATTTCGGCATTGTTAACGACGTATTTTTGGAGATCTTCTTGTTTCTTAACATCATCTGTTTGTTGTGCTTCAACAGCCATATCAGCTACCTGTACTACAGTAGACATATCTACTACAACACTGGTAAAATCATTAATTGCATCTTCCATCAATTCAAGTTGAATATTACCTTGATCAGTCAAGAACTCAGTGGCAGTATATGCTTGAAAATTAGTCATGCCAGCTAACGCGCTATTGTATGCTTCTGCCTGTTCGGATGTTATGTATGCGTTTGCTTGTATGCCATATTCAGCAACAAAAGGATCTGGTTCATAACGTGCAGTGGTTGCAGCGCCGACATATTGGATGCCAAGGTCGATCTGACTTACGAGGGCTGTAGAAGTAGCTACTAGATTATCTAGTTCAGCTGTCGTCGCCGCTACGGAACCGCTCAGAAATAGACATACCGCTGCCGTTTTCATCTGTCTCAGTTTCATTTGTTTCTCCTATTCCTAGAATTTTGTTATACCACTCTTGGGTAGTATTATATTTTGAGATCACTGTTGGTTCAATATCGCGGCAAGTCTTCTTACCTTTCTTGACGTCACAAACTCTGTGATCTCCCTTACCTTTTATAACAAAACCATAATCTGGAATATACAATTCAGGACTTGACTTCATAGCCAAATATGCCCGCTTTCCTACTAGCAATTTCCCTCTTGCTAGAATAGGGCATGGAGTTCCTGATATAAACATAGAACGCCATACATCTAGATCTTGACACATTCGAGCAACCGCAGCCACTTTCATGCCAAGATCAGATAATACTTTAGTATCTCTTCTTCTATTACAGTTATCATCCGCTTTAAACTTACCACCGGATATTCCAACAACACTAGTAGAAATAGATCCGGATGCGCCTTGAAGACACGTTTCCACTCCATTACTCATATATGATGGACTAATAGCTGATGGAGGCGGAATAGGCTTTCCTGCACCAGCACCATTATTAGTCGTAGTAGAAGATGTATCAGTTGTTGTATTATTACTACTAACGGTGGAACTCACATTAGATGTATTTAAACTACCTTCTTGTGTATTCGTACTGTCAACGTCATCTTCAGCTAGCACAACATTGCATATTAATAACAAAACAATAATATATTTTTTCATCTCATCTCCACCGCTTATACATTTATTTATACAAATACACCTTTAAATCGTGTTTATTTTTTATCCACCAGCCATGACTTTTGTTGCAACTAAGTGACCGTTAGTGCCACCGGAAATAGTATCAGTAGGACCTTTATTTATAAAAAAAGTTTCCTTTGGGCCAATTCGAATTGTGCCAGGAAACGTTGGCTTGCTGTCACCAACAGACGCGACTGTTAATACAACAGTTGAACCAGCGGTGTTATGTATACAAACCAAACTTCCTAAGTCCATATTACTAGGTGTTGCCATTGTTTCATATGATGTTCCTAATAGAGTAATTACTTGTGACATTTTCTTTTCTCCTTAAGCGTTTAATCCAACGCTGTAGTTTGTTTTACCGTCGATGCGAGAAGCTGTAAGAATACTCTTACGGTTATCTTCTTCACTGACGTATGATACATGAACCCAACCACTATCAGGAATGCCTGGAGTGTAGAACTCAAGAATAAGTTGATCGAAGTCACAGTTCTCTTTAATCCATTCTGCTAGTTCAGCATTAGGAACGCCTGGTACTTCAATATCTGCTGCTTGACCTTTGCAGTGTTGTGACTTAGAACTACCACCAACTGCTTCGTTTAATTCAGGACCACGATATCCACTATTCAATACAGTTGGACCAAAGTGATCTCTTACTGGTTGTACTACCTTATCAAACAATACTACTGCGGCAGCCATGTGTTCTTCGTTAGGAGTATTATCAATTCCTTTACGTTCTGCAGTCTGACTCTTTGTAAATTCAGCTAAGCTAAAGTTCTTACTTAATTTCATTATAACTCCTATCGTATAATTTTTGAGATCATATCTTCAAATGCTTCAACCTTTTCTGTACGATTCGGCCAATGGATATAATCTTTTTCTGGGTTCTTTTTAAGGTTGCTTAATAATGGCAATATAGCATTGTACAATCTGTCTAGTTTGCCTTGCGCATCCTCTGCTGTATGATTCAGATCAGTTAGATCCGATTGCGCTTGTTGTACTGCTTCGAGTTCATCTTCATCTACAGCAGTAAAACCAAAATCAAAGTTATTAATATCTACAGTCATTTTTTATACTCTTTAAATCCTAATAATTTACGTGAACTAACTATTTCAAAAAACGTTTTAGCTTCAGGACCATTTAACTTATTATATGTAAACGATACTGAAGAATATATTGGTCTATAGTGCAATGTACGATCAGCCGGTACAAGCAATAATTGACCAGTTGTTACCATTTCTTTTTTCTTTGGATCTCCATGTCGAATAGGATTCATGAATGGATCGCTATTCGGAGATACGGCTAAAGCATCAATCATCTCTAATGGATTTGTTACTTTCTTAACTTCTTCGGTTGCAACACGTAATCTTTCTTCTGATGATTTGCGCGATTTACGAAAGCTAGGATCTTTAGAATCAACCTTATAGCCAAGCTGAGGTAACTCAATACCGTGATTGGTTCTTACTGATTGATCTTTAATCTTTATAAGCTTATGAATATAGTCTCTGTCTTTTACATCTTCTTTCTTTTCGGTGAAGCCACCTTCGACCAACCAGCATTCATTTTGATTGAATATGTATGTCATACCTGCTAGCTCATTCTGAATGAGATACTTTGCAGCCTTTAATGGATCTTTGATCTTTAAAGCATCTCTAATCTTTTTGCCATCTGGTGACATATAGTTAGTCTTCTTATATCGATCTTGATTAGCAGCTTTATCACCTTCCTTCTCATCACTCTTAACAGATAGAGAAGCAGATAAAATCGATACACCATTTTCATTTAATCCTTCAGTGTATCGACTAAGCTTATCATCTATATAGAGTCTTTGAATATCATCTCGATTCGATTGAGTAATTTCAACATCAGCTAAGTACGATCGATCACGATTCTTAGCACCAACCCATCCGATATTCTTAAAATATTTTACTGCGACTACGCACATTTGACAACCCTACATAAAGCTTAAAGTTATATTTATACAATATTAGCGTTTAAAAAATAAATGATTATCAATCGTTACTGTACGATTCATTTTCTTTGCCCAGTAAGGTTCGACATAATCAGCATGGTAATGTGTTGCACCTTCAGTCACATCGTTAATCATTCCATTCATAACCATAAGTGCAGCTCTTTCGCTATCGTTCCAGTTTTTACCTTCAAATGCTTCTTCTTCTTTGCCATCACAATAATATGAGAACTGACACTTCCATTTAATTGGAACTACCTTAGAATGATTATCCCACCACCATTCGCTTATTGGACCTTCATGTACGACACCACAAATTGTATTAGGATAACGATTAGAATCAACACGATTAATAATAACTTGAGCAACTGCAATCTTACCAACGAATGGTTGATTACCTGCTTCAAAATAAACAGCTTCCATTAGACAACTGTATTCGCTTTGTCGTGCTTCATCATGAGCGTATACCGGCATGTATGATATCGATATAAGAAGTAAAACACTTATTAAAAGAAGTACACGGTTTTTGTAATTCATAATTATGACCCCATCAACGCATTATAAGCTAAATGGAAGAGGGCCATTAAAAACCCACCAGCAATAAAGCTTGCAGTAAAAATCAAAATAATTTCTATAAGTCTATCGTTCATAATATAAGTTCTATTTTTATTAATTTAGATAACCATTATATCATACGCATCGATGAGTGTACACCCTTTTGTGCATTATTCTTAGATTGATTTGTTATAAGGTTATAACTTAGTTTTAGATATTTGTCCATCGAATAGCTGATACACAAATTTATTTGTGATGAGAGTGTGTCCTTCGAATAGTTTAACTTTCTCTTTACCGCCACTTGATTCGATTACGGCTTTAAAGTCAGTTAAACTATTCCACTTCTTTCTTGATTGACTAAGGTCTTTCATACCAATTTTCCCTTCCACGGATAGTTTCAGTTGGATTTTTCTTTTCTTCTTTCTTCTTATCGATATGAGTATCAGGACTATGGAACTTATCCATATTTTTCTTAACTGGGTTTTTTCGAAACTGAGTTATGTTTTTCATTATCAGGCTCCGCCTTATTATCGGATGCTTTATTCTTTTTACCAAAGATCGCATCCCAATTGTTATCAAACTGTTTTTGATTGCCAGCTTTACGCTGGTTACTACCTTTGCCACCTTCCCACTGTCCACTTGCCATCTTAATCGTCTCCTAATACGGCTTTAATTTTAGTCGCATCAACAATACAAGCACGGTCACCTTCATGATCGATCGGCATAGCACCGTCCCATGCAACATAGACGCGTTTACCTACAGGAATATTTGTTACCAAATCACCGATCGCTAACACTAATCCTGGCTTTACAGCCTTCGAAGTTTCACCAGTAAGGATAATACCACCCGCGGTTTTTACATCTTTTTCTACTTCAGTTAATAATACATTATTACCTAATAGCTTAATCATACGTTTTCTTCTCCAATTAAATTTAATATTTTATGCGCATGATCGATAAACTCATTGCGTTGTTCTATAGAAGCTTCGCCTGATGCATCTTTCCCGTGATCAGCAATATATCTAACATAGCATAACAATTCTTTTTCAAGTGAATGTAAGTTTAATTTACATGATGGACATTCTAATGATGGCACAGATGCGAATGCTGAATCATCACCACTCTTAACATCTAAATATTCCCCTTCGCCAAAATTAAAACCAGAAGCTTTTAAAAATTTTTCAAATACTTCTATCATTCCATCCCTACTCACATCTCTATCCATGACCCAATGTTCTATAATAGTATCGGGTGTGATATGAGGTTCGTCATAAGGATACTGAATAAACGAATAAGCTGGGCCACCGTCTTTTTTAGTAGACATTTAAATTACTCCACTTCACTAATTTCTTTCGTTTATTATGTATAGCTTTATACATCTCTTGTTCTGATATATCTAAGTTAGAAGCAAGCAACTGAATCATACATTGCAAATCACCTACTTCACTTATTAAATCATTAATGTTTTTCTGATCGCCGTATCGTAGTACCTTCGAACATGCTTGTTGAACTTCAGCACATTCTTCCATTAGTATAACTAATAGTTCTGATCGATATTCTGATTCAGATCTTTCGCGACCCATTAATGGTAAGCTTAGACTCATGCTTGTCCGCGTTTTTCTAATTCTCTTCGAATCATTTGCTTTTTCTTAGGTGTTGTATGATCATTCTCAAAAGCAGTTTTAAGCTCTTCATTAGACGTGGATCGCATGTAGTAGTTTTGCATAGAGCCATCTCTATTCTTTACTGATTCTTTAAATTTTGTAGGCATTAAATTTCTCCGGTAATGTGTTTGTAAATTTCTTTCCATTTGTTAAATCGTGGAATATCTCCACTATAATCTGCGTTGTGATC
>Ga0209603_1003610_pt1 | contig 13293 bp, 18 predicted proteins | sample COGITO_mtgs_1206_FD_184812 | JGI IMG/M metagenome (GOLD analysis project Ga0209603, IMG submission 184812) | Pelagic marine microbial communities from North Sea - COGITO_mtgs_120607 (SPAdes) (version 2) | ecosystem: Environmental > Aquatic > Marine > Epipelagic ... | reverse complement strand
TTGCGTTGGCTTTAATCATTTCCTCACGCATTTTAGAAAATTCACGTATGCCTTCTTCACGCATTTGTGTGACACTTTTTTCGATATTATTTAATCGACTGTCGATATTATTGACTTTTTCTTCCAAGACACGATACCTCTCAGCGCATAGGTCAACATGCGCTTCTAAATTCTGCTTTTCTAATTGGGTCGTACCAATGGTTGCTATCGACATATTGTTTCACTAACTGATTCTTAAATGCGTAATCGCATCGTGTTCCTAGTAGTCTTGATATGTTTGCCTGTCTGTTCTGCCTAATTTATATTTGCCGTTGTGTGCCTATTTCTTAGTAGTATTTATTGATTTTTACATTTTCTTAAAGTATATGTTTAATAGATCATCATTATAAGATTCAAATGTACTATTAATAAAGTTTACAGTTTCCGTTAAATATGGAGTAAATGCAACCCCATCAAAGTCGTTTTGTAAAAAATGAACTGTGTTATTGTTTAACATATAAACATCAGCATGTTCTACTGCGAACGTTATTTTCCACACATGATGTAGTCCTGTATACGCCTTTCCAAACTGATATTCAGCTAGATCTTGTGCTTTTAAACAGCTAACAGTAAAGGATATAGGCTGACTTCGCATGCCAGCTAATTGAATAAATGTATTTAAATTTTGTTTTTGATTATACGCTGTGACATCTTTTTCAATAGTATTTGTAACGTCAACTAGTGTATATACTAGATAGTTTTCTGGCAAGATTCACCTTATACTAAGCTACGTCCAAATGCTCTACCACCAGCAAACCCACCTGCAAATGCTGCGGTTGCGGCGGCGGCTCTAGTAGCAACTTTACGTGCTGTAATATCTTTCTCTACGCTGTCAATGGATGGATTATAAAAGTTTCCAGCGGATGCAAACTTTTTAAATGGCGGATATAGTTCACTACGGATTGCATTTGCTCTGTAATACTGTAACATACGAGTAGCTAATAATGTTTTTTGTCCAGGCGGTAACCCATTCCAGTTAACTGCCATACGTCTCATTGCTTTATAGTTGGCTTCTGTAATATCAAGACCACGTTCAATACGCATAAACAATCCGCTTACTTGTGGTAATTTTTGTCCACTTGCTATAGCTTTTAAATATTGTTTTAACTGTTGTTCTGGAAGTTGAGTTTTAGCTGATTGTATCTGTGCTCGTTTATCACCGCCACCACTTTTGGTAGAAATTTTATGCAACGCATGATATAAATCTGTGCCATCTCTGCGGTAGGTTTTAAAATTACCGTTACCAATCAGTGTTCGTTTTGCATAATCTTGTGCAATTGGCGCAGTGTTATAGTTACTATAAAGTATCTGCAAAGTTAGTAAATTAACAAAAGCAAAATTCAATGTATCACGCAAATCAGCAGTGTCAAGTTGCTGTCGTGTTCTATACAACTTACTTGCTTCGTTGAGGTCGTTTAAAAAACCAAACTGTGGTTGATTAGTTTCACTCATTGTGTGGCCGCCTTCAATCTCTGCCCATTGTTTTGCTGTGTATTGTTCCATACTACTATTTACCCAATTTTAAATCTATGTCTAGGAACAAGTTTTACCTTGTCACGTGCGGCAACATAGCCCTCGCCGCCTTTTGTGCCTTCAATACTTGCTTGCACATCCATTTCCGAATTGTCTAATTGTTGTATGACATCGTTTTTAATTTTTTGTATTTTTAAAACTAAGTCAAATACCAACGGAAAGTTTTTGCTTTCAGGCATTGCTAGAATTTTTTCTTGTTTGTTTTTACTTACTTTGCTGTTCTTTAGCCACTCTTCAAATCCAGTGGTAAGATCATTCCACCGCCCTGCTCTGCTCATTTGATTTACATATGTATAAATGATGTTTTTAATATCACTGAGGCCTTGCTGTGGTGCTAATAGCGTATCAATTGCGTTTGCATTTTTGTTAACTACTGCACGAATTTGATCTATGCCACTTGTATTAATCTTAGGTGGGTTTTGTGCAAGTACAGGAGGCATAATAAACAATGATCCTTCGTTTAAATCACTTGCTTTAACTGGAGTCACATTGCCTGCTAAATCTGTATGGGTGTGTACTACTACGCCTGCTTTACTAGATGAAATACGTTTTCCAATATCACTGTCAGTACGAACAAGGTATGTAACTTTATTTGGAGTAAACACATAATGACCTGCATTATCCACAGGCGGTAAAGATTTATACAGTAAGTCACCATGGATAAATCCTCTGAGTTCTTGAGGTACACTGTCTTCAAATGCATCCCATATACTAGCCATCTGTTGCGCATAAGCACGTCTATTATCGTCTACTTCTTTGCCTCTGCCTAGGATCATTTTTTGTAAATCCTGTGCTGACGTTACACGCCCGTTATACGACTTATTATTAAAGCCAGCAATGTCTGTTAATATAAAGTTACCAGTCTCATCACGACCAAATATAACTGCTGGCGTTCCGTCCCACTTAACACTTACGTCACTTACATCATTTCCAAATCGTGCAAGGATATCCAATGCTTCATTTGCGCCAGCACTTCCATCAACAAAAACTAAGTCTTCTAGGTGTTGTAACTCTCTACCCACACTACGCTTTGCTTCAGTTAATACTGTACGGAACTCTTGGAATCTCATCTGTTAAATGCTCCCTGCTTTTTCCATTGCTTCTTTCCACGGAGCAATTAGCTGTTCGTAGTTTGGATCGCCTTTGAGTTTTGCCAGCATGCTTTCAACAGTATGTGTATCGGCTTCCTTAGCACCCTTACCTAATAGTATCTCTGCAATTTCGTCCCAGTCATTTGCAACGACAGCATCACCATTGTTAGGATCAACTACACCCTTTGTTGGGCTAAACTTGTATCCTCTACCTCTTGCAAGACTAGAAAGTAATATAGCTCTGTCAGCACCTGTGAAATTTTCAGTGCCGCCACGCTTGGCGCCACGCTGTAGATCAGGATTGTCTGTAAGCATAAAGTCTGTTTGTACAAAACCGTTTTTAGGATTACCTTTTATAGGTGTGCGAAAGTGTATCTGTAACCCGGCATCTTTAATCCAACCTGCTTCGAATGTTCTGCCCTTGTTCATAATCTCTGAATCAGGGATACCTTGCTTTTGACACCACGCACTAAGTTTTGCAATTATTTCTTCTTTAGGTAACTCTCTAGTATCAGTATTAAGATCTAAGTCACCTGATGAATTCTTTTCAAATGTTCCATCTGGATGTGTTTTTGTACCAGTTGTTCCTAAGAATTCTTTTGGAGTAAACTTAAAGCCAAAGGTTTTATTAAGCCAATCAATAGTAGGCTGTACATCTGCAGTAGCAATTCTTGATGCAATAAGTTCCTTTTCAGGTTCGGTCTTAAAAACATTGCCGCTTTCTTTAAGATGAAAATCTTCCTGTCTTAATCTTTTAATACGGCTACCACGACGGATTTTTCGCTTGGACATTCCGCCTATAATATCTTTTACCTTCACAGCTTTGATACTCCTCTTTTAAACTTTCGAGGATCTTTTGTGCGGATTGAATTAATTAAACGTTTGTTTAAGTCTGCCGCTGTTTCAACATCAAATGTCTCATTAATTAAATTAATAAGGTTTATTGCTGTAACAATTACTTGCTCAGCATTTGCTTCAACAATTTGTTTCCTGTCACGCTTTGGTGACATAGAATTAATTTCTTCTAAAATAGATCTCGTTTTACGTTTCATATCAATACTATTTATAAATATTGTTGTTAAAACATTGGTGGATAGTACTTATAGCAACTTTGCACTTCCTGATCGTGAACTTAGGATCCATAGGCAATAAGAATTACTACCAGCTATGGGATGCGGGCAACAATTCAGGCTAATATCTTCGCCCGTTGTTCGTACATCATAATATAGATACATATAAGGTCAACGGCATCAATGTTTTAACAACTACTCCCTGCGTTTAAGTAAATTTTGTAATCTTGCGGCATTTTCTACTGCACTGGTTACTGGCTGTGCTGACTCAGTACCAGCAGGACTAACTGTTGCTTTGTTCTTTAAGCTCTGGTATATACTTGCCACTTGTCCTTCTTCACCTTGCTCATCTTCATCTAAATCAGTAATACGTAGAGTATTCATATCATAGCCCAAGTCCAACTTACTGCCAACACCACTACTACTGCGTGTTTTCATAAACTGAATCTGTACTCTGCCACGCTCACGCATTGCTCTCGAACTAAAGATACCAATTAGGTTATCTGCTGTATTAATCTTACTAATACCACCAGCAATATGACTGTGGTCAAACTCTACTTCGTCAACAGCGCCACGGTTAAGTTGCGAAGCTGTAACAAACAATATGTTAAGCTCAATAGCTAAGTTACGTAGTTCTTCTGATACAAACTTATCTTTAATAAACTGATCGCTTGGATTAACTTTAACACTAACAGGCATCATCAAGTCCAAGTAATCCACCATTAGTGCATCTACTTTTATGTTATTTTGTATCTGAAACTCTTTAATATACGCTTTGATATCGTTAATAGTTGCACCATTTGGCATTTGGATCATTTGTAGTACACCAGCCTTTTTACTAGCCATACGTACTTTAAGTGTAACATCATCTGAATTGCGCATTACATCCCTAGTACTCATGTTAGTAAGCATAGCATCTAGTCGCATACTACACAGTTCTTCACTAAGTTCCAAACTTACATACACTACATTTTTGCCTGCAAGACTCCAGTTAAGTGCCATATTTTGCATAAACAAACTTTTACCAGATCCACTACCGCCAGCAAAGATATTAAGTTCGCCAGGGTTAAATCCACCATACAATATTTTATCAAGACTTTCCCAACCAGTACTGTTTTGTCCACGATTGTCTTTAATTGATTGTATACGTCCTGCTGGATCGTCCCAGTAGTTAAGTCCAAAGTCTTTTGCTAGCCCAATACCAACAGCGTCTTTAATTAGTTGCTCAACACTTCCGTACTCATGCCGTTCTAGTTTATCAGCACTTTCCAAGATAGCGCCCTCAAGTGCTTTATGTCTACAGAACTTTTCGTATTCATCCATAAACCATTTTTTATGGTCATCAGTAATCTTATCTCTTACATCATCAAACTGCATACCAATCTTGGCTTTAATTTGCTCGTGTGTGGGGAGATCATTATATCCGTCTACGTGTTCTTGTATAAAGTCCACAACAGGCTGATACTTGCGGGTAAAGTATTTGCTGTTCGTAATTGCATTACAACGAACAAACAAGTCTTTCTCTGCTAGTAAAAACTCAATATATAACTTTTGTAGGTCTTCTGTATATTCTTCACTCATTATTTGTTAACTTTTTCAATATGTATTCCTCTCGAGTGTAGATCATCCGCCAGGCAGTATCTTTAAGTGGCACTGCGCCATTCATATCCATAGTTATAGCGTATTCCCAGTAATTTGTCAACCAAATAAACTTATCGTTACCATCACTACGTTTTGGGAACCAAGCAAAATGTTTGGTCCAGACTGATTTTAGATCTGTGTGTGCACTTATGTGTTTCATTCTTGCTGCTCTTCTATAAAAATCATCATTTCTAATGTTATAGTCATCTACAATAGGATTTAGCAAGTATTTGGATTTTTGTTGTGTTGCTCTCTGTTGCATTTAATATGCTCCTTACTGTAAATAATCTTCCATATTTTTTAACTGCATCCGCAGCATCTTTACAACCTTCCCACGGAGGGAAACTAACATTCCACCCACGTTTAATTGCTGTTTTAACTAATTCTATACCTGCAGGATCCGCATCAGGTACTACAACTATTTCTTTTTTTAAATCATCAATGATATCACACTGCACATCACTTGGAGTATTACCACTTGTAGCAACGCCATTTACTAGTAATGCATCCATTTGACCTTCTGTAACAATTGTATACTGATGTGAACGCTGGTTATCTAACCCATACACAAAATTCTTAGGCATCTGATGATAGTATTTGGGGGTTGCTTTATCAGGAGTATTGCCAACCCATCGTGCAGTGTACCCAACTATCTGTTTCTGATAATAGAAAGGCAATATAATACGATTACGGAAATGGCTTTCTGGTGTCCATAACCATTTATCGTAAAAGCTCATTTTGCGTTCTTCAATATACTGAACAGCTTTTATAAAACTTTCCAACTGTCTTGGTTGTAATTTACTAGTGTCCCATTTAGACAATTCTGTTGCGTCTTTTGGCAACTCAGTTAATTTCCAAGTAATTTTTGCTTTTTTCTTTTTTTCAGTAGTCGATATAAATTGCTGTGCTATTTGATCTTTTTCGTTTTCTTTAAGTAGCTCAAAATTAACTCGTTGTATTTGTGCAGGGTCAGCGCCAAATGCTACTAGTAAATCACTTAGTGATTTATTAATGCGCTTGCCTGGACTCCATCCTGTTTTGTAATTACAATTAAAGCAATTATATTGTACACGGTCAACATCAAATGCTAACCCGCCTCGTCCACGAGTATCTCTACTGTGACCACGAGTGTTACACATTGGACAATTGCCACTAACCCATCCACTGGGCGACTGTTTCCAGCCACCAGGAATGCTCTGGCGTACAAAATCTAAAACTATCATATATGTATATTAACTTCTATATAACACTTTGTCAAGTGTTCCTTGGTTGCCTGCGTCAGCAATGTAAGTAAAACGTACCCACATAAACATGCCATCAAATGTAAACACCTCTAATCCAGAATAATTTGTTAACTTCCAATGATCTTCAGCATCTCCTGGATTAAGTTGTATTTGGAACCAATCACGACCAGACGTTGGATTTCTCTCTAGTGAACCTTGTGCATAAAATTTACCACTAAAGTTAGTAAAATATGCTACAACTGTATTGGTTCCGTCACTATTTTGAGTTTGTGCTGTACTAGCAAACGGACTTGTCTTGTCTCTGTCTCCAGTGAAACTATCATCAATTAAGCTAGGTGTAATACTACTAGCTGGGTTATCTTTTACTTCTAGTACATAAGTTAAACGTGAATTTTGATCACTATAAAGACCAAATTGTAGTGCTTCGCTGTCTGTATAAGTAACAGTAACATCATACAATGCAGGAGATAATTTACCTAGATCTGATTCAGTTAGCCTCATTAAAAGACTACTAGTATCATTGTTAAGTGTAGTTAATGTTTTAGTTATAACAGTAGCTTTAGTTGTTCTATTAACTATGTTTGCTTTAAACGTTTTATTAGTTAAACTTAATGGTTTGCGGCTGTTATCAATAACAAAGAATTCAAAATCGTTAGTAATGCCAGTATAAGCAATAAGTGGCTTATGGTTTTGCGAACCATAATATGTAGTACCCCTACGATTTGGTATAACAATTTCGCTTCGTTGGTTATAACTATATGCTTTACTTTGATAATTCATGTTTCGGATCTCCACTACTATTTATAGTGATAAGTAATAATAATAATGACACATATACCAAACAAATATCAAATACTTCTAGAAAAATTTCCGTTTTTAACTTTAGTTACTTACGGCGGTAACGAGTATGTTGGAATAATGCAAAATCAAGACCATCAGATGGCTAGTATGTATTGTTTTGATAATATTAAAAATGACATAGACAAACAAGAATTTATTGAATTAGGTGATGAATGGTGGTGGGGAACAAATAGAATGATCCCTATTAACATTATATTTAAAACACGTTGGGAAAAATATAGACCCACACTAGTTACATTTAGTCTTAAAGACTTTCAAATTGTTCACGGACCATCAATTAGTTTAAGCAACATATGTCAAAAAAGAGTTAAACGCCGTAATATCCAGTTAGTCAGAAAAGTTACGTAGTTCTCAAATCCACATTATGTTGTGGATCTATAACTGCTAACCTTCTTCCGGTTGTCTTTTCAGTAGCATGTAACAACAATGCCCGTCTGGTTTCGTTACTGGTGTTGGGCATAGTACTATGTAACAGTCTTGGATGCCAACACACAAAACTTCCGGCGCCTGCGGTATATTGTTGATAATTGTCTTTAAAAAATGTCTGCCATAGCGGATCTTTTTGTACACTAATTGGGTCAAAGAAATACTTGTGGGTACCAGGAACATATCCAGTAGCACCATTACTTTCATTAAAATCACACATCATTACCATAAATTGCAAGCCAACTAATTCTTCTTTGTATCGGAATTCAGGGAATCGATAAGGTGTATCAATATGCGGTCTAATAGATGTTGACCCTGGAGATAAAACAATAAAATCTTGAACGTGCCACTGCCAGTTATTATGACCAAATGCCAAATCTGCATAATGACCCAACGTTAATTTAAAGTCTTCAATAATTTGATGTTGTACTTGTTTTGTCCAATAGTATGCCCAGTCTACATCAGTATATGGGTTTTCCATTTGATTAACTTCGTTCCATCCATACCATTTCTGGTCTTTGGTATGCCCACGCTCAGGGGGTATTGTTTTTGCAAATTCGTTTAGCTCATTCACTCTTTCTGGATCAAATGCATTCTCTTGCACTGTGAATCCAATTTGCTGTATTTCATGTATAAATTTATCTCGTTTATTTTCATCCATATTAATATCCTAGTTGCTCGCATATCAAGTTAATATGCACTACGCATGCCATTGCATAAGAATGAGCATGACTTTTTTTAAAATAGTATTCATTGCCAATTGGCTTCTTCCAAACTTCAGCTAATATATTCTCCCAGCTTTGGTTTGCTAAGTGGCGCTTTGCTGGTCGAATAATTGCCAGTGTTGCTGCTAATTGCTCCACTGTTACTGGCTTTAGTTGTTGTAATAGGGCGCCATGTCCTGAAAGATGAAAAACTTTATCCACAAATTCAGTGTGTTCAAGTAGTTGCCAAATTGGTTCTCGATTCATTAGTCGTGTTAAATGATCGTTGTCTTTTACATCTTTGTATATACTAACATTAAGTATATCCAATTTAAAATAGCCAGTTTCATCAGCTACCTTGTGATCAATTGTGCAAAGCCCATTAAATGGATCTACTGGTACACGATGTGTATAAACACCAGTATTGTGCTTTTTATCTTTAAGTCTTGCTGGTACATGTTTTACTAGCTTCAAAGCTACTTTTCTATCAGCAAAATCTATATCAATATCTGGCATATTCTATCCTAACCAAAATAACTGTACCATAGCGATACTATTCATTACAACAAACCATACTGTTAGTACAATAGCAAAGCCTGCTCGTCTGATCCATGTGCTAATTACACCAAGTATACTGCCTACCAAATACATAGGAATAAAGATCTTAGTTGCTGGATCCAATACTGTAACGGTTAACACTGCACTAGCACCTATTAGCATTACAGCTTCAATTAGTTCACAGTAAAACGCAAACGGCGAAAACTTGTAACTATCTTTAAAAAAATCTATTACACTATTATATATCTTATTCAATGCTATCTCCGTCTATTATATGTTTAATCCAGGATGTATCTTGTGGATGTTGTTGTGTTTTTTTGCCCCAGTGCCCGGCATCAATACTATTTGCTACTCGATTAAAGCATTCTTCGTTCATGTTGTTTAGTGCAGTTTGTGCTCGTTTACTGCAAATTATAATCCAGGGAGATATCTTTCCGCTCTCAACCCAGTCTGCTATAACATAGCCGCCAGCACTTTCCCAGAATGTATCAAAGTAAGACGTCTTACTGGCATATTCTACAAATCGTTCTAGTGCTCTGCCTACGGTTTCTTTCTTTAAATGATCCCTTACAAACAACATATACATTCTATCAGTTGCCCAGTCTTTGAGTTTTGCTTGCCTACGTATAAGCCAACGAGTATATGCTTCTGGATCAATAACATTAGTATTAATGCAGTAACTACCAAACTTTACAAAGGCACTAAAATACTGACTGTCAGCAAAGTGTGAATATTCTTTAGGCTTGCTTTGCATACCCAAACGATAAAACAAATCAAATGCATTGAATCCAGCTACAGTTTCAGGAAAATCTTTCTGTAACCAACGGCGTTTCTTATCACAAGTATGCGAAATAAGTGTGCTTTCACGCTTAAACGTCTTGCCGCAATATTCACATTTCATTTCAGCAGCTCTTTGATTTCTTTTTTAGTCATACCTTGCTGTTCCATAATATCACGTAATTCTTTCTTATCAGCTGAGTTAGCAAGTATTGCAATCTCATCATCATTGTGTTCTGGATATTGTGTTATAAGCCATTCAGCAAGTTTATTCTTTTTGCCACGTTTTCCTGGAGGGATCCATTCATGAAATTGTGTCTTGCCACTTCCTGCAAGTTGCAATAACTGATGTTGTAACTGCGGATGTTTTGCAAGTGAGTTAAAATGTAGATTAGTAAACTCATTAACTAACATCAAGTATTGGGCGGCGTTTGATCCTTTAACACTACTAGCCCAACGCATTTGTGTCCACATGCTTTTGCTCATTGCAGCAGTTTCTTCAGGAGTTAATTCTCCCCACCATTTGCGATCCCTAGTGTCTAAGACTCGCATTTCGTTCTTGATGTTTAGTTTATCTACCATATACCAAGTGTCCTTCCGTTACCAGCTATAATAGCACAACATGTGACAATGTGCAAGACAATCCAGAACGTTCTAAATGCTAATGCACGTCTTACATCTTTTTGTGTGATAGGTAAAAACTCAGGCTTATCATCATCGCTAACGCCAATTGGCATACCAACTGTTCTAGCCCAAACCTTTAAAAATCTTCTTTGTCCACTCATAAAAATATTGCCCATACAATGAATATTATAAACAACCATCCAAACAACCCAATGCCATTACCACCGATGTGTCCTTTTACTTTGGCACAATCATAACAATATCTATATTTGGCAGGTACTCGTTTGGTACAAAAGAAAGCATCACACGTTTTTTTACTCATTACCACAAATCGTCCGTACTTAATATATCAGGTATTTTAGCTGTCTCTTTTACAAAATAAACACACTTGGGTTTTTCTGTATCTTCGATTGGCACTGCTAGTATATGTCCATATTTTAATTTAGGGAAATACCATTTCATATCTTGATAAATGTTTACTATTTCTACTTCTGTAAATTCGGGCATAAATCCACTAATTGGATTAATCATAAATGCCTTAAATCCACGATCATTTAAACTTGTAATTGGCAATACTTCTGGATCTCCCACCATTGGATCACATACAATTATATTCCAATCCAGTGGCACACTAACTGTGTGTTTTCCTATCCTAAGAACTGCTGCAGGACAACTAAAACTTTCTAAAAATACCAGTGGCACAAAAATATAGTCTGCGTTGTCTTTATCACTGTAGTCTAACACGCAATATCGTATGTCTTCAATTTCTTCTGGTACGTAGTCTAAATCATAACTTTCATTGTCTACTGTTAATATTTTCATTTATAGTTTACTTTCTCTACCCTAAACGGATAATTTGCTTCTTTATAAAACTTTTTGCGTTCAGTTAAGTGACGCTTACTAAATTTTGCACTACTAGTAATATCCCATATCTGAACACTGTCTTTATCTTGAGCTTTTCGTATGCCACGACCAATACTTTGGATTACTCTTACGAAACTCTTGCCAGGCTCCACAAGAACCAGATTAAAAATACGTGGAATGTTAATACCCACGGCAGCCACACCGTAGGTTGCAATGATAATTTTGTTATTTGCTTCACTAACTTCATCATACTCATCTTTCCTATCTTTAGATTTCATGCTACCACTGATAAACACTACGTCTTCACCTAAACGCTCAACTAAACCTTCGCCTGCTTTAATACGATCTACTAGTACAAGTGTATTGCCGGTTTCAGCCATATTAGCAATGACGTCTCCTAAGTAGTCTAAACGATTTTTATCAGTTGTCAAGTATGTTAATTCACTCTGATAGTTTCCATAGCTTACACTATCTTGTAATTGTAAAATATTAACGTCACACTGTGCTAGTACACCTTGTTCTTGTAAGTCACTTGCCGCTAACTGATGCACAACCTCTCCCAAACTTACTTCTAAACTCAGACGCTCATGGTCTGCTTTGGGTATTGTGCCAGTTAGCCCCCAACGAATAGGAACATTACGGAATGATCCTGTTAGTAGTTTTTTAAGTACATCTGCTTTAGCTTGGTGTACTTCGTCTACCATAACGCATACTACGTTTTCAGCAAACTCGTCTAGTCCCCAATCTTGTTCACCATCACGGAAACGCTTTTCCATGATGTTTAGACTTTGCCAAGTGCAAATGGTATGTGTTTTACCAAAGTCTTTTCGATCACCAAAGTACACACCCACATCTAATCCCAAGTTAGTGTAGTCTGCTTCCGTTTGTGTAACTAGGTCTTTGTTAGGCACAATTACAATACTACGCCCATATGGCTCTATTAGATTACTAAGTGCGGCTGTCATTAATGTCTTGCCTGCACCAGTAGCAATTTCCTGAATACTTTGTGTATTGTTAATAAACTTATTAATAATGTCTACTTGATAATCACGTAGCATTACAGGCTGTCCTGCGGCTGGATGTTTGTCTGGCCATACTCGATCACTAAAGTGATCTTCAGTCACTTCTGAAAACTTCAAGTCCCAACTATTACGGTTGTCTTCTATATCAAAATCGTAACGTTGTTCTTGAAGAATTGGAATAATATGACTAAGAGCGTTTACAAATGTGTTGCCGCCCATAGTAAAATAACCTACACAACCGTCCCAACGACCTAGTTTATAGGCAGGTACATGTCTTGCATAGGGTAAAAAGAATTTTAGTTTTTGTTCGCATTTGCGACGAGTTTGTAAGTCGAGACCTTCGACTTTACAGTTCACTTCATCTTTAAGGATAATTTTACATTTCATGTTTATATTCTACACTATATGTTGGAGGTTGTCAATAATACTTATAATAAATTAGGCTCGGTAAGATGTCTTACCGAGCCCTAGTTTGTGCAATAGCGTTGAGTGAGAGTGACGCAGACAGAGGAGGTCCACTATTGCACTGTCTATTAGGAATTACGGCGCATACAAGTCATTTCTACGTACCGCTTCCATTTTTCACCGTTCATTTTCTTTAGATCGGCAATTTTAAGCACCATACGCAAGCTCATTTCACGTAGCTTGTTACGGTTAGTGTGAATATAATCTAGCAAGTCTGATTGTTCAGTTTCACTAAATTTATATTCATTCAGCATACCGTCAGTGACGATCTGCTTACAACGCAACCACTTTTCGTGCATTGTATCCAGTGTAAGGTCCAAGTAGTGACACCGTGACATAATAGCGTCTAGGTGATCTTTAATCTTACCACGTGT
>Ga0209603_1003607_pt1 | contig 13303 bp, 11 predicted proteins | sample COGITO_mtgs_1206_FD_184812 | JGI IMG/M metagenome (GOLD analysis project Ga0209603, IMG submission 184812) | Pelagic marine microbial communities from North Sea - COGITO_mtgs_120607 (SPAdes) (version 2) | ecosystem: Environmental > Aquatic > Marine > Epipelagic ... | reverse complement strand
ATCTTTCTGGAAAATACGGTAATTCTGTTACTAACACAGATTATACCCTTGTTTGGAATAAGGTTGACACTAAAGATAATTCGGTTACGATTTTTACTTTAGATTATAATTTCCCAGATGAAGACTTTTCGATTCAAACAGATGCAGAAACAGGATTAAACGACACAATAATCAATCCCCCAACGGTTAAGTACGTAGTTAAATACATTCAATAAAATTTTAATTGAGCCATCACTTTTAAAAAACTAGTCCCCTAAACGCTTTTTTAGGTTTTTTTAACTGGTCCATAATTGAGAATTAATTTCATTTTATTTAACTTTAGAATTGTCATGAAACAACTGTTTGGCATATTGTTAGGAACTTCATTTTTGCTTTTAAGCTTAAACGTTCACCTTGCCATTCACTTTTGTCATGATGAGATCATGGATATTTCATTCTCACATAATGATACGCATTGTGGAGGTATGGAAGACAAAAAATGCAATGGATGTGAAGATGTTCATGTAGCAATCGAAGGTGAACAAGATCAAATTAGCCAAGAGTTTAAAATTGAATCCCCAACTCTTTTCTTTACTTCATTTTTCAATTCCCAAATACCACAAGAATTTATCACATTTAAGCAACATGAATCCAGCTTACATTGCAGTGATTCTTCCCCACCTAGTAGAAAATTATATATCCTAAATTCTCAATTTTGTTTTTATGGCTGATGCGCTCTATTTATCTGAAAGCATCAAATTATCCATTAAAAACAAACAGTCATGAAAAATCTATTTTTAAGTTTATTAGTTCTATTATGCTCAGTCAATTCTAAAGCACAAACTACAGTTGAATCATCTACTTTTAAAGTAGATGGAAATTGTGAAATGTGTAAACAGCGAATCGAAAAGGCTGCAAAATCTATCAATGGTGTTTCATTTGCAAAATGGAACATTGAATCTAAAATTATCACAGTAAAATACAAAACAACAAAAACGAATCTGGATTCAATTCACAAGGCCATTTCCGAAATGGGTTATAAAACCGATAAAATAGCTGCAACTGAGACTGGCTATGAAGCTCTTCCTCATTGTTGTAAAGTAAAAGGAGCATGTAATCCAATAGAGTTGGAATAATCATGAGATTACTTCTTGTTATTTTTGTACTTATAGCAAATATGCTACAAGCACAAACCCTTTTATTAAGAGGGGAAATCTTAAATGTTAAATCTGGCGAACCTATAGTTGGAGCAGTTGTTTACTGGGAAGGTACGAATGATGCCGTTATCACAGACTTGTCTGGTGCGTTCAATATTATAAAAGATACAGTCGTAAATATTCTTGTTATTGATTACACTGGATTTACAACACGAAAATTTGAAATAACAAACGAATCTCAAATAATAGTTAACCTAGAGGAAGACAACAATAACAGTATTGATGTTGTTAAAATAAAAATCGAAAAGCCCTCTACCAGTATTAACATGTATACCACTATAAAAGTGGAGGAATTAAGTCAAAAAGAATTGGGTAAAGCAGCTTGCTGTAATTTATCCGAAAGCTTTGAAACCAATCCTACAGTTGATGTTTCATTTACAGATGCAATATCAGGGACCAAGCAAATTCAACTACTTGGACTAGCGGGACCATATTCCCTTATTTCCAATGGAAATATCCCTACAGCAACAGGAAACTCAGCTTTAACAGGACTGGAGTTTATTCCAGGGCAGTGGCTAGAATCTATTCAATTAGTAAAAGGCACGGGGTCTGTTGTAAACGGATACAATTCAATCGCCGGTCAAATTAATACGGAATATAAAGTTCTAAATAACGAAGAAAAGCTATTTCTGAACGTTTATGGTAATTCAGCAACGAAAGTTGAACTGAATGCCATTACCAATTTCAAAGTAACCAAAACTATTAATTCAGGCTTTTTTGTTCAAGCAGATGCAGGATCTATCGCTATGGATAATAACAGTGATGAATTCATGGATAATCAAGTAGGAGAAAAAATAGTTTTAATGAACACTTGGGAGTCCCTATCCGATAGTTCAAATTGGACATTTAAAGGAAGTGTAAAATTCGACTATTTAGATAAAGAAAGTGGTCAAATGCCAAACACACCCTCCAGGTACATTTTCACCAATAAACAACAAAAAGCAGAGTCTTGGAGCAAAATAGGCTACGTTTTTAACTCACCAGGGAGAAGTACAGGGTTACAACTGCATGCTTTTACTGATCAAAAAGATTTCGTTTTTGGGAATTCAGCACTATCTGCAGCTGAACAAAAGTTTTATGCTAATTGGATCTACGCCGATATCATCCGTAACTCCAATCACACCATTAAAGCAGGTGTAAATTATGTATACAACTCTATTCACAACAGTTTTGACACGTTAAATTATGGATGGGATGAGAATACAATTGGTGCATTTGCCGAGTACACCTTTAAACCAAGCAACAAGTTTTCCTTAGTAACGGGTGGTAGAGTAGATTACAGTACTGTTTGGGATCTTATTTTAACCCCAAGATTGCATTGTAGATGGGAAATATCAAAAAACAATGTTGTTCGTTTTTCAGGAGGAATGGGAACTAAAAACCCAAATCCATTCTTAGAAAATCTAGGGGTATTTGCTAGTTCAAGGAAAATTATTCTAAGTGCTAATCTCCAGCAGGAAAAAGCATGGAATTACGGAATAAACTACACGAAAAAGTTTAAGATAAAAGAAAATCCGTATTCTGTAAGTTTTGATTTTTATCGAACCGACTTTTTAAATAAACTCATTACCAATTTGGACAACAATTCTCATGAAGTTAATTTTTATAACATCAAAAACGCAAGTTACGCCAATAGCTTTATGAGTCAATTTAAAGCCGAACCTACTAAATATTTAAATGCAACAGTTGCCTATCGCTACTATGACGTTCAAACTAAATTTACCGGAACAAACTTTCAAAAAAATCCATTAACACCTTCCCATAGAGCTTTTATAAACGCAGAAGTTGAGTTGCATAAACAATGGAACTGGGATTTAACAGTCAATTGGAACGGTAATAGTCGATTGCCACTTTTAAATAAACATCCAAACAACCTGCAAATTGGAGCTTTATCAGATACCTATTGGTTAGCGAATTCACAAGTGAAATTTAAACCTAATGAAAAATGGGAATTTTATATCGGGGCAGAAAACGTGTTTAACTACCAGCAGCCCAACGCTATTATTGACAGCTCAAAGCCGTTTAGCGAAAATTTTGATGCAAGCTTAATTTGGGGTCCAGTATTCGGACGAAAAATATATGGTGGATTAAAACTTAAAATCTAATAAATTACAAGCGAAAATATAATTGGTTCAATTTTAATGAGCAAATACAAAAAAAACTGTTAAAAAATTTAATATTCTCGCTTTAAATAATTGCGCTGAATGATTTTTACACATACATTTGCGTACTAAAATATAAAGTGCTTTGTAGATCTAGCCTTGCGCATAATAAATATTCTACAAACATTACTATTTACTGACGATATGAATATATTAAAAAATTATATTACAATTATTTTATTGGGATTAATGCTTTCTTTCTCAAAAGAAAGCATCGGGCAGTGTTCGAATCCTGCTTGGGATTTTAGTATTTACACTAGTTATAGTCTAGGCGACGTTGTTTCGAATGGAGGAAGTGACTGGACGGCAAATTCGAATGGTCAATACTATCGGGAACCTAGTAGTAGTAGTGGAAGTTGGGGTTGGACTATTTTAAACGTTACCTGCGCAGGACCATCCGCTCCTTTTGTTGATGCCACTCTGGTTAGAGCAAATTATTGTACAACCTCTTTCGGTATAGGTAGAATTTCTAGTGATGGAGATGCTACAATAACAAGAAGAGGATTTGTTTACGGTACAACTTCATTACCCACTATTGAAAATGATTTAGTTTTAGTAGATGCCTCTACAGCTGTTGGAGATGAATTTGAAGGATTGATGGAAAACCTTACTCCTGAAACCGACTATTATGTTAGAACATATGCTGAAAATACAGAAGGTATAACATACGGAACACAAGCTACTTTTACTACAAGAGCAACTTCGGATTGTGTCGCAGATTGCGATTTAGCTTGTGACGTTAGTACACCTGGATTATATAACCCATCAGAAACTGCATTAAACTCCACTTATTCAACAATAGGATTAGGTGACACTCTTTGTATTACCGAAGATCGTACTTACACAGGGAACACAATAAGAGGAATGTTAAAAATATGTAATGGAGCCACACTTACTATCTCAGGATCTATGAATGTTCAAACTTCAGAAAATGGACCAGGATTTAATGGGCAAATTGTTTATGAAGGTTGTAATGAAGCAATAAACGGATCTGGAGCATACCAGGGTGATAAAATTTCAGGAACAACTGAAGATGTTGATGTAAAACAAATGATAAGTTATTGTGGTACCTGTGATGAAAATGACCAAAGTCAGTTTATTAACTTAGATGATCAAAATCAAATACACTTATGGGGAGCAACTTGCAGACCTACGTCAACATTACTTTTACCTGTAGAATTAATTGCATTTGACGTTAGCCTACATAAGGAAGGTGTTTTATTAGAATGGTTAACAGGATCGGAAACCAACAATAGTCACTTCGAAATCGAATCATCCTATGATGGAGTAAATTGGTTCAAAATAGGTATTTCTCAAGGAGCTGGAAATTCAATTGAAACAAACAACTATAGTTTTATTGATAATGGTGCCCAAAAGGGCTCTTTATATTATCGACTAAAACAAGTTGATTTTGATGGAACTTCGTATTATTCAAATATTAAGTATTTCTCTTTTGAAGAATCTCAAAAACAAAAAGGTTTTATTGCATTTCAAAACTCAAATGATCAAATTGAAATACAAGCAAAATTTAACGGAATGGGTGAAGCTCTTTTAGTTGATGCAAGAGGAAGGATTGTTGAAATACAAACTTTTATTAGTACCAACAAATCTGGAACTCAATTAACTTTCAACTCTACTGATTTAGCGACTGGAGTTTACTTTGTAAAAATAAAATCAGGAAATGCTTTACTTGGAGAAAAAGTTCAGGTTTTAAAGTAAAAATTAACATCAAAAAGAGGCGAATTCATTGCTGAATTCGCCTCTTTTTTGCTTTCCAATTAATACTGTAAACCCTTCTACAGATTAAGATATTAGCATTGAATGGTGAAAATTCGGCTCATAAACAAGTAACACATTTAAATTATTTGTTTGAAAAATTAAACCACAGCATTAATTATAATTACTCCACCAGTTTGAGCTCCTATTTTCATTCACATTTACCAGCTCCCCCAATTCAGGGGTTAAATAACGAACATCTTTAGAAGTTGCAGCTTTAACAAACGTATCAACAGGTGTTTTCCAATGGTGTAAAGCCAAAGCAAAACCTCCCCAATGAACCGGCATCATTTTTTTAACCCCAGCATCAATACCAGCCTGAACACTTTCACTTGGAAACATATGAATAGGATGCCATAGTTTATGGTATTGTCCGCACTCCATAAATCCAAAATCAAACGGACCTAACTTCTCCCCTACCATTTTAAAATGATCACCGTAACCGCTGTCTCCACTAAAATAAATATTTTCAGTACTCGTTTTTAAAACCCAACCTCCCCAAAGCGACTTATTGCGATCAGTAAAACCTCTTCCCGCAAAATGACGCGTTGGAGTAAATGTAATTTCGATATCGTCAAACTTAAGCGAACTCCACCAATCAAACTCTTTAATGGCACAATTAACGCCCCATGCTTTTAAATGGCGGGCACATCCAAGTGCAACCCAATATTGTTTTACTTTTCCTTTTAATTTAAGAATACTTTCCAAATCCAAATGGTCGTAATGATCATGCGTTAAAAGCACCAAATCAATTTCGGGCAACTTATCAATCAAATCCAAAGTACCCTGAGAAAATCGTTTTGTTTTAAAAGGTGCAATCGGTGAAGCATCCTGACCCAACATTGGATCAATTAAAATTGTTTTTCCATTCATTCGCAATAAAACTACCGAATGTCCAAACCAAACAAATTTAGTTGACTGTGATGGAGCTAAAAACGCTACTTTATCAAAAACTTTAATAGGTAACGAAACTAGCGGCAACCTACCTTTCTTTTTAAAAAACTGATTGTAAACCAACTTGGGAATAGCAGTAATTGGAATATATAAAGAGGTTTCCACTAGATTACTAAAAAGCTTACCTGTCCAATTAGGAGATTGAATATAACGATATTTCAAAGCCTTAGTAACTTTACCTCCAAATTGCAATCTCAAACCCATTGGTATAAACTTAGTCTAAATGTGAAATTTATAAACTCTCCCACCAAGGATTATAATGAATATTCAGCGAGTCTAAATCAATTGCTTCACCAATTAAAGGAGTAACAACATTTACACCCAAAGAATCTGCGGCTTTTTTAATACGAACAGGTGGTTCAAACCAATCATGCAATGACAAAGTAAAAGCGCCCCAGTGAATTGGGATCCCCACTTTAGCGTTTAAATCTTTAATAGCATGAGCCGACTCCTCTGGGCGCATGTGAATTTGTTTCCAGTTTTCATTATACTGCCCACATTCAACCAATGCAAAATCAAACGGCCCGTAGGTGTCACCAATCTTTTTAAAATGATCGCCATATCCACCATCGCCACTAAAAAACACTTTCGAATCCCTTCCTTTAATAACCCATGAACCCCAAAGCGTTGCATTTGCATCCGTAATCCCTCGCCCAGAAAAATGACGGGTTGGTGTAAAAGCAAACTCTAACCCATTCACTTCTCCATCTTCCCACCAATTAAATTCGTGAATTTTAGACGCCAAAACACCCCAAGATTTAAAATGGGCACCTACTCCAATTGGCACTATAAATTGTCCTACTTTATGCTTAATCAAATCAATTGTTTCTAAATCTAAATGATCATAGTGATCATGAGAAATAAAAACAAAATCAATTTTCGGAAGCTCGGCTATTGCCAATGGCAACACTTTACTATATCGTTTTCGCGAAAGCCATTTAACTGGTGAAGGTGCTTCACCAAGCATTGGATCTAATAAAATATTCTTTCCATCCAGCTGTAGTAAAAACGCAGAATGTCCAAACCAAATTAACTTCGATTCGTTTTTAGTTTGTTCTAGTTGTAAAGAGTCTTGTTTAATCAGCGGTAATTCAACCTGAGGGTCTCTATTTGGATTTTCTTTTAAATATTCCTTAAACGTTTTAACAAAAACATCCCAAGTAAAACCTCGAGTTGTTTCTACAGGGTTAAAAAATACATCCTCTTTATAATTGCCTGTTTTTTTATAACGTGCTATATCTTCATCGGAATGATCTCCTCCAAATTCAGCACTTGAATTAATGAAAATTAAAACACCCAATGCGCATAAAAAAAGCAAGATGAACGTCCATTTCAATAATCGTTTAATAAGCTTCCAAACAAACTTCATATTACGCTAATTAAAAACCTTTAACGAGACTAAATCGGCTACAAAGTCTGATGTACCAAAAAAAGTCCTTACAACCCAATTTGGTCTTTTATCCATAATTTCAGACGATAACTTCCAAGTTTTCATCATTTTGGATAATGCAATCGTCAATAAAAGTCCTGTGAATAAATACAATAAAATCATAATTCCAATTTTCACCAAAGCTACGTCGATAAATTGAGTCTTACCCTGAAAATTGATGAACGGTTATAATTTAATGGCAAGTCCCAATTAACCAAAACAATCATAAAGATAAAGTCCGTCATCAAAACTTGTTACCCTTTTATGAACTTTTATTATGATTGGTTTTTCTGTATTTGCTAATGAAACACCAAACATAAAGCCTATTCTCGTGGTAAATTCAAAGTTTTGTTTAATGAAAAAATCCTGGAACAAATCAAATCTAATGTTTGATTGCAGGATAACTTTGAGCTATTATAATTAGTTGAAACTAGATAAATGTCTTTTTCCCAACACCAAAAACACCATCTTTTTCAGGTCTGAACAGAATATTCCTGAACATTAACAATAAGCGTTAATAATGAAATTAAGCAAAATTTTTTCATATCTAAATTATATAAATAAAAAAGCATCCATAAAGGATGCTTTCATAAATATCGAAAAAAAATTTTTATCTTCTTGATTTTTTTCTGAAGTTTCCTCCACCGCCTCCACCTCTATTATTAGGTTTTCTGCGGTTATTATTTCCTCCGTTCTTCTTTGTCAATTCAGCTTCTAATTTTTCAACCTCAGCCAAAGGACTTTGCTCAAAACCAAGAATCGATTTTTTAGGGATTTTAAAACCTAATAATTTCTCTATATCTCTAATATATTCCTCTTCATCGTGACTTACTAACGAAATAGCCTCTCCACTTGCTCCTGCTCTACCAGTACGTCCAATTCTGTGAACATAATCTTCTGGCACATTAGGTAATTCAAAGTTCACTACGTGTGGTAATAATGGAATATCTAATCCTCTAGCGGCAATATCAGTTGCAACTAAAACACGAATAGAACCATTTTTAAATCCAGCTAAAGCTTTCGTTCTAGCACCCTGACTTTTGTCTCCGTGAATTGCAGCTGCAGAAACATCACTTTTCTTTAATTTATCGGCAATTCTGTTGGCTTTATGTTTAGTTCTTGTAAAAACTAAAACCTGCGACCAATCACCATCCTTAATCAACTTAACAATAACATTTGCCTTATCGGTACGGTTAACGGGGTGTACAATTTGAGTAACCGTTTCGGCAGCCGTATTTTCAGGAGCCGCTTCAACAAAAACAGGACGTTGCATAAACTCATTTGCCAACTTTTTAATCTCCTTAGAGAAAGTAGCCGAAAACAATAACGTTTGCCGCTCTCTAGGAACAACCTTTACAATTTTTTTAATGTCGTTAATGAACCCCATATCCAACATTCTATCCGCCTCGTCCAGTACAAAAAACTCAACATCTCTTAGCGACACTTCGTTTTGAGATTTCAAATCCATCAATCTACCTGGAGTTGCAATTAAAACATCAACACCTTCGCGCAAAGTTCTTACTTGAGGGTTTTGATTTACACCACCAAAAATAACGGTTGCTCTAATATCTAAATGCGTACTGTATTCTTTTACGTTCTCATAAATCTGAGCCGCTAATTCACGCGTTGGCGTAAGAATCAATGCTCTAATTTTTCTTTTTCTATCTATTGTACGCTTTGCTAAAATATGAAGCATTGGTAAAGTAAAACCAGCAGTTTTACCAGTTCCTGTTTGCGCTGATGCTAAAACATCATGTCCTTTTAATATTTCCGGAATCGCCTTTCCTTGAATTGGAGAAGGTTCAGTATAACCTTTTTTTGCAATAGCCTTTAAAATAGACTCGTTTAATCCTAATGATTTAAATGTCATATAAATTGTGTTTTGAAATGACAATTTAAATGCAAGAATCATTTCACGATTAGGCGCAAAGGTACTCTTAAAAAAGAATTTATGACCCATAAAATATTTTACACCTAGATTCAAAAATCTTGGAAAGAAAAATAATAGAATATACAACCCACTCATATTTGTGAAATTCGTGTGCAAAAGAAACATTGCAGGTAAACCCGTGATCAAACAAATACAAAAAAAGAACACTCAAGCCAAATACCAACAAACACACTTGTACTTCTGTTAATGATAAAACATATATGAATATTCCATGTATCATGTTTTTACTACTTTTAAAGTAATGGAAAAAATTAAATTAATTTGGGACTTCAGAAGTGCAGACGCGCTTAAAATAGCTGAACATCATGTGAAACACATCAACGAGTTCTTAAAAAAGGAATCTCACACAAAGGAAGAAACGGGTATTTCACCAATTAGCGAGATGTACTGCACTGCTTTTTTAATAACTACAAAAGATAAAATGGTTTTTTTCAGAGACAAGTTAAAACCTCATCGTGGTGAAATTATTTAGCACAAAAAAAGCGTAAATCACCATAAAATAATTTACGCTAGTTATTCTTTTTTTTGAATTTATTTTAACCTAACCCACCTACAACAGAACTAAAATAATCTTGAAAAGAAACGCTTTGTTTTAAATCCTTACGCTCCAATAAAGAGTAAGCAGCAAGTGCAGTTAGTAAGAACTCTTTCAAAACTGATTTTTCAGAATTAACAGATGTTAAACCTTCTACTTTTTCTTCTAACCCAGAAACATTATTAATTTCATTTTCAAAATCAGACTGCGTCATTTCATTTAGTAAATCCAAGCGCTGTCCACTCTCAAACCAACTCGTGATCAACATGAACTTTTCTTTTAATTCCACAGGAGCTCTTTTATCACTTAAATGCTGGATATTATTAAAGTATTCAGGAGCAATCGATCTGATAGCCTGGTTAATCAAACGACGCGCAATATTGGATGCACCTTCTTGCTCACCTTCGTAAACCATTTCAATTTTTCCAATAATCGCAGGAATAGTAGCCGTTAAATCGCCAATCCTTGCAATCCCTTTTTCATCACCATTAATTAACATTCTTCTTTCCACCGCACTTAAAACATTTTCGTACGCTGATATTGGTAAACGAGCAGAAACTCCACTTTTAGCATCAATAAACTCGCTTCCTCGTGCTTCTATTGCAACCTGTTCAATCAGCTTTTCAATAACCTCAGGGACAAAAATATTCTCTTGTCCTTTTTGCCTTTTAACCTCTTGTTTTGTAATGGTTCTACCAATCAAGTTAGATATTGGATAGTGAGTGTAAATCTGACTTTGAATCCGATCTTTTAAAGGCGTAATAATCGATCCTCTATTTGTATAATCTTCAGGATTAGATGTAAATACAAACTGAACATCCATTGGGATTCTTACCTTATATCCTCTAATTTGCAAATCACCTTCTTGCAATAAATTAAAAAGTGCCACCTGAATTCTTGGTTGTAAATCAGGCAATTCATTGATTACAAAAATCCCTCTATTCGATCGAGGAATAATTCCATAATTAATCACCTCTTCATCCGATAAACTTAACTTTAAATTAGCCGCTTTAATAGGATCGATATCTCCTACTAAATCAGCAATATTTACATCAGGCGTCGCTAACTTCTCAGCATACCGTTCAGAACGATGCCACCAAGTAACTGGCGTATCATCTCCTTTTTCAGCCACCAATTTTTTGGAGGCTGTAGTTAATGGAAAAAGAGGATCTTCGTTTAAAGCAGATCCTTTTATAACAGGAACATATTCATCCAAAAGCTGAACGAGTAAACGAGCAATTTTCGTTTTACCCTGTCCTCTAAGTCCTAAAAAATTAATACTATGGCCTGCTAAAACAGCTCTTTCCAATTCAGGAATTACCGTATCGTCATAACCTATAATGTTTTCAAAAACCTTTTCCCCAGATTGGAGTTTTTGAGACAAATTAACCCTTAATTCTTCCGTTACCGTTTTAAATTCGTATCCCGAAGCTTTTAATTCTCCTAATGTTTTTATTGAAGTAGTGCTCATCTTTGTTGTGTTTTTAAATTCCAAATGGAGTTTATGATCTTCTTTTTTTATTCTGTTCGTAATCTGAAAAAATGAAATTACCCAATCCTTCTAATCCAGCATAAAATGCTTTTCCTTTATTCGTTTCAGTGAATTTCTCAACAAATTCCTGTAGGTAAGGATCTTGTGCAATCATAAACGTGGTAACCGGTATTTTCATCTTCCGACACTGAGCCGCCAAATTGATTGTTTTCCTTAAAACCTTAGGATCTTGTCCGTTACTGTTTTTGTAGTAAGTCCCATCTGCATTTTTTAAGCACGTTGGCTTACCATCGGTAATCATAAATATTTGCTTATTTCCTGCCTTTCTTTTTCGTAGCAAATCCATTGCCAACTCTAAACCAGCTACGGTATTGGTATGAAACGGACCAACTTGCAAATACGGTAAATCTTTCACTTGTATTTGCCAAGCATCATTCCCAAAAACAATAACATCTAAATTGTCTTTTTGGTACTTGGTTCTGATTAATTCTGCTAAAGCCATCGCAACCTTCTTAGCAGGCGTAATTCGATCTTCTCCGTACAATATCATAGAATGCGAAATATCAATCATTAAAACAGTGCTCATGCTGCTTTGATGTTCGTTTTCAAAAACCACTAAATCTTCATTTCTAAGATTAAAATGATCAATCCCGCCCCTTATTTGTGCATTTTTAATACTCGTTTGAAAATCGATTTGCTGTAAGGAATCTCCGTATTGATAAGGTCGCTGATCGGTAGTGTGGTCATCTCCTTTTCCAATTTTTGTTGAACGATGATTTCCACCACTGTCTTTTTTTAATTTTCCAAAAATTTGATCTAATGACCTTTTACGGATTAATTGCTCAGCTTTCCCTGTAAGCTTCTGACCTCTTCCTTTGGTTGTGTCGCTTAAATAACCGTTCTTTTCTAAATCGTTTCTAAAATCTTCTAGTGTGTAATCAGGAGTTGTAATTTTATGTTCTTCATCTACTATTTTCATCCAGCGGAATGTCTCTTCTATATCGCCAGAAGTATGCACCATGATCTCTAAAAAAAGCTCCAGCAACTTTTGAAATGGAGTTCGATCATCATTAGGAGTAATGTATTTTTCAAATCGATGTCCAGCCATAACTTTAAGTTAATGAAATAACACCGCAATTTGAATAGTTTTTAATTGACAAAAAACTATAAGTCATTCGAGTTAATTTATCAGCTATTAACTCAAAATTTACAAGTGTTATTTTAAACCAAAACCACTTGCTAACTTGTCATCAAGCTTATAATTAGAAATACGAAATCTTTATTCTTTTTAAATCTCTAAGAACTTCTTTAGAAGTTGTTGCCAATAAAAATTTAGCCACTCTTTAAGTACCGTGAAGGTTTTATTGCTTTTTGCTAAATCTATCTTCTCTGCAATTGTCATTTAAATGCTTTTTTTTAAAACCAACCGTTGCGCGGTAATAAAATTCTAACACACTAAAGGGAATGGTAGGATAGTTTTCCAAATGAAATGTATTGTTATTTTCTAGTGGATTATTTAATGTTTAAATACTTTTTTCCAAAACTTTGGAATCTTTTTTAGTCTCAAAATCATTAATTACAAAGACAAATATTGATACCTGTAGCGAAATTAAGAAACAGCTAATGTCAGAATTGGATTTTATTGAGTACCCTAAATAATTAGCTAAAACTCAATTCCCTATATTTCTCCCTAAATAAAGCGCCCACTTTAGACTTTATATGGTTGATAAAACTCTCCTTACCTAGCGGAGTTCCGCCAATTGTAAAATTCCTTATAGCATCCCAAGTTTGGGAAATAACCGATACAT
>Ga0209603_1003595_pt1 | contig 13327 bp, 6 predicted proteins | sample COGITO_mtgs_1206_FD_184812 | JGI IMG/M metagenome (GOLD analysis project Ga0209603, IMG submission 184812) | Pelagic marine microbial communities from North Sea - COGITO_mtgs_120607 (SPAdes) (version 2) | ecosystem: Environmental > Aquatic > Marine > Epipelagic ... | reverse complement strand
AGCGCGCCGCGGCGGCCAATGGTGGCGAGGGTGGCGAGGTGGGCGACGCGCAACCGCCGTCGCCGCCGCCAGTGCAACAACAGCCGAATGGCGTGGCGGTCGCGGTCGCGGTGCCGGTTGGCCAACGCGTTGTCGATGCGTCGCGGCCCTCGTCAAGCAAACGCAGCAAAAAGAAGAAGACGGATAGGAAAAGGGGCGCGCCGCAACCGCCCGCGTCCAAACCGCGCCCGAGCGCTTCCTGCTTTTCTTCTTCTTCGTCTTCTTCTTCTTCTGCCGCGCCGTGTTCAACCATTGACACTTCGGCGGCGGTGGCGGCCGCAGAGTGCCTCGAGGACGTGCTCGAGCTCGGCAGCGTGGCGGGACTAACCCACCTCACCGAGCCGCGCGCCTTCTTGGTCACGCCGAGCATGCAACACGAGTGCGGACGCTGCGCGTGTCCAACCCACGTTGTCGCGTCGTTGGGATTTGCGGGATCATTTGGAGCCTGTCGTGGATGCCACGCGCCACTCTGCACCGACTGCGCGCAGCTCGCGCTTCTTGCGGCGAGCGCAAACCAGTCGCGCGCGCTCGTGCAACTGAGCTGCTGCACGCGCTGTCTTCAAAGTGCCATGGTCGCGGCGTGCGCTTGACGTCCCGACGCGGCGCTAACGTCGTTGGATTTCCGGCTTGGCAGCTGGAGACCACCGACGCCTCCCGCCGACACGCGAGTGCCATGACGACGCTGATGCACACGTCCCGTGCCGGCACCAATGCACCGGACGACGATGCCGTCGTGCACGAGGCGCTCGCCGCCATCCTCGAGGGCAACGCGATGGCACTGCTCCGGCTGGTTGTCGACACGCCCCTTTCACTGGCCACCGCCGCTCGCTTGTCGGTCCAGGCGCACCGATCCGACCTGCGGCGCGGCGTGGACGGTTTGCCAGTGCACAAGGGCGGTTGCTTGGCGGCAATGTTCTACGGCACGGCGCGACGGCAAATGCTGTGCGCGGCCGAGGAGGAGGGGGACGATGACGACGACGCACACCAATGCGGCAGCATCGGTCAGATGGACAAAGCCGTACTCGTTCTTGGAATCGCTGCCGCCAAGGCGGACGATCCGTCGCTCCTGGACTGCCTGATGGAGCTCGAGCCGCGTGCGACGCTTTCCACCAGACCCAATGGACCAGGGACGCTCTGCGAGATGCCACTCTTTTTCACGGCCAAGCGCGCCCCGAGGTGCCTCGCGCGATGGCAATCCGTGCACGCCCGCGGGCGCGGCGCGCGCATCGACCGCATCTACTACGCATTTGAGCACGCCAAGGCGCGTTTGCAGTCCGAGGCCGCGCGGCAGCTGGCGCGGCTGAGCGGCGACAATGCGACGGGCACCGACGCGGCCGCGCGGCTCTCGGAGGCCGACAAGGCGCACGTGCTGGCTGCGGGGGGCCGCATCGAGCCTCTCCCGCTGATGCGGGAGCTGCTGCGCGTCTTGGTGCAAGGCGGCCGCGTGGAGGTGCTGCCCACCTGTCAGGGCACCTCCAGTTTTGGGTTGGCGCTCCTGGGACGCAGCGAGCTCGTCGTGGAATGCGACGAGTACGACAATGGGGCACACCGGCGACTGCGGCGCATGGCGCAGCGCATGGCCGAGGCGGTGGACTACGAGCGCGCGGCGCGGGCGTTGCCCGTCGAGGGTCGCGCGTCCACGTCGCAGACGCTGCTGTCGGAGCTGATGTCGCCCTTGACGCACTTGCGTCCCGCGGGCGTGCCGCTGGCGCTGCTGCTGCGGGGCGAGGACTAGTCACGCGTGCGCGTGTTGAGTTTTTTTAAAAAAAAACAAACGCGTACGATTCACACGGCCTGCTCGGGTGACTCGTCGAGCTTGGTGTACTGCGAAAACGGGCCGCGGTAGGGGGGAAACTGGGCCAGGATCGAGCACGTCGAGCACGGATTGCAGCAGCAGGCGTAGAAAAAGTCGCTCGTCGACGAGCCCTCGAGCCGCTCAGTCTCGCGCAGTCGCGCGCGCGCGTAAAAGACGAGGGCGACGGCCGCGACCGAGGAGAGCACGTAGAAGATGGCGCCGGCGGCCATGGCGCCGGAGTTTTGCACGTTTTGAAGGGTCGACGACAGCACGGTGAGGACGACGAGCACGACGGCTACGGCCATGCAGACGTTCCGGCGCCCCCCGAGCGCAATGGAAGCCGTCTGGCCCAAGCTGCACGCGGTGCAGCAGCAGACGCCGAGAAATATGGAGGGACTCTTGAAGCACTCGAGGACGCCCTGCTCCCACTCGGCCGGTTTGACAATCTCCGCCGAGCGATTGCGCATCATCATGGGCACACGATCGTCGCGCCTGCCCGAGGGGGAGTTTTGTGGCTTGAGGCTGTCAAACGTGAGCTTGTTCGTGTCCACTGGCGGTGGCGACGGCTTCTTCGTCTTGTCGGGCGCGGTGGTCATGATGCTCTGGCGAGGGGCGTGCACAAACGCGCCCGTCCTCCTCTAGAGCGGTGACGAGCTCAACGGTTATCGCAGAGGTGACGGCGCCACCCGACCGGGGTGCGTTAGGGTCCACCGACCCAAATGCAATCGGCCCCAAACATGCACGCGCGCCGTGCACCTAAAGGCCCCTCGCTAAGTTTAAAATTCATAACTGCGCCTTTTGCGTGTCCAGTAGTATAGCCGGAGCGTGCGTGCGCACACATGTCGCTCCTCGGCGCGGTCGCGCCCAAGGAAGTCCCACAGACGGGCGTCAAGCGACCACTGCTGGGTAGCAATCCAAGCGCGGTACCGGCCAACCAGCCCGCGTTCCGGGGACGCTCAGTGGCGACGCCGGAGCAGCCCATCAAGGTGCCCAAGCTGAGCCAGGGCAACAACCCCAACTCCCAGACCAATGTGGCCATCCCGCTCTCGCGCGTGTGTCCGCTTGAATTTCTGAGCGGGTGGACCGGTCGCCTCGCGCCCGGCGACGTCGCCTTTGTCGTGAAATACCCACCGGGCTTCCTGTCCAAGCAGCCACTCGGCAGCAGCGGCACCAATGGCACAGCAACCATGTCGCGTGTCATCGGGCTCGACGGCGTGAATCGGCTCTTGCACGGTGCCCATTCCGACGAGGGTTGGGCGGTGGGCCACAACGTGCTCGTCGTCGACGCGGGCTCGTCACCGATGGAGGTGCTGAGCAACAGTGTGCTCGGTGGCTTCACGCTTGACGCTCTCGATGCGGTGCGTCTCGACGGCATCGTCAAATCCAACGACGAGCCCTTTGCCTCCACCTCCAGCGGCGGCAGGGATAGCGTGGTCTTCAACAATGTCATCCAGGGCCCCACGCTCGTCAACAATGGCTTTCTGTTTTACGAGTCCAGTGCCAACCCCACCGAAGTGGTGACCGGCGCAGTGCCGGGCGGCGCGCAGTCGCGTGGCGTTGAAGCGCACGCGCGCGGCACGCACGAGGGTGGCTACCACGTCGGCGGCTCGTCGGTCAACCGCTCGGGTGAGTGGCTGCGGGGCCGCAACGACTACGTGGCCACCTTTTCCGGAACGCACACAAAGTACCCCTGCCAGATGTTTGATCGAGCGGTCACGCCGCTCAGCACGCTCTTCTTGGGCCTGCGCGCCTACGAGCTGACCAATGTCGACACGCTGACGCAGTCCCTGCGCAAGGATGACAAATCGGAGCCGGGCAGCTGGTTTGCGTCGCAGCCCGAGGTGGTGGCCGCCATCCAGGCGCTGGGACCCAACCCGAACGCCGCCGCCGTGGCCAATGCCAAAACGGCCGTGCAAGCCGCGGTGCTGTCGAAGAAGGCCTTCTACTTTTACCAAATCATGCCCTTTTCGAGCCGCGCGGCCCACCTCTGCCAGCTCGTGCGCGACGGCGAGAATGCGATTCGCAGCGACCCCAACGACTCGGACGCGGAAAAGGCGCGCAAGCTGGTGAAGTTTCGTGCCAAGCTCAACGGCATGCTGCCCTCGCACAGGCGTGGCGAGGAGCGCAGCCGGTTTGACAAGGACGTCTTTGACGCCGTGCGCACCGCAGACTTGGTCTCGATGGTGGGTGCATGGACCGTCAGTCGCGTGCTGGACGTGGCGGCCATGCGCAACTCGGCCTACCACGGCGGCCCCTCTGACACTTCGTTTGCGCTTACGGTCGACGTGCAAATCTCCTTTCGACGCGCCTTCTTTGCCCTCGGCGGCAGCGCCGCCACCGTAGTCACCATCAAGGACACGGCTGGCAAGACGACCACCGTCACAAAGACGGCCGCGGAGAATGCCCGGGACAATCGCTCACGCGTCGAGTATGGCACCAACGACATGGACCGCGAGGGCAAGCGCAAGTGGGACAAGTCGGACGCCACCGATCCGCGTCGCGCAGAGGAGCAGCTGCGCAAGGACCAACTCGCCGTGGACGCGTACAATGCGCAGTTTTCGAGCATGCAACAAGCCGTGGGTCCGCTCTTTGGGGCGGCCATGGGCGAGGGCGGCCTGCCCGGCACGGGCACGCCCGAGACGGCGCTCGCGGCCGTCGAGGAGGCGCTGCGCGCCGTCGAGCGCAGCGCCTCGTCGACGGCGTCGCCTGAGCAGGAGCGCGGCGCCCTCAAGCAGCTCATGACGGCGCTCGCCTTTTTGCAGCGGCAGTCGGCGGCCACAATGGGTGCGCTCGAGGCCAGGCGCAAGGAGGTCCTGCTCGAGATTCAACGCACGATGCGCGCCCTCCAGGAGAAGCGCGCCGCCGCCACCGCCGCCGCCACCAAGGCCGCCGCGGCGCGCGGAAAGTTGGTGCTCAAGACGACGACGACGCGGCCCGTCACGACCTCACCCACCGCCCGCGCTCTGTACGCGCGCGAGCTGCAGCAGCACCAATTGGGCGCCAGCGCCATGGAGCGCGTGCGCGCACTCGTCGACGTCCTGGACCCCGACCTGCCCGACGCGGAGAAGCGCGTGGCGCGGCCGTATCCGGAGCGCATCGCCGACTCGGTCACCCCGGCCGTCTTCGCCGCCGAGTACGTCACCGAGACCCGGCAGCGCCTCACCGCCTTTGAGGCCGCACACGGCGCCTCGCGCACGCAGCAGCACGCCAATCGCCAGAGGGCCTTGGAGGCGCAGTTCGCGACGACAAAGGCGTTCGCCGCCATGGCAGCAATCGACGCGGCACAGCGGTCCAACTTTACGGCCGCGCGCGCCCAGTACCAAACCGCCCTCGATGCGGAGCTCGTGCTGGTGCGCGCGCGGCTGAGCAAGGCGCTGCCGCGCGCGGGCGCGTCCGATGTGGCGCGCGTCGCAGAGGAGGTGCGCGGCTGGACGCAGGACGCGACCAGCCTCGTCCAGCGCTACGTCGAGGGCGCGCAGGCATTGGACCCGGAGACCGAGAAGGTGTACCGCGTGCTCCTCTTCAATGCCGAGCTGCGCTTCCAAGTCTTCAGAGAATTCGCCGAGGCGTTTCTCGGCGCGACGACGGTTCGCGAGGCGCTCTTGGCCCAAGAGGCGCGCGACAAGCGCACGCGTCGCGAGGCGGCCGAATCGCAGCGCGACTGGCTCGCCGATGCCGAGGCGCGCGTGCTCCGCGCCGAGGAGGCGGAAGAAGCGCTCGACGCGCGCACGCGACAGGAGGCGCTCGATGCCCAGCGCGCCTACCTCACCAAGGAGGAGGCGCGCGTGCTGCGGGAGGAGTCCATCGACAGTCCCGCGCACCAGGCGCTCATGCAGCGGCTCCTGAGCGCCGCCTTTGTCGACTCTGCCCACCACCACCACGACCTGCACCAGCTCGCAATGGCCCACCTGAGTGCGAGCGGCTTTGGAGGGCACGGACTGCTGCTGCCAGGCGACGACGCTTCACACGTCGCGACGCACGCCAGCAAGGCGACAATGGGCACCGCCGCCTCCGTCGCCGCCACGGCGCCCGTGGTCGCCGCCGCCCTCGCCAAGCGGCAGCAGCAAACCAGGGCCAAGACGCCCGTGCGCGGACGTGGCGGCACCGGCGCAGCGAGCACGGCGGCGGCGGGCGCCGCTTCCGCTTCCGCTTCCGCGGTGGCGGTGGCCACCGCCGCCGCCACCGCCACCGCCGCCGCCACCGCCGCCACCACCGCCACCGCCGCCGCCACCGCCGCTCCGCCACCTCGCGCGCGCGCGCGCGGCTCCGAGGGATCCTCATCGATGGTCGCCCAGGTCTTTGGCGAGATCTTTGGCACGACGGCCGAGTCTGGCGACCCCGCCGCCGCCGTGGGGGCCGCGGCCGACGAGGACGAAGGCATCGCCTCGCCGACGCCCTCGTCGGGATCCGAGGCGTCTGGTCCAAAGACCTTTCGGCGCAGCACCGGTGGTTCCTCAAAGCGCTGAAGCGCTGAGGGGTGCGGCGCGCAGCACACGGGCGGGCAAAAAAGGGAAGCACGTTCCAAAAAAGGCATCTAAAAAACCCAAGCACCCATGCGGGCATGAGTGACCGCCATGGCGCATCGAGCCTAGAAACCTAGAAAAAAAGGGAAGAAAAAAACTAGACCATTAGGAAAGCAAGCACCTTGCTGAAAAAAAGGCAAGGGGGTTGTAAAAGAAAAATGGTGCCCTGTCTGCCCTGACCGCCCCATTTTTTTGAAGTGCTTGCTTTTTTATCGAGCTCGGAGTTCGATTTCGATCCACGCGCTCGGACAATGAACTCGTGATTTCAACCACTCGAACCTCGTGCTCAACTTCGCGCCGAGTAGAGACGAACCGCGCCGCGCGATACGGGGGTGTTTGAGCAGGTCCCCTCGAACGTTCGCGTTCGACTTCTGGGGGCCGCGCTCGCGATCCGCACCTGGTCCAACTCACCCCTCGGATCACGCGAATCGTGGAGTTTCAAGAATGCAAGCACTTCAAAAAAATGGGGCGGTCAGGGCAGACAGGGCGCCATTTTTCTTTTACCCACCCCTTGCCTTTTTTTCAGCAAGGTGCTTGCTTTTATAAAGGTGGTAGACAGGCTTCTAGTTTTTCTTCCCTTCCTTCTAGGTTTCTAGGCTCGATGCGCCATGGCGGTCACTCATGCCCGCATGGATGCTTGGGTTTTTTTTAGATGCCTTTTATGGAAAGATGGGGTGATACTCGCGGAACACACACACACACACGCGCACACATGTACTCCAACTGCACACACTCGCACGAGCACACACACTCCCACGGCACGTCTCGGCTTGGGGTCGTCGGGAACGTACGGCACCGACTTGGGCGGCGTCGACTTGGGCGGCACCGACTTGGGCGGCGCCGGCTTGGGCGGGTCGGTCATCTCCCCGTCGCCAACGTCGGCCCCAATCTTGCGCCGCTTGGTCGCCAGGGCCGCTTCCGCCTCGCGACGCGCCATGCTGGCCTTCTTGAGCTTGTCGGCAACGTGCGTGTCCGATTTGCCGAGTATGCAGTGCACGTCCATGCAGATGGCCTCCATGCCCTGGGCACGGATCGCCTTGGACTCCAAGTCTTTGACCGATTCCTCTGGAGTCATGGTTGGCTTGGCGGTGGTTGGTGGAGCGTGAGCGCAACCTCTTGCTTCTGCAAGAGACTATGGCCACCCTCCGCAAGAAGTTGGGGAAAGCGGCGCGCGAGCGTGACGTTTGTTTCGGCAAAGGGGAGGAGAATGCTTTTCAGAATGGAAAACACACACTCACATCCACACGCACGTGCACACAAGCACCCGTTCTGGCGACACGCCTCGTCGGTTCCTCCCTACCCGCCCGAGCTCGACGTGATCAGCTTCAGCCCCGGCGCGCCGACGGTCTTGAGCCCGAGCCGGTCGACGAGGACCGCAAAGGCCGCGTCCACCTGCTTGGCCGTCTCCGCGTCGAGCGTCTTGAGGGACGTGAGCTTGTTTCCCCAGGGTATGTTGACGCCGCCGCGCGGGGCGTCCATGCCACCGCCTGCGGTCGTAAACGTCGGCTTGTACACGAGGTAGGCCATCTCGTCCTTGGCGCCCTCGGCGACCTCGCCGTAGGCGCCACCGCGCTGCTCCACCTCGATGGCAAAGTCCTTGCCCTGCCCGGGCAGCAGGTGCTCCACCGCGGCCTGAAAGGCCTGGTTGACTTTAGGGGCCGCCGCCAAATAGTCAAGAATCCGGTCTTCATCCGCATGGTTGCTCGTCATGGTCTTCTTGATGTAGTCGTACACCTCGCGGTGCTCGGGGCGCATGGCCTCGACCTCCTCCTCGGTCTCGGAAAAGGGGCAGCCCCAGTCGTTGTGCGCGTCCATTTCGGCCTTGACCTCCTCCCACGCGACGTCCTCGCGCGCGCACAGCGCCTGCAGCGCCTCCGACTGGTACTCCCGTTCCCGCTCGGGGAGGTCTTGGCCCGGCAGGCGCTTCCTGGGATGGGAACCCGTCTTGGACGATTGCTTGCGCTTCTTGGTGCTCGAGGGCACCGGATTGGCCATCTTCAGGCAGCGCGTCGCGAAGCGCGAGTAGCAGTTGTGGACCTTGAGCTCCTGCACGTAGCCGACGGAAACGTTGGCGCCCCAGTCAAAGCCCATGTGGTTGCGAGGGGGTTGTGCGCGCTGTGTGCGTTGGCGAGCGGTCGTGTGCTCGTTCTGCGAGTAGAAGGGCACGCAAGCCGCAAGATTGTCGCGCTCGGCCCCTGTCGAGCGCCGCGCTGGGGGCAGCCGTCCCGCCGCGCGCGCCGCACGCCCTCCCTGAGCGAGGAGGGTCCGGACCGCCCGTCGCGGGGGTGGGTTGCGCGGGTCTGTCCGCTGAGTTACACCCCCCAAATCACCCAAATTAGGGAGTGGTAAAAGGGGATGGTAAAAGTGGGTGGTAAAATGGGGTGGTAAATACGGAACACCAACAGTGACCCAGTGCACGTACACACACACACACATACACGTACACACATGCCCAAGTCCGCGCGCCAGCTTCGGCCACTTCCGAATCGTCAGGACACATCCCCTCGCGTGAGCGCATCGTGAAATTTTGTTGCACTTGGCCACCCACTGGCGCACCAATCCCGTTTTCCGAGCCCTTTTCTTCCACACCTTTTTTTGGCCTCAGTGCCGCGCGTGGACCGACCGGGGACGGGCGGTCGATCGGGGACGGTCAGACGATCGAAAACTGGCCCCCATGCTGCGCATCATCTCGGCACAGTCGGCATCCATGGCATTGACGAGCTTGCTCACGAAGGTGTCAGTGGCCGATACCTCGGCCTGAAGATCGCTGGCGGCGTTCGAGCGCTCCGCATGCAGGATTCGGCACATGCGGAGCGCGGCGCGGCGTTCGCTCGCCACGGCGGCCGGATCGGTCGGGTGCGCGTCCAGCCACTGGCGGACGCGCTCGCGCAGCTGAGCACGACGGACGCTGTGCACGCGCAAGAAGGCACCGCGAGCGCGTCGGTTGCGGCGTCCCTTGATACTGAGGGCATTCCAGCCACGCAAGAAGGCGTCCGACCACAGACTCGGCGCGGCCTGGTGGAGCGAAAAGCCCCTTCGCACGGCCGCGAGGACAATGTCGATGTCGGCCAGGTACATTGTCGGGATCTTCATGTAGTCGCCCGTTGTGGCGAAGCGCGCGTGTGCAAGCACGAGATCCCTGCGGCCGCGAAACGATGGTGGCAGGTACTTCATGGCGTTAGAGCCCGCGGATGACACAGCCGCCAGGACAATCTCCTCATCGCGCTTGAGGTGCGCAGGGATTCCCTTGATGAGACACCCAATGCGCGACACCGCCGCGAGGACAATGTTGCGGTCCTTGCGAAGTCGAAGATCGCGCCACTCGATCGCTTCAGGGTAGGAGCACACGGCGGCCATGACCACCTCGTAATCCGACCAAAGGGCGCGATCCACGAAACGCAGCATGTTACCATCCGACCGCACGGCCTCCAAGACCACCTCGCGGTCGCTCATGAAGGATGGGTCGGCGTATCGGATCGCCCGGCCGTTGGCACGCACCGCCGACAAGACAAGGTCGCGATCCTTGCGGAAGCGAGGGTGGGCCTCCCCGAGTGCCTGGGGGTAGCTCTTGGCCGCCACCTCTACGATTTCGCGATCGTTTCGAAAGTGTGGCGGCCCGTGGGCGAGGGCACCTCCATCCGCAGTACTAATACCGTCCCTTTTGCACGCTACGGCGGCGAGCATCACGTCCCGGTCGCTGCGCAGTGGCTCCGGAACGAGATCGATCAATCCGCTTCCGCGCATGGCCGCGATGACAATCTCTCGGTCGTTGCGTTCCTCTGGACGCAGGCGACGTAGGAGGCCTGTGAAGTTGGTCCCGACGGCTTCGAGGATGAGTTGTCGATCGCTGCGCAGCGGCTCTGGCACGTCCTTCAGGGCCCATCCACTCGCGCGGACCGCCTCCAAGGCAAGCTGCCGATCGCCGCGCAGCTCCCTGCTTGCCGACGCGTATGCATGCCCCCAGCTGTTGCGAATCGCCACCTGGACAAGCTCGCGGTCCGAGGCCATGAGCGGAAAGGAGTGACAAATGCTTCCGTTTCGGGCCACCGCCATCATGAGGTCCCGGTCCTGCCTCAGCGACTCCGACAGGTCGAAGAGGAATGTGCGCGTGCCGTAGCGCCGGTTGGTGGCTGCCAACAAGACTTCGCGGTCTTGCTGCAGCTCGCGGCTGGCGTATCGCAATGGACCGCACCCGTCCACATGGACCGGGGCATTGGAAACGGCCACCAGAACGATCTCTCGATCGGCTCTCAGCAGCGTCGACGCCCATTGCAAAGCGCCCCCATTGGATCGCACCGCCGCAAGCACAATGTCTCTGTCCTTTTGAAGATTGGCGCTCGCGAAACGCAGCGCGTACCCGTTGGATTTCACCGCATCCGAGACCAGAGCACGGTCCCCCTGGAGCCTGGTCGATGCGTAACGCAGTGCATACCCATCGTTATGGACCGCGTGCCAAACCACCGAAGGGTCGTCCTGGAGGTCTGCGTGCGCGTACCGCAGCGCGTGTCCGTTGGTTTTCACCGCTGCATGAACCAGTCGTTGATCCTGCTTGAAGCAGTCTGGTGCAATCCTCAGCGCAGTGCCCGATTCGCGCACTGCGCTGAGGACTTCATCGTAGCTAGACGTCTCGTCGATCCAGACGTCCATGTCATCATCGTCGGTCTCGGGGTCGGACGCGCTCACATCGTCTTCGTCGCTCACATCGTCTTCGTCGCTCACATCGTCTTCGTCGCCCACAAAGTCATCCTCATTGTACTCGTAATCGGGCTCCGGTGTGGGCTCCGGTTCGTGCGCCGCACGGTAGCGCGCCGCGGTCTCGTGCATGGTCTTCAGTCGCTTGGCCACGACGACGAGGGTGTGCTCGTCGCATCCGGGTGCACCGGCGGGCGTCTCGCTCTGTGCCTCGAGTTCCTCCATGGCCTCGCCAATCGTGCGCTTCAGCGGGGCCTCTGCCGAGCCCTCGATGCGTGTGGGCCACGGAAAGGTGTCGCTCGACTTGTGGTCACGAACGCGCACCGATGCATTATGGGACGCGTAGTGGCACACGGTCCCACTGCCCGACGCGGCGGTGCGAATGGCCGCGAAGCACCTCTTGAGGCGCGCGCGCGCCGCCAGTGAGCAGTGCTCCTCCGCCACGAGCGCGTCGAGCTCCATGTTCGTCTCGCGCACAAGGTGCGCGACGGGCGTCGCGTTCAGGTTGTCCACGCGGACGACGCGCTCCTCGGGAGCCGGGCCTTGAAGGTGGACCACCTCGCCCGAGGGCTGTTCGATGGAAACGATGCGAACGGGCGCGCTGTGGTCGGTTTCATCGGGGGCAAACACCGTGATGCGCCCCCGTGACGTTTGCTCCGACACCTTGTACTCGCGTCCCCTCGGGCCTTCAAATCGACAGACCAGGCCCGTGGGGCTCACCGTCGTGACGATGTGCGACCAGCCTTCGGGCCCCATGCGCGTCTCCACTGTGCCATCCGGTCGCGTGGACGTCGAAACGTGTGTGGACGCGGCCACGAGCTGATCGAGCGCGTGCGCGAGCTTTTGGACGTGCTCCTTGGCGTTGGCGACGTCCTCCTGGGTGGGCGGCTCCTCGTGCCACATCGTGGCACACTGCGGATAGTGCAGCCGCATCAGGTCCATGTTTTGTCCGTTGTCGTTGTAAAACTTGGCCGCCGCCGCGGTGTCCTCGGTCGTGTCGTCAAAGATGCACCACTTCTCGTTGTGAGTCCGTTCCAGGTGGGCCAGGGTTTTCTCGGCACTGGACAGCAACGTCGCCGCGTTGGTCACCTCGTCGGCGGTGGTGGCGTTCGGGGGCGCCGTGGCGGATGATGGCATGGCCCGGGTCGTGTGTGTGTGTGCGTCTGGCGCGTCTCTCGCGTGTGGTTCTGCAAGACGGAATGTGCACTCTCCGCAAGATGGAGGGGAGAAGCGCGGCGCTCGAGCGCCACGCTGAGCAGGAGCCGCCCCGCCGGAGGCGCGCCGCACACCCCCCGTTGTAAAGGGGGTTTGGACCGGCCATCGAGGGGGTGGGGGGACTGTCCGCTGGGTTACACACCCCAAATCGCCCAATTTGGGGTGGTGATGGGGTGTTAATTACGGAACAAATGGGTGGTAACCACGGAACGGCACGCACAACCCCCCGTGACGGGCGGTCCCGATCCCCCTCGGATCCGGGCCGGCACGGCGCGTGTGGGCCACGCGCCGGCGCTCCCCTTCCCGTGTGGAGGAGAGCGCGACAATCTTGCGTCTTCTGAACCCGTGTTCAGTATCCAAGCAACGGGCGCTCGCGCACACACGCACGCACACATGCCATCGATTTGTCCCGATACGCGCGACGGTGCGACGAGGACCTTGATGACCGCTCGCAACGCAACCAACGATTGCCTGGAGGAGCCGCCCTCGGCCAAGCGGCACAAGCCGATCCCCTTTCAAGAGCACGCGGGTCCGTGGATTGCGGCCGACCCGCGCGATGGCGCAGCGGTGCCGGTCGTCTTCACGAATCCGGCCGTCGTTGAGCGCCTGTACGATGCGGTCAACGGCCTCCGCGTCAAGGGAAAGCGCACCAAGAAGCTGCGGGAGGAGGCACGCGTCGCGCTCATCCCCTACGCCGACTGGGTGCAATGCACAATGCACGCCTACCCCTCCTCCGACCCAGAGTCGCCCGTCTACGTCAACATGAGCATGTACGGACGAAAGGATGCCGAGGACACGCGCGTCTGCAGCTGGTACTGCCGCCTCAAGCAGGATCTCACGCTCCACACCGGCCTCTCGGCGTGGTCCGTGTACGATGGTCAGCCGCTCATCAACGACGCCACGCTGCGCTCCCTCGGTGCGGAGCCCACGCCCGCGCCGCCGCACCACGTCGTGATCACCGTCCTCTGCCCCCGGGGCGAACTCCACAAGTTTGCGATCGACGCGCGCGCGCCGCCGCAACGCCTCTTTGAGCGCCTCCGGATGAAAGTGCCCGGGTACGCGT
>Ga0209603_1003584_pt1 | contig 13357 bp, 19 predicted proteins | sample COGITO_mtgs_1206_FD_184812 | JGI IMG/M metagenome (GOLD analysis project Ga0209603, IMG submission 184812) | Pelagic marine microbial communities from North Sea - COGITO_mtgs_120607 (SPAdes) (version 2) | ecosystem: Environmental > Aquatic > Marine > Epipelagic ... | reverse complement strand
TTGTTACTTCAGGTCCTATTGCCATTACAATACCTGGCTCTGATGCTGTTTGTTTTACTTCAGAGGATAATATAATACCACCTGCCGTTTTTTCTTCTTTGGGAGCAGCTGCAACTAATACTTGCTCACCAATCATTTTAATACTCATTATATTTTCCTTCTTTTCAATGTGGTAGTTAAACCTGTCTTAACCAAGCCACTTTTATTTTCTTCTATTTCAACAGATAAGCCACTTTCTTTTTCTTTTATCTCCATGTTCATTACTTGACTGTTATCAACTAATGGTCTAGAAGGAGTTTCACGATCGCGTTTAAAAGCTGCCGTACTTACAATTAATAACATTATTGCCAAAGGATCAAATACGAATATAATTATAAGTATAATCCATCTAACAGCATCGTCATAATATTCTTCTGCCTCAGATCCGTATATCATATCAGCGATATATTTAACAGGACCGAGTTCTGATTCTTGTTCTAACTGAAGTCTCTGTATAGGTAACTTCTGTTCGTTATATTGTACAATACTATCTACTGCATTGTCAATAGTAATTGCTAAATTATTTCTTTCTTCTGTTTGGCGGCCATTTACATAATTACGATCTTTAGGTTGTGAAGTTTGTAATACATAATCCAATCCTTCGATTCGATCTTGTGCGGCTTTGAGTTTTGATTGTTCTGCGGCTATTCTTGTATCAATGATACTTGCTTCGAGAGAATAGGTATCTCCAGTTAAAGCAGAATCAATATGAGCTTTGGAAAGGAATCCAAATATACCCATACTTGTAATTAACATTAGAACTATAACAGCTGCTGTAAAATAACCTCGTACTAAATTATTAATACGATCCCATTCATAATGTAACCATGCTGCAGATACTAATTTACCGATTTCTAACACCGTTGCCATAATCGCAATACCGACAACAGCTCCACTGAAGATCGTCATTAATCCGACGATACTAAAATAGGCAGCCGTAGCAGCAAGAGTGAGGGATGTTCCGAGGGTTAACCATTTCATTTTCATAATATTAGTGAACGTGTTTAAACGTTTCCAGTAAGCCTACGACCAAATCTTCCATCATACCATTGGTGTGAAGTGGTGTAGGTGTAATTCTAAGCCGCTCTTTACCCACATCGACTGTTGGGTAATTAATAGGCTGTACATATAATCCATGTTCGTTCAATAACCTGTCTGACATTTGTTTGCATTTCTTTGCATCTCTAACCATCACTGGTAATATATGAGTGCAACTGTTTGGATGTATTTCGATATTGTTCTCTATAAATAGTTGTCTTAATGTTTCAGCTCGTTCTTGATGTAGTTCTCTCAATTCATTATGATCCATTAAATAACGAATAGAAGCAATTGCGCCTGCTGCCATTACAGGACTCATACTTGTTGTAAATATAAATCCACTTGCTACGCTTCGAATAGCATCCAGCACAATGCTGTCGCCAGCAATATAACCGCCATGACATCCAAAAGCTTTTCCCAACGTTCCATTGATAATATCCACTCTGTCTTGTAAGCCAATCTTTTCGCAATAACCTGCTCCTGTATCTCCGTAGAGACCAACTGCATGTACTTCGTCAATATATGTCATTGCGTTATATTTATCTGCTAAGTCACAAATTTCTGCAATAGGGCCAACATCTCCATCCATACTATATACGGATTCAAATACAATACACGGAACTTGATTATTCATTTGTGCTGTTTGTAACGCAAGCTCAAGATCGTCCATGTTATTATGTTCCCAAATAATTTTATCTGCTCGAGAATGTTTAATACCCATAATCATAGAGGCATGATTCTTGTTATCTGAAACAAAACATATATTTGGTATGATACGAGATAAAGCAATCAGCGTCCATTCATTAGCAACATATGCCGATGTAAATAATAGTCCGCTTTCTTTTTGGTGTAATTTCGCAATTACATTTTCGAGTGTAACATGATAATGAGAGGTACCGCCAATATTACGAGTACCTCCACTACCGCTTCCTGTCTTTAACAACGCGGTTTGCATTGCATCAATTACATACTTGTTTTGTCCCATTCCCAAATAATCATTTGAGCACCAATTGACAATTGTCTTTGGAGAATAAGGTGAGTACCAAGTCGCTTTAGGAAAGTTTCCTTTGTCACGAACGATATCGTTAAATACCCTGTACTTACCTTCTTCTTTTAATTTATCAATCACATCATGAAAAGGTTTTTTGTTAATCATTTTCTACGCCTAGTTAGCTTGCGTAGGCATCGTCCCAAGTTCCTTCTAAACCAGCAACCTCATATTCGGTTACACGATTTTCGAAGAAGTTTGTATGGTCTGCTCCATTGAGTACCCATTCTAACCAAGGTAATGGATTATCTTTTACCTTGAAGTTCGGTTTCATGCCTAACTGTAATAATCTTCTGTCCGTTATATATTTTATATATTCTTTTACTTCGGATTTTTCCAGCCCTTCAATGTTTCCCATTGCGTATGCAAGATCAATGAACTTATCTTCGAGATCTACAATGTCCTGAGACATTTCGTATATTTCTTTTTTGAACTGATCATCAACAACTCGACTGTGTTCTTTGATGAACGCTTTAAACAATTTAGAATTACCTTCAACGTGAATTGATTCATCACGAATTGACCATTCTACTACTTTACCCATACCTTTCATTTTACCGAAACGTTGAAAGTTAAGTAACATAACGAAAGAAGCAAATAAAGCAACACCTTCGTTGAATACTGATTTAGCAATTGACAATCCTAGACCACGCAAAGTATTTGTATCTGCCTTACGCATATAGTCAATCTTATCAGCCATTTCAGAATAATCTAAGAATGCATGATATTCACTATCAGGTAAACCTAAAGTCTCATTCAATAGCGCATAAGCACGTTGATGAATACCTTCTCTTGCTGCAAACGATCCTAACATATTACGAATTTCGTTATTCTTAAACTTAGGAATAAACTGATCAAAATAGTTCTGACCAACAGCAACATCAGACTGAGTAAACAATCTTAGAATGTTTGTAATATAATCTTTCTCTATTTGAGTAATCTTACCGCCTTTCCAATCAGCAACATCTTCAGACAAATCTAATTCATCTTCGATCCAATGACATTTTTCATGTCTTGTTGTAATTTCAACAGCCCAAGGATAATGAAACGGTTTATATGTCTCACTGAATTCCATTAGACCACCTTGTTTTTTAATTAACGTATCTGAGATTGCCATAAGGTCGTTATACGTACCTATATGTTTGTCGTCAATAAAGATTTGCGGTACAGATCTTATTTCCTTACCGTTAGAGATTCTTTGATAAAACGCGAGTCTCTGTTCTTCATCGTCTAACACAACCTGTGTATATCCAAATCCATGTTGTGTAAACCATGCTTTTGCCTTTTCGCAAAACGGGCAATTTGATTTAGTATAAATTAATACTTCCATTTTCTTTCCTACTTTTCTATCATCCTTCACAGGCGATACACTCATCTTGTTGTTCCTCCGAGCCGTTGCTGAACTTAATTGAGTTTGGGTTAATAATATCATCTAACTTTTCGCGTTCTACTTTCAGAGAAACGTTTTCTGCTTTGCTTGATGATTCTGTTCTTAAATAATATAATCCTTTACATCCTTGTGCCCACGCCTGAAAATGGACTGAATGTAAATATTTCTTTTCTGCACCAGCTGGGAAAAAGATATTTAAACTTTGTCCTTGACATAAATACTTTTGTCGATCTCCTGCTAGCTTAATTAAATAGTGTTGATCCAATTCTATTGCCGTTTTAAAAACGTTCTTTATATGATCATCTAGAAAGTCTAGATGTTGAACTGAGCCACCACTGGTAATAATAGTTGACCATACCTCATCTGTATTCTTGCCTAAATCTGCCAATACTTTCTCTAGGTATGGATTTTTATTTAAGTGACTACCCACTCTTGTTCTTGAAGTAAACGCATTTGCTTTCCATGGTTCAATAGATGGTGATGTATCAACTATCATAGAACTATTTGCATTTGGAGCAATTGCTAACATATGAGCGTTACGACGGCCAGTTCCTTTCATATCAGGAGCTTCGCCACGTCTCTTGCCCATTTCCATTGTTGCTTCAATAGATTTCATTTTAATGTTACTAAAGATTTCTTCATTAGCTATAATAGCTTCTTGAGATTCAAAAGCAATTGAATTTTTCTGAAAGTACGAATGCAATCCCATAGCACCAAGACCCAATGATCTTTCTTGTTGAGCACTATATCTTGCCTTACTAATTTCGTCGCCAGCATTATCAATAAAGAACTGTAATACATTGTCTAAGAATACGATAAGGTCTTTAACCATATTCGTATCTTTCCATTCATCGTATGTTTCTAAATTGACTGAAGACAAACAACATACTGCTGTTCTTTCTTCGTTGGTCACAAGGTGTATTTCATTACATAGATTAGATCCTTTAATTGATAAACCTAAGTCCTTTTGAGATTGAGGTAATGATGCGTTAGCAGTATCAATAAAGTTAACATACGGTTCACCTGTACGATATCTTGTTTCTAATACTAATTCCCATAGCTTACGAGCATCAACCATTTCACGAACTGTTTGGTCATTAGGATCCAATAAACCCCATTGCTTTCCTTCTTTTACTGCTTCCATAAACGCATCAGTACAATTCACTGCATGATGAAGGTTTAAATTCTTTCGATTTACGTCTCCTGTTGGAATACGCATATTAATAAATTCTACAATATCCGGATGGTCAATATCCATATAAGCTGCATAAGAACCTTTTCTTGTTCTGCCTTGACGGTACGCAACCATATCAGCATCAACTGTATGTAGAAACGGCATCGGTCCTGGAGCTTTCTTTGATACGGCTCGAATGTCTGACCAATGACCACCTACTCCGCCACCTTTAACAGACAACCATCGCAACTCTGCAGTATGGTCAATCAATCCGTCTAAGGTATCAGGTACATAAGTTAAGAAACAACTAATTGGCAACGCTTTTACTTTTTCTCCTTTTAAGACTGCATTAGACAGTACAGGAGATGAATACATAAACCAACCTTGAGATACATAATCATATATACGTTGGGCAAGTTTCATGTTACCACCACAAAATGCAACTGCAGCTCTGGCAAAAGCCATCTGCGGAGACTTCTCTTCATCACGACAATAATAATCTTTTAACAATTTAAATGATTGTTCTGATAATGTCTTATCCCTCTTTGTTTGGATTTCAATTCCTAAATGTTGCATTCTCTACTCCGTTATTATTCTTGTATGTAATTTTCTGCTAAGGGAAAGACGTTAGTAATTACTTCACCAACACGGCGTGCAACTTCCATGTGTTCAAGTTGAGTTCCATTTCCAGATCGTAATTCAATATAATGAATCCATGATCTCAATGTACCGTTAACATATAATCTTGAAACTGTATTACCTTCTGGTAAAACAGCCCTTGCCTGTTCTTTTGCTATACCCGAGTCAATTGCCCATTGGTATATTTCTTTTGATTGTCTAATGAACGCCATTTGTTTCATATTCCAATCTTCTGCTATTCTTCTTTGATTTGCATCAGTTGTATCAATTGCGACACTGTTCTGACGATTCTTTGGATCTTGGAATCTTGCCTCACGAGTTACCATCTCTAAATCTTCGAGAGGGTTTGCGTATCGTTGACTAAATTCTTGAAAGGAGAAACTGCGGTGTCTGAGTAACTGTCGAGCAATATCTCTTGTCGTTTCTATTTCTAAACAAACACTAACCATTTCTAAAGGCGACCAATGTTTATGCTTTACCAAATAATTGACAAGCTTGCTGTTTGTTGCTGTATTGTTTTGATTACTAGGATTACTTACTCTTGCGCAATAAGCCACTAAACCTAACAGTGACGAATCATTTTTAAGATCTTCTTTTGGTGATCCAACGAGATCTTGTACTTGACTGTGGGAAATCAATTTAACCTTCATTATATACTTATGTCCTTTTCCATTGTTGAAATTTTAGTTTAGCTTCTAAACCTTTATACGTAATTGTTCTCATTAGACTCTCAACGCAGGATATACTTCCATCGAGAACCATTTCATTAATATCTTTGCCAGGTATATTATGTGGCCATATAACCACACTGTGTCCTGCATCGATAATCTTCTCCATTCTTTTGTGAATCTCTAAATTACGAGGTTCAGCATCAAAGACGAAGACTGCATTATCCACCCTTTCGAGCGAATTAGTATTTCCATCTGCTCCGTTCATTGCGATTGCGTTTGATAGAAACATACTATCAAGAGCGCCTTCAACGACATAATACCTTTCGTTAAAGTTTACTTTGTCGAGTCCATACAGCTTAGGTACTTCATCAAACATAATAGTAATATAACGAAGAAACGCATTAGGATCCATTGACCTTGCCGATACTCCGAAACATTTGCCGTCTTTATCTAAGAACGGTATTACGAGTCGAGATTCATCATACTTGACGTTCTCAAACTTACCTGGTACTATTCCATTTATCCATTCCTTAAACTTAGGTGCAAAGTAGAGTCGGTAATGGTGCTTAGAAGGAATAGACCTTTTATCTATATATTTCTTTACTGGGTGGGAATGTTCAAGCTGGCTGATTTTTTTTAACTTTTTTAATGGTTCTCCATGAGAGAAATTTGGTTGGGTAAATTTGGTTGACTCTAGAGTTGATGTTGCTGTTTCCGGAGTATTATTTGCCTTGCCAATGAATTTTTCGGCAACGTAATCATTATAAGCTAATGGGTCGACAACCTTAAGGAAATTGCCGAAGATATGGCTTGCACCACAGTTATGACAGAAATAGAACAACTTGTTCTCGCGTTCAAGTAGCCAACCACGGGCTTTTGATTTGTTCTTTTTAGAATCCCCACACAAGGGACAACGAAAGTTGATCTTGTAAGGGTTTGTGTTTTTGATACGATATCGGTCGAGTCGCCCCGCCAAATGTTGGGCGTACTGGATATCAACAAAGTCAAGCATAATATATAAAATCCGAAATATCTGTTATTAGAATCTATTATAACAAATTTTTAGCACGCTGTCAACTAATAAATGAAGTAATATCCAATTTTGATATGATGAAGATAACGGCAGCAGATATACCCATCATGTAATACTTCCACCTTTCAACAGCAGCTAATTTTGTTTCTATCACCGTAAGACGTTTATCAACCTTACTATCAATATGTCTTAATTCTTTTATGATTTCTTCGTTACGTTCTTTACGATGCGCTTGATTCTGATCATGTATACGTTGATGATCTTCTTTTGACGACTTACGATATACTTCCATTCTATCGCCTAATACAGCAGAACGTTCTTTGTCTAGTCTTTTATTCTCTTCAATCGACTCTGCTTGCTGTTCAAGCTTATCATTAAAGTTCATAATGATCTGATTTTGAACTGCCAATGCCTTTTGTATGCCTGCCATGGCGTCTACTGCATTATCAACCTTGTCAAAAAATCGACCGATCTGTTTTATATCTTTTTTAATTAAAGCAACGTCAGTCTTTACAGCGTTTAATTCGTCAGGCATCAGTGTATTCCTTAATTGTTATTATAACACATTAAGCATGTTATGTCAATAGTTATTTATCAATAGGTTAGGGTCGCGACCCTACTATTCAGAGTTAAATAGAGTTTATTTCTTCTGAACTTGGATACCAGATGCAGGTTCATCGTCGATTGTCACGTTTCTATAATAAACAATAACTTCGCCCAATTCACGAATGTATCTACGGAGTTCTTGCGTATTCTTCGACATCAGCTCATAGTCTCCAATGGTGGCTGCAACGAACACTACATCACCTCCATTCAACTTTTTCATATCGTCGAGGAATCTATCAAGGTAAGTATAACCTACAGGCCATGAAGGATTGTCGCGCTCTAAAAGATCACAAGTCTTTGGTCTGAATGTTTGATGGGTGCCATCTTCTTTAACAATATGATTCCCGTTCTCGTCGAGTTTCATTTGCTTTTGGCAAGGGTTTGTAATAATAGCTTCTGATACAACATACCACTTAGGATTATCTAATTCGATAGGTCGTGGTAGTGTAGGCTGTAAGATTTCGATCTTTATAGGTTTTGTTATAATCTCGACTTCTTTTGAACCAAAGACATTCTGTAGAGTACTACAACCGCTAAGGAACGTCAGGAGCGTCAAGCTCGCTAATAGCTTTGCTGTCATTCTCTATATCTCCAAATACTGTTGCCGTTCCATTGTTAATTCTCAGTTCAATTAGCCCAGGCTTAGCAATGGCAAGCTTATCTAAGTTGTGCTTAGCAAATATAGCAAGGTATTGATCTTTCTCTTGTTCTATTTGATTATAACCGCGTTGAAGGTTCTGTAAAGATTTACTCTGTTTCGCAAACGATTCTTGGATAGCAACAATAGCAGCTTTTTGTTCTGCTACTGCGCCTTCCAATTTTGAATTGTTTATCTTAAGAGTTTGGTTTTCTGAGTATAACCAATAGCTACCTAGACTGAGCACCAATATGATTCCTATGAACAATTGGTTAAACATATTAGTCTTCTTCTGGTGTTTCTACTGACTCTACTGCTTGACCTGAATGTACATCGACTTCGTCAAAAGTATCTTCAGAACCCATTGCTTCGACTTCGGCAACTTCAGGATGCTCATCAGTCATATCTTGATATTTCTGATTTAAAGCTGTTCTTACACGACCTGTCATTTCGTCGTCAAAAGCTTTCTTAAGGTTAAGCGGGTTATTGTCAAACGCTTGTTGGATGATGTCATTTACTGGCATGTTGTATTCTCCATATTATATTGTTAGTAAATTTATTTATACATTTTCTAAACGAACCATTAATCTCTCGGCTCGGTTAGTAACTTGTTTGTGCCATTGAGAATCTCTACCCTCAACCGCTGCTTCTGCCCAATCTCCTTCGAGTATTGCTGCATGCATTTTCTTGAATTTGCTTAAACGAGTACGGCCCATGTTAAACATCATATTAACCAAGATTTGCTGGACTTCGTCTGGTAAGTCTCCAAATACCCCTTCTTCGTATAGCAACTCACACTCAGATATTGCTGTGTCGAGGTCTCTTTCAAAACATTCTTTGACTCTCTCCTCAGATATTGGGAATCCGACCTCAGCGCCGTATTCTGGATCCGAGTCCAATACAAGATGTCCCACCCCGAACGTAGGGTACCCGAGATGGTCTTTGTAGACTTCATACACAACGCCCTCATCAATCTTTAACTGTTCAAATACCGCGTCACGGTCTAATTTCGTATCTTTAAAAAACATTTCTTTTCCTCTTTATCATAACTGGGCATAATTATTACTTATAGTTATAGTTACCATCCCAATCGGTTCTTGGGAAATTAGCAAAAGATTTTAATTTACCTAACTCAATTACCATATCGCTAAAATCTATATCATCTTCTGTTTTACCGCTTGGTAATTTTGGATTCTTACCTGGGAAGCCAGGGTATATATCTAATGCGAAATCTAAGTTACCATCACCAACTTTCAATCTGTTGTCTTTGGCATCACTCATAGGTCCAACTAAAACTTCTTGTTCATTATATCTAAGTCCTAGTTTTCTAAAATGCTTTTCTACAATTTTTAAAGCAGTTTTAATATCTTTAATAACAGGTGCTGATACATTATCATCATGCATAGCTTCCTGGTTCAATTTAAACTGAGCTCTAAATCCTGTAAGCTTAGCACCAGGAAATGGGGGCCTAGGTAATTTAAAAGTTTCAGCCAAATGGTTTTGTTCCCATTGTTTGAAAGATTTCATTTTTATCTTCTCCTTTTTAAATTAGCCTGCAGCCGAACTCATTGCTTGCTTAGCTGCAGCACGCTCTTTATCGCGTTCTTGTTTACGTTTCTCACGCTCCTTTTCGACTTCGTCTTGAGTCTTCTGTCTTTCGACTTCGGCAGCATGTTTTAGTTTAATTCTTTCTTTGTCTTTATCTTGACGATCTTTCAAAGTATCAAGTTCAGACGCTTGTCTTGCTTTAAGATTGGCCTGAGCGACGGCATCTTCCATTTTGACCGTACCCATAATATCTCGAATACGTTTCTTATGTTTCTTTTGATTCTTTTTAGAAACACCAGGTTCGCCATCAGGTCCAATTCCTAAACCGGCAATGTTACCACCACCGACTGCATTAGCAGGTTCTTCGTCAATCTCGCGTTTTGCTGCTTCAGCAATTAACGTTTCGTTTTCAGATAGAAACCTTTCTAGTGCAGCTTCTAAATCTTCTTCAACAGATTCCTCTGTTAAATAGTTAGTAGCTTCGATTCTTTGCTGTTCGCGTATCAGCCATAAGGCTGAAGCGTAAGACGCAAGTTTAGTTTGTCCACCAGGAAGTTTACCTAATAGTTTCTTCAGATTCAATATCATTTGGTCAAAAATACCAAACGCAGATTTCTGACTATTCTTTACGAAGTCTTTACGTTTGATTAGGATATTACCCTTCTCATCAATAATTCCTTCCTTATATGCTTCCCACTTCGTAAAGGGCGTAACTAGCCGCTTTATGAAATTGAAAACTAGAAATAGATCTACTACCATTTAAATTTCCCTGAGCCTTGTTTCAATAAACAGATCCCCATTAATTGAGTCTGCGTTTACCATCATATCATCGTATACTAACAGTTCTGGCATATAATTCAAATATAGTACGAATGGTTTTAAATATTCGTGATACTCATGTAATCTCATGAATAACATATTTGTTGCCTGCGGACCAAACACATTGAATATAACAATGAGATGATTTAGAATCAACCTTTCCTTCAGATCTTTATCTTGTCTATATCGACTAAAGAGTTTACGGAGATATTGAAATCTCTTAATATCCTCTTCGAACTCTGACATCTCAGTACACTGAGGGTTGTCATAGTGTTTCATCGCGTATAGCAGAAAGGTTGATTCAGTCAAATTCATAACAATAAAGGCAATCTTTTTAGATTAAGCGTCAGCTACAACTGTATCGTCACCTGTACCATCAACACCTAAGTCACCAGCATCAACTGCTGATACTTTCATCGGAACTAAGCATTCCGCATAGTGACGGCCATTGGATGTATGATACAACCACCAACCTGGTCCTTTAAGACCTTTGGCTCTGTTTGCTGCGACACCTGCTTCTGTCAAGTCAACAAATACTGCGTTGTCTTCATCATTAGACTTATTAGTATTTCCTGCTGCGGTTTCGAGCCACTTTGGTACGCTTACTGCGGCGTCTGTTTTTCCCCATAGTGCCATTGTTATTCTCCTAATTTTATTTTTATTATTTTAAAACTTTATAAAGTTCATTAACTAAATCGGCTTTCTTTTTTCTTTTGTCGAGTTCAATACCTGCTTTACGACCAGCTTCTTCAAGTCCAGCTTTTGTTAGTTTACCTAACGCAGCTTTAGTAACTTGAGGACCTTTTGCAGTAGCAGCCTTCTTTGGCTCCTTAACTGGGTCTACTTTAGCAGGAGTGACTTCGTCTTTAGAAAATAAGCCTTTAATCCATTCAATCAAAAACATAATTTACTCCTATAATATAATGGATTAACCGCCGCAATTGCTAGCAGCTAAATCCTTTTTCTTTGCTGGCTTGATAGAATCCTGAGCTTCAGTACCCTCAGCCTTTTCGTTGTCTCCCTTCCAGTTTGCATCAACGTAATCAAAGAATTTCTTCTTCGCTGCGTCGTCTAGCTCTGCTGGTGATTCGACTCCAAACTTTTTAAGCGCCTTTTGAAAGAATTTCTGATATTCGTTTTCTTCTTCAACAGTTCTTTCACTAACCACTTCTTGTTTCTCTTGAAGAGCAGCTGACATATAACCGTCAATCTTACTCTCGATAATTTCTTTCCAACTTGTTTCTTTCTTCTCTGCTATTGTTTTGGCTCCTTGTGGGAATAGCTTTTTAGCATAGCTTGAGCCATTATGGTAAGTATATACAGCAACCGCCAATTCTTTTAGTGTGTCAGAAGAGTTATTCCATACATCTTTATTGCCACCGTCCGCTGAATCTGCAACTTCATGGGCATAATGACATACATGACATAATTGAACTAAAAGAAATAATTCTTTTGGATTTTTTGGAACTCCTCTAAGGCCATTAATTCTGAATTTGGAGTTAAACTTTAGTACGGTTTTTAAATCGAGGAAGAAATACATATTACTATCGAAATTACTTCCGCCGAAATTCGACATACTTATGTGACAGATATCGCCGCGCTTGTCTACAAGATAGCCGTCACTTTCAGAATATTCCATATCCCTTTCGTCGAGATCAAATGAAAACGCGTCAGGTCCAACCTTTTGTCCAGGTAAAGGGTTATTAGCCCACTTTGGCCAACCTGATTTACCTATGTACGATTCTTTATTTCCGTCGCCGCTATCGATTGGTCCTTTAACGGTCTTACCGTCGTAAATTCCTACTGCCATTGTTATCTCCTTAAATTTTTAATGTTAGAATTTTTATGTTCTATGTTTATTTATAACATTTTCGTTATCCGAATCTGTAAATTATCAATACCTTTAATTAAACGATGATATTCGCCTTCTTCGATCTTAAATCTTACTCCTGGCTCTAATAATAATGGTAAACAGTTTTCAGGTTGAAATTGCCAACCATTTCCTGATATTACTTCAACCATACGGTCTTCTTTATCTTTATGCCAAACAAATTCCGCTTGGTCTTCATTAATATCAAATGTACGTATATCACCAAGATCCGTATATGGTTTACCAGAAATAACTACCACCTCCCTTGAGACCAAGTTCTTTGGCATACTTAGGTAATCGACAGGCCCAATACCCCGCAGACATTTTATCTGTTTTAGTATCGCAATTGTGTCTGCTTGCGAAGTTACGAGCCGCGTCTCTGTCGTTGATCTTAGCAGTAAGTCCGCCTTTCTCATCGCCGAACTCAATCTTTTTGATATTACCTGTGTCAGGGTTTCTAACATAGACAACATACTTCTTATCTCCACTTGAACGTTTAGGCGAATTCAATTCTGGTTCTTCTTCTAATTCAATCATAGGACTTTCTAAAGGAACAGTAACTCCTTCATATAATCCAAAACCTTCATGTTTCCACTCTGTAAATTTTTTCATTAGTGATCTGATTTGTCGTTTCTTTCTGTTTTGTTTGATAATATAAATCGTCTGTTAGGATTGACTGCAATTTTGAACTTAGTCATTAACTTTCTATTCACTAACATTTCTGATGCAGTATCTTTTAATGATAACGCGATTTCGGCAATATGTGTTTTGTTATTAAAAGTTATATTGTGTTCGATAACAGGTCTTTCGTCAAACGCTTTTTGACCACGCATTGGTCTTGAGAT
>Ga0209603_1003577_pt1 | contig 13377 bp, 30 predicted proteins | sample COGITO_mtgs_1206_FD_184812 | JGI IMG/M metagenome (GOLD analysis project Ga0209603, IMG submission 184812) | Pelagic marine microbial communities from North Sea - COGITO_mtgs_120607 (SPAdes) (version 2) | ecosystem: Environmental > Aquatic > Marine > Epipelagic ... | reverse complement strand
TCCCGCGCGTGTCTGGATAGCAATACTTCTTCTGGCGGTATCGCTTCTATACACACTTGGTTCTTTTCTTTTAATCTTCTAATTGTAAGATCATAACTTGCTGGTATTTCTTGGGTGATCTCTTCACCGCTTACAGGATCCATCATGGTCATGCTTTCCATCGTGACCGACTCTTCTACAATCTCTACGTCTTTGTCTATGATTAATGCTTGGTAGGATTGTGGATCTAAACCTGTGTATTCGTGCGTGGTGGCTTGAACTGAATCATCCCAAAATACTTTTACAAAACCAGTTTTTCTAACGAGTGCATCTTTAAACGCATCATACAAAACTTGGAAACCGTTATTTTTTTGTTGGATAATATAATTAATATAATCAGTTTGCTGTTCGGCAAGTTGGATATCCTCTGGACCTTTAGGCACAAACTCTACAACTTTTTTAGTGCCAAAGAATGTACGCATAATAGACGGCAACATAAACAATATGCTTTCTCTAACATCGGTAGATATAAACTCTGATTGTAAGGAGCTAGTTCCCTCTGGCGCGTCGCCTAAATAATATTCAGTTGATTCAGCTCTGTCCGCACCAACCATGTGTATAAAATCACTAGCATCGTCCATCTCTGATTTAAGAACGCCTGTTAGAGTTTCTATGTTATTGTCATCTATATCTTTTGCCATAAATTATCCTATTCTGATTATCCTAGACTTCAGTGGTTTCTTGAAATTATAACCTAAAAAGTTAACGCTTCCACCAAAACTTGCAGCGGAGGATGCCATGGTCAACGCGAGCGCATCCGCCTTGTCGGGTGATTTAATTCCGCGCTTGCGCATTTCGTCTTTACTTTCTATTTTTATTTTACCAGTAGACGTATATTTATAAAGAGGTGCAGCGAGTTCTGCGACTAGCTCGTCATCGTGTGGCAACCTACAATCACGTTGGGTTAGCCAGTCTTTAATTGCAAACCATAATTCCGCGCGCAAGTTCAAATAATTTTTTTTGGTAGCGGGTGCTTCAGCAACATTGACTCCGCGCACGGGTAAATTTTGTTCAGCTAGTCTATCCACCACGCCTGCGCCAAGTCCAATTACATCTATCAATATTTCTTGTGGTCTTTCAATCGCAGTACATTCATCAAATTTATTTTTAATCACACCACACAACTGCATTAGATCCATAGACTTAAACGACTTGATACTCATGACATGGTTACCTTGTCTAATACATAGCGCAGAGTTATCACCGCCGAATCGCGCTACATCTAATCCCCATATAATCGGTGCATTAGCAGTTAACGATACATCCCTATCAATCGCTGACTTAACTAATCCCATTGGTATTACCGTATCATCATCCGCGGATGGAAACTCGCCCATCACCTCCACGCGTGCGACGGTGGAATCCTCGCCGTACTGCTCAATCATTTTGCTGAAGAGATCTTTGTCAGTACCTTCAACCGTGCGTGAGTCTATCTGTTCGTTTTTCCAAAATGCTTTTGCGCTGTGGAATGAATCATAGAATGGCCCTTGGTTCCTGCGTGGGTTAGAGAAGGTAAACCAAAAACGATTTGGAGTTGGTTCAGAGAAGAAACCTTCAGAGACGGAGTAGATAGGAGCGGGGATACCCGAAGCTTCATCCATAATCAAACATACGCCGTATGATGAGTGGATGCCTGCAAACGCATCTGGGTTTTCCTCGCTCCATAACTGTGCTTGCGCGTAGTAGTAACCAGTATCTATCTTTAGATCTCTTTCTAACGCTTGATCAAACCAAGCAGCTGGCTTTATGGTTGTTGCAGTTTTTGACCACCAATGAGAATTTAAAGATAATGTAAGCCACTTACCAAGCTCCGCCCATGTTCTACTTCTTAACTGTTGTTCGGTGTTAGCAGTTACGATTATGGTTGATCCTAGCCTGGTTGATAACATCCATATAATGATCCAGGCAACCAAAGCTGATTTACCGATACCACGACCTGATGCTACTGCCATTCTAAACATCTCTGGTAAATCCTTAACACCATTACGTTGAATGTGTATTGTCATTTCTCGCAAAATTTTTTCTTGCCACTTCCTTGGCCCTTTAAATTCTTCAAGGGGGGTATCCTTCATTCCCCAGGGAAAGACAAATTTGACGAAATTTAATGGGTTATCTTTAATTACGGTGACCATAATTCGGTCATCAATAGCTTTTCTTCTTCTGCTTTATACTTCATAAAAATTACCTAAAAAAATTTTCGCATAGTGTATATATATAACGCACCACCCCACGTACGCAAAAGGGGGGGGGTAGATTTCTTTTCTATGCATATTATATAAACGCAACGCAACAACGCACAAACGGGGCTACGCGTGAACGCGTGCATGCGTTAGTCTTTAACATCTTTTAATGATAGCGTTTCTTTTTCTTGATGATTAATAACTTTCATTCTTGCCTGTGCGTGCGTGAGTGCGTCTTTAATATTGAGCGTATGTTCTACTGTTTGCTTTTCCGCCCATGTATCGCGATCAGCCGATTTTAAATAAAATTGTATTGCGTTAAATTCCCCGTCTTGTATTTTTTCCATTAACTTTGATGTTGCTAACTGCAATCCTTTTGCTTTTCCTCTGTCTAATGCTTCCGCTAATTCCGAATTTTTTTTAATTCTATGCTTGTTAAATGTATCCCAACCCACATTCAATGACTTGCAAATGTCCATGATTCCCATGTTAAGCGAGGCGAGATATTCAACCCTTTCATAATCTATAACAATAGGTTTTCTTCCTCTTTTTTTTGGTGTTTTTGTTGTCATATTCCGATAATTATATATTAAAAGGGTATTAATTAAGCTTTATTTAATAATTAATTACATTATTTTATATAAATGTGTTGCAGTCTATACATATTTATGTATTATATAAGGGTGATATATATTAATAACCAATTAAAAGAGGTAACCAAAATGAAAAAACTGAAATACTACAGACATGGTGGAATTAAGAAAGGTTCACAAGGCCAAATCACATTATATGGAACAGTAGAAGCCATAACAGATGAACCGGTTAAAGAGACATTTTTCGGCTATTCAACAAGTGAAGCGATGAAAAAGTTTGAGATAACCCTAAAAAACAAAGCCGAAGAACTAGCACAATTTATAAACCAATAAGGGGACATAATGAAAATTTCAAAAGTAGGAAAGTTAAACTCTAGATCGTGGAGCCTTGAAGCCTTAGAGACTTGCCCGGCTTCTAAAGATTCAAGCGGTGAACTTGTCCCGGCTTGTAAGGGCTGTTATGCAGTAGGCGGAAACTATCGTTTTAAAAATGTTAAAGAAGCTAGAAGCCATAATAAAAAAGATTGGAAAAGGGCGGAATGGGTAGCCGATATGATAGAGGAGTTAGACTCAGACCGCTATTTTAGATGGTTCGATAGTGGCGATATGTACAGCCTAGGATTAGCCGAAAAAATGTATGAGATTTGCAAGGCTACACCATGGACAAGGCATTGGATACCAACAAGAATGCACAAGTTTAAGAAGTTTAGAAAGGTTATTAATAAACTTAATAAGCTTGATAATGTTGTTGTAAGGTTATCAAGTGATGGCATTAACGGGGAAATAATACAAGATGCTGAATACTCATCAACTATCATTCCATTTATAGACAGTCAAACAACAGCAACCGTATGCAATGCACCGCTTCAAGATGGTAAATGTAAAAAATGCCGGGCTTGTTGGGATAAGTCTATCAAGGTTATAGCATATGCCGGACACGGTGCAAAGATGAAAAAACAACAAAGAGAACTAATTCAAATCATGGAGGTAGCATAGATGAATTTTAAACTTGATAATTATAAAGCTATAGGAATAGCCGAGGGATTTATAGAAGCTGAAACAGATGAGCAAATAATACAAGCATGGCAGTATCTAGTTGACACCGGTTTAGCGTGGAATCTTCAAGGGTGGTTCGGTAGAACTGCAAGAAGATTAATTGATGATGGTCTTATAAAAAACCAGGGGGAAATAAAACAATGAGCAAACCAAAAGAATATATTTTTAGTAACACTTTTACAGTAACAGAGGAAACAGAAGTTTTAGCAAATAGCTATGATGAAGCAGTTGAGATATTTTTAAGCGGTGGCGGTACTACTGATGAAGTAGATCAAAGCGGTGGCAATTGGGAATGTATACAAGAACCAACAGAAGAGGAGGAGGGGAAATAATGTATTTACAAGTAATAGAATGTCTTAAATGCCATAAACATTATGGCGAGAAAAATAAATTTATACCTATATGTCCTTTTTGTGGGAATGATGATACAGAACAAACAATTTATTTAGATGAAACAAGCAATATTAGAAAAGCATTTATACAAGGAGAGGTGCAGAAATGAGTAAAGAAAAAAAAGCACACTATGAATTGCAAGAAGATCTTTTTAATGCAATGTTAAAAGCAAATGATAAGGGCTTAGGAATGATACATATATTTCATGTAGCTTTATATTTTATTCTAAGCGAGATATATAAATCATCACCAAACAAAAAAGAAGCAAATCACTTAATTAAATCAACTTTAAAGGAGGCTACTAATGGCTAACATATATCCAAGCGACTCATGGGGAACATTTAATGCTGAAAGTGAATATAAAGACATTAAAGGCATACACAAAGATCAAACCATAGATATTAATTTATGGACTGATGACCAAACAGGAGAGAAATTTTTAAGCCTATATCCTGTTGATGAGAACGGGCAAACGGATTGCTCAAACTCTTTAGGATTTTATAAATTAGAGGAGGTGCAAGACTAATGAATTATAAACAAATAATAGAATGCCTTATATGTGAAAACCATTACGGACAAAATGACAAATTTATTTCTATATGTCCGCATTGTGGGAATGATGATACTAAAAAGACAATTTATCTTGCAGAAGATAGTGAGATGCTAAAAGCATATATAGATGGCGAAATAACTTTACAGGAGGTGCAAGAATGACATTTGTAGATAAATTTGATGATGATCATTTTATATGGCAAGACCATATCCAGGGAATAGATAAACCGGTTTTATGGCAATACAAAAACAAAGAAAAATGTTTTTACCAATGGCCTTTATATAAAAGATCAGATTATAAAATCCTTATAGAACTAACCAAGGATCAAAAAAAGATCGCCCTTGACTACTTAGAGGAACTACACAAACCATTGAACGAGGAGACAAGGCAACATAACAACGAGAAAGCACGACTAAGGAGGGCTAATAGATGAATGACTTAATAAATACCAAAATGGATGAATGGCAAGAAAAAGGAGACAACATAAGCATGTTTAAACTTGCATCAATGCTATACATAACAGCACCCGAGGAACAAGAATCAAAACTTGCGGAGATAGAAGAATTTGCACAATGTATCGCATCTGACATGAATGACATAGAACTAGCAAAAGCCAAAAAGGAAATAGAGCAATTAATAGAGGAGGACAAACAATGAACAACACAATAGGAATAATAATAGTATTCTCGTTTATGGCTTTTTGCCTACACGGGACATATCTTTTACTAACCAAGGAGGATGATGATGAATAAACAATTTAAAACAGAAAAACAAACTCACAATATACCAACATCTATAAATGTGGTTGATTCTCCATGTAGCATTTACTCGGTTTGTTATGACACCTTTAAAGAATTTTTCGTTAAAGAAGGTTATAACACTTTAGAAAAATGGGAAGACTTTTTAGATGGAGAATATAGCGATGTTGATTCTCACTACATAGAAGATATTGCTAACTTTTATAATCTTGAATGGGATTATATAAACGAAGATGGAAGCGATAAAGGTTATGACTATTTTGTCATTTACACAAAAGAGGTAACTAACCATGAAGATAGATAGAAGACGAATACCGAAACACTTAAGGCATTTATCAAACGAGAAGATCTTATTACTAATAGAACTATTTAGGGGGAGATTATGACATTTACACAAGCAGAATACATATTTAAATGCTTTATCCATGATTCCGGCCAGATAGGAGAAAAAGAACAACCTAACAAGGAACTTTCTCTAACTAATTCTAAAGGCTCATGGCTACTTAAAACGATAACTGGTACCAACATAGCCATAGTATCAAAAGAAGGCAAGGTAGAGCCTCTATGAACACCTCAGAGGCAATTAAAATGATGAAAGCAAAATATGGTCTAAAACAAGACATATCATTAGAGAAATTGTTAAAGATTTTATCTAAAACAGATAGGGAAAACATACTACCCAATCTAAAACAAGAACCAAAATACAAAAAACTAATTATTGAATACTTAAACGAGGAGTACAAATGAAAATAAAAAATAAAACAAAAGTAGATTTTATAGCGGAACAGTTATTGGAGTTACACGAATATGAAAGAAAGCAGTTAGCTTTAATATTGATTAGTTCAACTTTAAACGAAATATCGCAAAAAGAAGCACATGAAATAGCTGAAAGATTAAACCAAGAGGAGATAAAATGAGTAACCAAGCAAACGAACATGCACTAGAAAAGATACACGAAGAAGTCATACAAATGGACTCTAAAGGATTGTTAGAGTCAGAGGTATTTACTGTATCAGATATTTATGGACTAGATGAAACAACCGACAGAGCCAGAATATTAGAATTCATAGCAGAAAATTTATTTTATAACGGTAACATTTATATATAGGAGAAAAAATGAAATTAGTAGAAAAAGAAAACGTAAACTTACAAACCATAATAGAGGACTTAGCAGATATAACTTACTGCTTAGGAGAAATGAAGGAGGATTTAGATTCTTACCGGAATATATTCCTCAACCTTGAAGAACACATCAAAGAAAATAAAATAAACCATAGTCTTTTGGATAGAATAAACACAACCATTAGAACTTTTAACCAAGTAGAAGATGTCATATGGCAAAGCTACTTAAAACTATTACAAAACGAGGAGAACTAAAATGAATGGTAAAGGCTCAGACTTTCGCCCACATAACAAAGAGAAATTTAATGAAAACTTTGATAGAATATTTGGTGAGCGATCAGCTCGCCAAGTAACCAAGGTAACCATAGAATTTGATCTTGATGGTAGCAACCATACTATAGATGAAATCTACACCCGCGCTGAACAGTTGATCAAATCAAAACAACTTAAATTCGACACAGCCACGAGGTATGATTGAAACTATAATTAATATCTATCTATCCCTAAGCGGAGTATTTATAGCTATGCTATTGGTAACTTCGCTAATTGGGATTATAATAAACAAGTAGGTCGAGGTCGCGTATATATCACACTCCCCTTTTTGGACTCCTCACGCACTTCGACTTACACCCCCACGCAAGCACGCAAACCTCACTCACGCATCAATTCATTCGCTAAACCCACCAACAAGAAATGCTTCTTCCCACCAGGCTGACTCATACGCAACCTTTTCTTCTCCCCCTCAAGCACGCACCAAAGAATCTCTTTCTCAATTAAATCCTTCATACCCCTACCGGCACTTCTCCTGTTCGCTCCTATCATCTTTGCATAATAACTAATTGCATCATGACTACTAAAAGTTTCAAACCTGTATCTTTCACACACCGCCCACAACAACATCTTCGAACTCATGTTCAAATCCTCACGCCCGCATATACGTCTGAACAATCTCCATACGCACACTCGCATCTTTGTGTAGTTGTCTTGCTTGCGCACGCACGCAGTTGGCACCAACGCAGTCTTACTTAAATCACCTACCTCTTGTGGAGTCACCCACCAATATTCTTTATTACTCGTATCAAATCTTCTCATCTTTCTCCTCACTCACGCTTGCACGCACGCTTGCTTGCTTGCTTGCTTGCTTTTGGGGAGAGACAAATCCCCTTAGGGATTTTCTCTCTATATATCATTTTAATGATATGGATATATGGTACAGAATGTCTACATTGTAGGTACATTTTGTCCATAGTGTAGGTACAAAATGTCCACATCATAGGTACATTTTGTCTACATCTACCTCTTCTTTTGGTAGGTAAACTTCTACAAAACTATTGCAGTTTGGACACGAAAGATTTGTCACCATCATGTAGTGATCGCTCTCATCTTCAATGTCATGGTCGCCACCCCATATTAATTTGGTATTACAATGCCAACAATTCATATTCATTTCTCCTTAAAAATGTATTTCATATTCTGTCTTTTGTGCTGAGTCTATTGGTTCTAAGATTCCATCTTTTCTTATTAAAGTTTGCACCCCGTAATCCACATTACCAGAGTTAGATTTCACCAAGGCCGCCTTGACCACACTCAACCTGTTGTATGGTATATTTGCTTGCTCACATAACAATTCAGCATCCGATTCACTTGGTACCCACATTGAAATTGCAAAACGTACTGAGTCTGTGATGCTTGATGCTCCCCTGATGTCCGCTTTGTGAGAGTAAGGATCATCTGAGTCATTGGTTATTGATTGTTTATTAATATGGTGGGTGGTAAGCGTAGTACAACCAATATTTGCACTAATCATGGCACAGTAACTGCCCCATAACTGTCCGGCCTCATTACTTTGTGACACGCTTGCAGTAGTAAAAGCTTGCAACGGATCAAAGGCAACCAGCTTTAAGTTATCAATGGTTTTTAATTCCTCTACTATTTGTTGTGCTTGTTCGGTGATACCTTCTTCTCTTAACAAGATTAAAGGTTCTTTTTGATCCGGTACCGGGAACACATAGACATCGTTGTTGTGTTTAAACCTTTCACCAAGTGGATCAAGTAACTCAATCCTGTTGTGTACCTCGTTTAAATCATCCTCAGCACAGAAGACCACCGAAGATCCGTGTTCTTTTACTGGTTTTCCCCACCAAGTCGTGCCTTTAGCTATAGCAAGTGCTAACTGTAATAGTGATAAAGACTTACCAACACCACCACTACTGGCTAATATTCCTGGTTTAGCTAGTGGAATGAAAGAGTCTACTAAAAACTTTTGTGGTTCTGGTTTTTCTACCAAGTTGCGAATTGCATATTTCTTAATATTAAATTTAGATTCAGTAAGCTCTTGTCTCACCTTATCCAAACCGTGTTTTAAATATAAGTCGTTGTAGTCACCACGTTCGCTTGGCAAACGCACGCATGAGTTATTCACAGCTTGTACACATTCCTGTGCTTTCTTCTCGCCAACTCCGGACTCATCATTGTCTAAAGCAATAATAATTCTAGCACCCGAAAGCTTGCGTATCTTAAGGGCAACTGCCATGACGAAATTGGCAGAAAATACGCAAGCTACGGGAATCTGGGTAGCCTCATAGATAGTTGCAGAAGTTGAATAACCTTCAGCTAATATAATTTTATCTAATTTAGGAATGTCTTTTATGTCCGCACCAATGAGAAATATATTTCCTTTGATCTCGGAGTCAGAGGCGAATCTTTTTTCACCTTTTTTGTTTATAAACTGTAGAGAACGTATGTCTCCTGTTGTAGAATACACACCGCAAACCAACATATCCTGGTATTGCTTTAAACCATAACTTTTAACTTTTTTATTTGTGAGATATTCATGTTCAACAAGATTAGAATAAGATTCATGCCAGTCTTTAACTTTTTTAGCCACTTCGTCATGCCTTTGTTTTTTAGCTTTATCAGCCCTTTCTTTGTTCTCTTGCAGTTGTCGTTGTAAGTCTTCTCTATCTTGAATAGACATAGTTTGATGATTAACACTTGACCATTTGCCTTCAAACCCAGTCTTCCAGTTACCAAAAGTTGCAAAATAATTACCGTTTACTTCGTTAACAACATAATATCCCGACTTCTGTCCAGAAGAGTCAGCACGCACGCCAGCAAGCTCGGTTACCGGCACCCTTACTATCTCTCCTGTTATTTGTAAATGATCAATACGCAAGCCCTGTGCTTGCATCTCGTTGATTAAATCGTTTGTATCTTTGCCCGTGTTTTGTACCAGATTATTTTCGTCTGGAAAGTATTTCCTCAGATCCATGTTTTGCCCTTTCATCGTCTTGTTTGGCTATAGCATTAGCCCAGTTTAAATATTCTCTTACTATATTAGTAAAAACCCTTTTTCTTTTTACTCTATCCCATTTGTGTAGAGGCTCGTTACCTTCTTGTCGAGATAGTTCTAGATAGATATCTTTAGTTTGCGCAATAGAATATTCAATGCCTTCGTCATTTAACTGGCATTTGTTTGGAAGTCTTTCACCTTCCTTAATTTTGTTTAAATGATCCATACTGCATGCTCCCAACCAATGATCTCCATCTTGGTAAAGTAAAGGCCCACAAGGTCGCTTGCAATAAGCACATAAAGTAGGCCTGTTTTTCGCATCGTAATTAAAAAGGCGCGTCTTCATCGAGAGTAGTAGAACCCATAGCTTCTAAATCTTCCTTTGAAGGACTAGCCTTAATGTTATCATCTGAAGTTTTTGGCTTGCTAACTTTTTGGCTAGCAGGCTTCCAGTTCTTACCAAAGTCTTCATCAATTACCATGTACTTATCATCTGCATCCATTTTAATTGGCGCGACAACTGACTTGTCCATGAATTTATCCATGCTTGTCAATGAGCCTAAACCCATTGCTGTTGCCATAGCTTTGAATGAGTGTCTGCCACGTCTTGCCACATCTGGATTATCATGCTCCATTGCAAAAGCATGGTTAATTCTAAAACCAGATTCACCTACTGTGAAAAATACTTTAATTGCTTCCCAGTTATTTCTACCGGTAACAACCTCATATCCATCAAAGTTTAATGTGTGAACACCAGGTTCAATCTTTGCTTGCGATTCTGTTCCAGAATCTAAATTATCAAAATTATATTTTGTTAAGTCCATATTTTTACTCCTATAAATTAACCAGGATCGTAAGATGAATAAGTATTAAGATACTCAATCAAATCTTCACAATCCTTTTTTAAATCAGCGATCCTGTCGTAGGTTTCAACTGGATAAGACTCACTTTCAAAATCAACTTTTCTTAATAAAGAATTAAGTCTAGTTGTAATCCTGTCCAGGTCTCGCTGTACCACATCAATATCAGATAACAAACTCACTTCAACATTGCCTCACGAATGGCTGGCCATTCCATCGGCAGTTCGTCTGGTAAGTTATATCTGTTCTTTGCAAGGAAAGCCGGATCATTATTGGTATAGATAATTCTATCGCCAGATACAGTCTTAGTAGTCATGCCACTTTTACCTTGCACCTTAATAGTTCCTAATTTTTTAGCCGCAAAAAAACATGCGTCTGAGTGTTCTAATAACAATGCCGCAGCTTTTTTATGAAGCTTAAGAGAGAACCTGTCATATGCTTCTATTCGTGGATCTTCCACTTTTCGTACATCACTATGGCAAATCTGAAAGATCATCATGCCTTTGTCTCTTAGTCTATTAAGTTTTTCTATATATTCACCCCAGTATCTAAGGGTTTCTGCATAGCCTTTTCCATAGCTTGGTTGATCAATAGATTTCCAACTATTGTCTTCACAAACTTTTTCCCAAAGCAGTCGTTCAAACCAATCTAAAGAATCAACACAAACAGTTTTGTATTCATGTTTTTCATTAGCAAGTTCGTCTAAGTTATTCATCACATCTTTGTAAGTCTTACAAGGAATATGATCCATTTCAATTTTGCCTAGACCGTCTTCTACGTCTAACATAATTGGGTTTCTAGTTTGTGAGGCTAAATACGTTTTACCAACTGCTGCTTCACCATGCACGATAATTCGTGGTGGTTTCTGCTTAGATTTTTTTCGTATATCCGCCAGACTCATTTAGCCACCTCTACAACAGATTCATTTTCTAATGCATCTTTGAGTCTTTTTGAGTATTCAGCTCTTAAGATGTCTAGTTTCTCTACTTCAAAGTTTGCGTTGGCAACAAAGTCATTTTTTTGTTTTTCTACCAATGCTAGTTTGTTATAAAGTAACCCTTGCTCATCGTTAAGATCGTCAAGGTTATATTCCTTGCCACCCTCTTCGAAGCTAAAAGTTTTTATTTCACTATTTTCCGTCATTTTCATCTCCATGATTATATTGTTTATATAAATCGCAAATGCTCCTCGCGTTACACCAACGACAATGATCCCCGTATACATATACAGGGTTTTCTTCAAGACAAGCATCAACGCTTGGCTTCAAAAAATCGTATGCCCAGTCCACTAAGAATTCTGCTGTGGTAATCCATGTTTTTATAGGCCCACCACCCCATGTAGCCCTTGGTTGCACAATGGTAATCTCGACTTCTGTGTCTTCATTACCATATCTTGACAATGCACCAAGCGCATAAATCATAGCCTGTTTGTTGTTATCTGGGCTGACGGGATATTTACCAGTCTTAAGATCTATAACACACATTCTTGCAGGGGTGACAATAAGTGCATCGGCATATCCGTAAAGGTTGTCTGATATCTCATCTAATCTAACCTTTTGTTCAACAAGTAATTTCCCGTCAATTTCTTTTGTTCGATTTTGAACATAGTCAACATAGAACTTTGCACAATCAATCATGTCTTGATCTACTACTATTTCAAAATCTTCTACTAATTCTGTTTTTCCTAACCAATAATCTTCAAGAGTCACATCAACTAAGAATCCCTTTAAGAGTTGTTCTGTCATGCTGTGAATTAACGTACCAACTGCCGCAGGTATACCAACTTGGTAATCAACCTTTGCCGCTAGTTTTGGCATGCCTGGACATTTCGTCCATTTATCTGCTGATGATGGGCTAAGTAAAGCGTGCTTCATTAGATACCCTTGATTTTTCTTCCCATCTTTTGATCTCATCTAAATCATATAAGACTTTACCGTTAGGCCCGCTTGGTTGTAAGTATGCTGGGCCTTTCTTTTTTAATCTTAAATTGTGAATTGATCGGGCATCCATACACCAACGCTTTGCTAATTGCTTAGTGTCAATGAATACTGTATCTTTAGTGTCCATATTTCTCCCTTTTTTGTAATATTTATGTAATAATATACTTAATATTTTATATTAACAAGTATTTTTTAAAAAAGGAGTTAAAAAATGTCGATAGATGATATCAGCAAAGAAGAGTGGGATAAGGTTAGTAATATAAAACCAGATATGGTTAATAAGCCACAGCATTACCAAGGTATTGTTGAGTGCATAGAGCTAATTAGAGACAGGGTTGGATCTAAAGGATATGCGGCTTATCTAGAATCAAATATCTGGAAATATTTATATAGACATAAAGATAAGGAAGAGAACATACAGGATTTGAAAAAGTGTCAATGGTATTTGAATGAACTAATTAAATATTATGAGGAATTATAAAAATTGCTAAGGAGGTAACTATGAACTTATATGAGTTTGACGATCCAATTCTTAAAGAAAGAAACGGAAGAAAACCAATATATGTAAACAAACATCTTGCTAGAAAGTTTA
>Ga0209603_1003574_pt1 | contig 13383 bp, 13 predicted proteins | sample COGITO_mtgs_1206_FD_184812 | JGI IMG/M metagenome (GOLD analysis project Ga0209603, IMG submission 184812) | Pelagic marine microbial communities from North Sea - COGITO_mtgs_120607 (SPAdes) (version 2) | ecosystem: Environmental > Aquatic > Marine > Epipelagic ... | reverse complement strand
GCGGCAACAGAACAAGACAATACTTATGTTTTTGAAGTTGCAAGCAGTGTGACTGAGCTTTATGTTGCTGGGTTTTATCATTATCAGCTTGAAGTCACAGAAACCGCAACCGGCAACCGTGTCGTTTTAGAGCGTGGCACCTTTACAGCCGTTGTTGATTTAGACATCAACGGCACTGACCCACGCACCCACGCCGAAATAATGATAACCAAGATTGAAAGCATTCTGCAGGGCAAGGCTGATGCCGATGTTGCCAGCTATTCAATTAACGGTCGGTCACTTACAAAAATGTCATTTACTGATTTAATAGAGGCGCGGGACTTTTACAGAAAAGAACACGCAAAAGAAATACAAATTGAACGCGCAAACGCTGGGGAAAATACCGGCGCGACAGTGCTAGTGAGGTTTTAAATGGCTGTGCTTGATTTCTTTAAGAAGCCTAAAAAGGCACAAAAACGTTCTTATTCGGGTGCCAACATAGGGCGTTTATTCTCTGACTTTGTGACTTCATCACGGTCAGCCGACAGCGAAATCAGACCCAACCTTAGAATTTTACGCGATAGATGCCGCGAAATCAGCCGTAATCATCCATATGCCCGCCGCTATTTGCAGATAATGACAACAAACATTGTCGGCGCATCCGGCGTTTCAATGCAGGTTCGCAAACGCAATGATGATAATTCGCTTGATACTGTTGGCAATCGCCTTATAGAACAGAATTTTGCCGCGTGGGGGCGTGCTAATTTTTGCACAGTTGATGGTCGTCTGGGGTGGAAACAGGCGCAACGCTTGTTTATTGAGACGCTTGTGCGCGATGGCGAGGTGCTTATTAAGAAAATACGCAGACCCGCATCAAATGATTTTGGCTTTTCATTGCAGTTTTTGGAAGCTGATTATCTTGATGAGGAATATAACACGCGCTTGTCAAACGGTAATGAGGTGCGAATGGGCGTTGAGGTTGATAAGGCTGGCAAGCCTCAATCTTACTTCATGTTTGAAGACCATCCGCATCATGATCACAATTACGGGTCACGCACTAAGCGCAAGCACATACAAGTCCCAGCCGACCAGATAATTCATTGCTTCGTGCAAGAGCGCGCAGGGCAAACACGCGGCATCCCTATGATGGCAAATGTGCTATCGCGGCTGAAAATGCTTGATGGTTATGAAGAGGCAACGCTTGTAAATGCGCGGGTTGCGGCTTCTAAAATGGGTTTCTTTGTTAGTCCTGAAGGTGATGGCTATGTTGGTGATGATTACGACAATCACGCGCCGATTATGTCAGCCGAACCCGGATCTTTTACCCAGCTGCCGCAGGGTATGAGCTTCGAGCAATTTAACCCAAGCAGTGGAACAGAGAGCTTCGCTGATTTTGAGAAAGCTATTCTGCGCGGCGTGGCTTCTGGTCTTGGCGTTTCTTACGTTTCACTTGCTAACAATCTTGAAGGCGTCAGCTATTCGTCAATCAGGCAAGGCACGATTGAAGACCGTGACCACTTCAAGGTTTTGCAACAGTTTATGATTGATGCATTTATCGACCCTGTTTATCGGTCGTGGCTTGAGATGGCTATTACTGTCGGCAAGATTAACCTGCCAATGGGCAAATATGATTTATTCGCAGATAATGTTATCTACCGGCCTCGCGGCTTTGCGTGGGTTGACCCGCAGAAAGAAATCAATGCCAGCGTTACAGCATTGCAAAACGGCGTTGTGACCTTGCAGGATATTCATTCGCAATATGGCAAAGATACAGAAGATGTCTTCGACCAAATTAACCGCGAAAAAGAGCTTGCTGAAAGATATGGCATTGAAACAGCATTTCAACCGTTCGGAAACAAAGCACCGGTTCCGGCAATTATAGAAGCAGGGCAAAATGATGAACCAGTCTGATAATGATGTCGAAATGACAGAAACAGAAATTGATGATACAATCGCTTCAGAAGAAGAGGTTGTCATGACAGAAGAAATTACAGAAGAGCGTTTTGACCGTTCTGCGCTTACATTTCGGGCAGCAGATGGTGAAATGGTAGATGAAGATGACCGGCGCGTTTCTATGAGCATATCAAGTGAAGAACCTGTTGAGCGTTCTTTTGGGCTTGAAGTGCTAGAGCATACAGATGAAAGCATTGACCTATCGCGGTTGAACAGCGGTCACGCGCCGTTGTTATTAGACCACGATTTGACAAAACAGATTGGCGTTGTTGAACGTACTTATCTTGATAAAGCGGATCGCAAGTTGCGGTCTGTTGTTCGCTTTGGAAAAAGTGAGCTTGCAAGGGAAGTTTATGACGACGTTAAAGACGGTATCAGAAGCAACGTCAGCATCGGTTACCAAGTCAAAAATATGGAAGCAAAGAACGACAGAAGCGGGACGGTTTCTGTTAATTCGTGGCTACCATACGAAGCAAGCATTGTTTCGGTTCCAGCAGATAATAATGTTGGGGTCAATCGCAGTGCTGAAATAGAAAAACCTGTCATTCAAATAAAGGAACAGAAAATGACTGAAGTAAACCAAGACGAAATCCGCGAAGCCGCTACAGAAGCAGCCAAGCGCGACTTTCAGAAAAATGCTGGCGAAATTATCAAGCTGGCCCAAAAGCACAACCGCCGCGATTTAGCTGACCAAGCTATCGGTGACGGTATGTCAGTTGCTCAATTCCGTGGCGTTCTATTAGACGCAATCGGTGAAGGCACACCTCTTGAGCAGTCAGCCGGTGCGGTTGATATGTCAGCTAAAGAGCAGCGTCAATATTCGTTTGTAAAAGCTGTTCGCGGTCTGGTTAACGGTTCTGGCTTGCAGGGTCTTGAGCGTGAAGTTTCTGAAGAAATTGCAAAGCGTCAAGGTCGCGAAGCACGCGGTTTCTATGCTCCAGATTCATTCTGGGGTGGCCGCCGTGACCTAACTGTTGGCACAGCATCGGCTGGAGGCAACTTGGTCGGCACAGATCATATGGGTGATCAGTTTGTTGATGCACTGCGTTCGCGCTTGGTGTTCAATGAACTTGGCGCACGCTTTATGACTGGCCTCAAAGGTGACGTTGCTATTCCAAAGCTGGCAACTGGCGTTTCAGCCGGTTTCGTTGCTGAAAATGGCGCAACATCTGAGGTGAACGCAACTTTCTCACAGATCACAATGTCACCGAAGTCATTGGGTGCATTCACAGACATCAGCCGCTTGTTGATGATCCAGTCTGATCCATCTGTTGAGCAAATCATCCGCGATGACCTTTTAAATGCAATTGCCCAGAAAATTGAGGACGTTGCAATCGAAGGCGGCGGGTCTAATGAGCCAACAGGCATCATCGGAACAGCCGGTATCGGTTCAGTCGCAATCGGCACAGACGGTGGCGCACTGACTTGGGATACCATCACCGACCTAGTCAAAGAAGTTGAAATTGACAATGCTGCAATCAATGGCAATTCACTTGCCTACTTGACCAACCCTAAAGTGAAGTCACATATGGCTAGCACTCCAAAGGTTGCGTCAACAGATAGCGTGATGTTGATGGATGCGCCTTGGAACAGCGTTTACGGTTATGATGTTGCAGTTACCAACAACGTGCCATCTGACCTTACAAAAGGCACATTAACAACCGCCAGTGCATTGATATATGGCGATTTTAGTCAACTTTTGTTTGGTTTTCATAGTGTCGCTGATGTATTGGTTGATCCATACACAGCCGGTTCAACCGGTGCAGTACGCATTCGCGTGATGCAGGAAATGGACTTGGCTGTTCGTCACGCTCAGTCATTCGCAGCGTGTCTCGATATCGACGCCTAATATCATTAAGGGGGGCGGCATTAGTCGCCTCTCTTTTCACCAGTGAGGTCAAACATGAATATTAAATGCAAACGCGCTATGTTAGTAAACGGCAAGCATCATGAAGCTGGTGACATTGTTGAAGTGCCTGTAAATATCGGCCTTGATTTGGTCAATATGGGCAAGGGTGAAGTCGTTGAAGAAAGCCCAACCATTACTGACAGGGCAATCGGCCTGACAAAGAAATCAGCCGCATCACTTGTAAAACGGAACACAAAGAAAAAATGAACATTTACATCACACAAGATTGCATCGCAGGCGGCGCGGCATTAAAGGCTAACAAGTCTTATGACATCGCGCCTAACATTGCAGAAAAACTTATTGCCCGTGGCTATGCTAAAAAAGACACAGGCCAACAAAAAGCTAAAACTGTAGAGCTAAAAGAAGATTACTAAATGGCAGTAGAAAGCGCAGCAGATAGAGCGATATTTGTCGGTGTCGATGATTTCGGCGTTGCGGCAACATACACGCCATCGGGCGGGTTAGCTTCTACTGTGTCCGGCATCTTTGATAATGATTTTATCGAAATAGATGCTGGGGGCGGGATTGGGGTAGCTATGCAACAACCGCGCTTTCATTGCCGCACTGGTGACGTTTCTAGTGCCGCTGAGGGCGATGCTTTATCTGTCAGCGGTGTTAGTTACATTATTCGCATTGTGCAGGATGACGGTACCGGCATGACTATTTTCGTATTGGAAAAACAATAGATGGCGCATGTTAGAAATCAAATACGCGATGCTATTGTGACCGCAGTGACCGGACTTACCACGACCGGCACTAACATTTTTCGCAGTCGGGTCTTTCCGTTGGAAACAACAAAGCTGCCGGCCTTGTGCGTCTTTACTAAATCAGAAGAAGTGGAGTTTGACACGCTTCACATCCCACGCTCAATTAATCGGGTTCTTGATGTTGCTGTGGAAGCATACGTTACAGGCACAGCGAATTATGATAATACTTTAGACACGATTGCGGTTGAAGTCGAAGAGGCTTTAGCGGCAGACGTTACGCTTGGCGGCAAGTCAAAAGATTTGCAGGTTATAGCGTTTGAAGCTGATTATATTGGTGACGGTGAGCAGACCGTTGCTGTGGGTCGCTTCACAGTTCAAGTGCAATACCGCACTCTTGAAAATGATGTTGAAACTGCCGCTTAGAAAAGGAATTTCAAATGGCTACACTTATAGGAAAAGACGGTGTTGTAAAACTGGGAAGCAACGCCATCGGTGAAATCCGGTCTTACAGCATTGAGCAAACAATGGATGTGATTGAAGATAGCACCATTGGCGATGCAGACCGAACATTCAACGCCGGTCTTAAATCATTCTCTGGCTCAATGGATGTTTACTTCGATGATGCAGATGCCGGTCAGCTTGATGTGCAAGTCGGTGATACAGGCACAATCTCTGTACAAGTTGAAGGCGACACTACAGGCGACCATAAACTATCTGGCGCAATCTTGGTGACAGGTCGCACAATCACAGCGTCTTTTGATGGTATGGTTGAAGCATCTGTGACTTTTCAAGGTTCCGGTGCGTTGACTGAAGGCACTGTTGCTTAATGTCGCTGGGTAGCAAAATCGCTGAAAAGCGCAATAATGTTCAGCGGCGCACAATCGAAATCTCAGAGTGGGGTGACGATGCGCCGTTGTCTATTTATGTTTCGCCGGTAACTGGCGGTGATATCGACAAGCTGCAAAGAAAGCACAAAGACTTTCTGAACAATATGACAATCGCCGGAATGGTTGATTTGATTATTGCAAAAGCAGAAGACGCAGACGGAAACCGTTTGTTTACGCTTGAAGATAAATACACCCTGCTGGCTGAGCCTGTTGACCTGATTGCAATTATTGCAACCCAGATTTTTACTGATGCTAAAAGCATTGAGGAACAGGAAAAAAACTAAGAGACGATCCGTTTCGGCTTAATGTTATGGCCTTAGCGGATCGGTTACACAAGACGCAGGACGAAATAGAACAGCTTTCATTGTCAGAAATCAATGAGTGGTTTGCTTACTTTAAGGTGATAGATAATGGCAAAGAATGAAATCGGCATTTTAATCACTGCAAAAGACCTTACCAAAGGCGTCTTTAGAAAATTAAATGCGTCTTTGGGTCTTGTTCGGCGTTCTATTTTTAGCCTAAAAGCTGGCTTGGTATCCGTAGCTGGTGCCGCTGGACTTGGCTTGTTGGTCAAATCGTCTTTGCAAAGCATTGACACTTTAGGCAAAACAGCCAGTAAATTAGGCGTCACATCACAAGCATTACAGAAATTACGTTTTGCGTCACAGCTTGCGGGCGTTGAAACGCGCACTGTTGATATGGCTGTGCAACGCTTTACGCGCAGATTGTCAGAGGCCGCACAAAATACTGGAGAAGCAAAAGACGCTTTAAAGGAATTGGGCCTTAATGCAAAAGAGCTTTCAAAACAGCCTTTAGAAAAGCAAATGCTGACTTTAGCAGATGCCTTTGAGGATGTGAAAAGTAGTGGCGACCGCGTTAGATTAGCCTTTAAATTGTTTGATAGTGAAGGCGTGGCCTTTGTTAATACCTTGCAAGGCGGCAGCTCTGCGCTTCAAGAGATGTTTAGAGACGCTGAAAGTCTTGGCTTTATACTGTCAAACAGTGCGGTCAAAGGCGTAGAGCAAGCAAATGACAGCATTGGAAAATTGTTTGTCGTTTTAAAAGGCGTTACTGACCAAATGGTTGCAGCACTTGCGCCAGCTTTGCGCGTAATTGTTGATTTGCTTACAAACAAAATTGCAGACGCAATAAAATCTACAGGCGGCATTGAAGAGTTTGCAAAGGCTCTTGCTATTTCCGTCATCAATATGTTTGAGCGCGTCACTTTAGGCATGAAGGTTTTTGTAAATAGAATTATAAAAGGTTTAAATCTTGTTATAGAAAGCGCAAAAGTTCTTGGTTATGTTATTGGCGGGGTTCAGGACAGCAAGTTAAAGACAGTTGGTGAATATGCTTTTGTCAGTGCTGGATTTTTTCAAGAATTAAGAGATGCTGTTTTAGGCACAAAGTTTGCTATTGAAGGTGTTAATGATGCCGTCGATAAAGGTTCAAATTCAACTTATGTTTTAGGCACAAAGTTGCAAGAGCTTTCAGACCAAGCAATAAAATTTGGAGAAAATATGGAAGGCGCAGCTGTGCGCGGCGTTAAATCTTTAGAAGATGCGCTTGTTGATGTCGCAATGCAAACCACATCAACTAAAGACGCTTTCAAATCAATGGCCAAATCTATTATTGCAGATTTAGTTAGGGTGCAAATTCAAAAAAGTATAACCGCGCCTCTATCGTCTGCGTTGTCCGGCGTGTTTGCTAGCTTTAACGCCGCACCAACTGGTAAAGCAATCGGCGGGTCTGTTCAACGCGGTCAGCCTTATCTGGTCGGTGAGCGCGGGCCTGAGCTTATGGTTCCAAATCAGTCAGGCTCTATTGTCCCAAATGGGGCAGGTGGTGGCGGCGTGGTAGTTAATCAGACTATCAATCTTTCAACCGGCGTTTCGCAGACTGTCAGGGCTGAAGTGATGCAGATGCTTCCACAAATTAGCAACGCGGCAAAGGGTGCCGTTCTTGATGCAAGGCGGCGCGGCGGCTCATTCGCAGCGGCTTTTTAAATAGGTGATAAATGACAATATCGTATCCGCTTGCACTACCAACCGTTACCGGCATCGCTCAGATAACACTGCGCGGCGTTAATGCGGTTGCAATAAGCCAAAGCCCGTTCACATTTAAACAGCAGGTAATCGCGCATCAGGGCCAAAAATGGGAAGCTGAAGTTACCTTGCCAGCACAGGACAGAAGCACAGCGGAAACGTGGATTGCTTTTTTAATGTCACTGCAGGGCGCAAGAGGCACCTTCTTAATGGGCGACCCAAACGGCGCGACCGCTAGAGGTTCAGCATCCACAACCGCCGGAACGCCGGTTATCAATGGCGCAAGTCAAACAGGCCAACAGCTAGACATTGACGGGTTGCCAGCATCGGCAACGGGCTATCTATTGGCTGGTGATTATATTCAGTTGGGCGGCGGGTCTTCTGCAACGCTTCATAAAGTATTGCAGGATGTGAACACAAATTCATCAGGCGAAGCTACGCTTGATTTATGGCCTTATGTTCGCACATCACCGGCAGACGGTTCTTCTGTTGTTGTTTCATCTTGTAAAGGTGTTTTCCGGTTATCATCAAACCAGTCAGACTTTTCTGTAAACAGTGCGTCAACCTATGGCATCAGCTTTGCCGCAGTTGAGGCGGTGGCCTAATGTCCAGAGAAGTCGGTGCAATACAGTCAGCATTAGAGGCATCAGAAATACAGCCTTTGTTTGCTGTTCAGTTGATGCTGGATACTCAGCCATTATATTTTTGGACTGGTCTAGGTGATTTAACGATTGATGGCATCACTTACGTGGGCACCGGTCAGTTTCTTGCAATAAGCGAAATGGAAGAAACAGCGGAAATCGCGGCGAAGGGTGCTGTCATTACTTTGTCAGGCATCCCCAGTGAGCTTTTATCTTTGGCAATATCCACGCCTTATCAGGGGCGACTTTGTAAAATCCTGTTTGGCGCGATTGATGCGAACAAAAAATATTTAAAACAAGAGAATGGCGATTTTGTTCTTACTGAAGCAGGTGGCAGGATTGATATTACTGATGGCGATAACACACCGGCAATCAATCTTTTTACCGGCTATATCGACAAAATGGACATTGATGAAGGGCCGGAAACGTCAACTATTGCGATGAGCGTTGAAAGCCGCTTGATTGATTTAGAGCGACCTAGAATATTCAGATTTTCTGACCAGAACCAAAAAACCAGATACCCAACAGATAAGGGTTTAGAGTTCGTTGAAGACCTGCAAGATAAGCAATTTAACTGGGGCCGAGGGTGAGGGTTAAGGACTGGGAAGCCAGATTAGATTATTACATTGGCACAATTAGAGATTTTCCCTTTAAATGGGGCTTTAATGATTGCCTTTGTTTGGCTGATGGGGCAATCAACGCGCAGACTGGAAGCTATCTTTTTCAAGATTGGCGCGGGACTTACTCTAATGAGTGGGGGTGCTTGCTCAATTACAAAAAGAAACTGAAGAAGGTTGGATGCTCTGACATTGTTGAGGCTGTAGACAAGCGGCTTGATAGGTTAAATGTGGCAATACCAATGCGGGGGTCTTTGGTTGGAAGGCGTGACCATCTGGGGGCTTCTGTTATGTCGATTGCATTCGGCATTGTGGTATCTGACAAAGCCGCGTTTTTGGGTTATGATGGCTTAGTGTTTTTGCCGGTGCAAGATAATGATATTTTTTGGAATGTTTAAATGAGACAATTTTTACTTTCATCAACAATTCTTTCAACGGTTACGGCTATTGCGCTTTTTCCTTTTGATGCTATTGCTGACCCTATAATTGTGGCGGCGGTGATTAGCGCAGGTGCGGGGACTGCTGTTGCTTATGCGGCTGGCACAATCGCGGCTGGTGCTGTTTTAGGCTATTTTGCAACCAGCTTTATGATTTCTGCCGGTCTATCGTTTGCGATGCAATCACTTTCACCAAAGCCAAAAGGTAGCGGCATATCATCAGCCGCAAACTCAGCTATTTTAACAAGCGGCGTTTCACCGGTTGCTGACCATCAGATTATTTATGGTGAAACAAAGGTTGGCGGGGTCATTGTTTACAAAGAAGCCACGCAAAACAATAAGTTTCTGCATATTGTTGTTGCGCTTGCCGGTCACGAATGCGAGGCAATAGAAACTGTTTATCTAAATGATGAGGCTTTGACACTAGACGTTGATGGTAATGTAACAGCACCGGAAAAATATGAAAATCTTGTCAGAATAAACACGCATTTAGGCTCAGCAACGCAGCTTGCAGATAGCGATTTAGTCTCTGACAGTGCTGGTAAATGGACTGCAAACCACAGACTGCAAGGCATTTGCTACGTTTATGCGCGGCTTGAGTTTAATGCTGATGCGTTTCCAAATGGCGAGCCAAACATTACAGCAATCGTTAAAGGGAAAAAGGTTTATAACCCTAATACATCCAGCACCGTTTGGTCAGCGAACTCAGCTTTGTGCGTCAGAGATTATCTATTTTCAAATTATGGCCTTAATTCAGATGCGTCAGAAATTGATGATGCGCTTGTAATCGTAGCGGCAAATATATGCGATGAAGATATAACGCTTTCTGAGGGCGGTACAGAAGACCGCTACACAACTAACGGCGCAATTAGCACCGGCACAAAACCGGCTGAAACCATTGACGCGCTGTTGCGCTGTATGGGCGGGTCGTTGTGGTACGCGCAGGGCAAATGGCGCATTAAAGCGGCAGCATATATCACGCCGACCTTTAGTTTTACTGAAGATGATTTGCGGTCTAATGTTAGCATCCAGACCCGACACAGCCGCAGGGATAATTACAACATCGTCAAAGGCACCTTTAGAGGTGAGGCGAGCAACTGGCAATTTAGCGATTTCCCAGAAATAAGAAGCCAGACTTTTATTGATGCTGATAATGGCGATGAAAGCGGAATGGATTTGGAAATGGGTCTTGTTTCTTCTGCCGCCACAGCGCAACGCATTGCAAAGATTGCTCTGTATCAGAACCGCGAACAGCTAACACTGTCTGCGTCTTTCGGCTTGCGAGCATTTCAAGTGCAAGTCGGTGATGTTATTAACTTCACAAACACACGCGCCGGTTTTACAGATAAACCGTTTGAGGTTGTGAACTGGGTTTTTGCGCCAAATGACAGCGGCGAAATCGTGGTCAATATGACACTGCGCGAAACATCAGCCGCCGTTTATGACTGGGATGCAGAAGAAAGCGCGTTTGAGCTTAATAACACAATCTTGGCTGACCCGTTTGACGTTCCAGCTATTGGCCTTTCAGTTACTTCTGAGGCCAGAATTATCAATGAGCATCTAACAAACGTGCTTAAAATAAACACAACATCATCATCACCAGAGCGCGTTGATTATGTTGAAGTGCAGTTTAAAAAGACAACTGAGACTGAATACACAAACACATCTATCGGCGACCTTGGCCTGTTTGAGATATTAGACGTTGCAGATGATTTCTATGATGTTCGGGTGCGTGGTGTTAATACGCTTGGCATCAAAGGTGATTTTAATACTTATTCTGGGTTTCAAGTTACAGGCTTGGCTGACCCGCCCGCAGATGTATCTGACTTATCAGCAACGGTAAACAACGGCGCGGTTTTTGTTGAGTGGGAAGCTGTGCCGGATTTAGATTTGTCGTTTTACCGAATTAGATATGCGCTTGAAACATCAGGCGCAACGTGGGCCAACGCGACCACGGCATCTGAAAAGATTGCACGACCTGCAACAAACGCAACTTTACCGGCACGCTCTGGCACTTACATGATTAGGGCATATGATAAAATCGGTAATGCGAGCGTCAATTATTCCAGCTTTATCGTGCCTGTTGCAAGCATTCAGACCTTTGCCACATCTGACACGCAGACAGAGCATAGTGGTTTTACCGGCACAAAAACAGGTTGTTCGGTATCTTCTGGCAGTTTGATAATTACAGACCCATCAACCGCACCATCAACCGCAACTTATGAGTTTTCAAATTATATAGATACCGGCTCAGTTCGCAGGGTCACATCCAGAATTGACCTCGAGACAGTGCGGGTTGATAATTCTGCTGGCCTCTGGGATAATATCAGCGGCAACTGGGACACTTGGGCTGGCAACTGGGATAACTGGACAGGCGCGGCGCAGTTTGCAGATACTGATGTTCTGCGTTACATCGCAACGACTGACGATAATCCTGCATCCAGCCCAACTTGGTCTGATTGGAAAGCCTTTAAAGCCGGTGATTTTAGCGGCAGGGCTTTCAAGTTTAAGATAGAATTGAAATCAACAAGCAACAGCATCACGCCTTCTATTGATTTTCTAAGGGCATATGTGGAGTATAACTAATGGCACAGCATGATTATGTAATCGACAATCAATCAGCACCGGCAGCGCGAACCGATATAAACAACGCTTTGGCGGCTATCGTTAGCAACAATTCATCGGGGTCTGAGCCGACTGTCAAATATGCTGGCATGTGGTGGGTTGATACAACTGCAAACCAATTAAAAATTAGAAATGAAGCCAATGACGCTTGGGTTACTATTGGTGATTTTCAGACCGGTGATAGCTTTTCTGCTGGCTTACCGGCGGGGGCAATCAACGCTTTTGGACAATCATCGGCACCTGATGGCTGGTTAGAGTGCGCTGGGTCTGCGGTTTCGCGCACAACATACGCGGCTTTGTTTGGTTCAATCGGCACAACCTATGGCGTGGGCGATGGCTCATCTACCTTTAATCTTCCTGATTTGCGCGGCGAGTTTATCAGGGGCTTTGATAATGGTCGCGGCATTGATACTGGTCGGTCATTTGGGTCACTACAGACAGACGCTTTCCAGCATCACGGGCATCGGCGTTCAACATTTAGAACACGCAAATCTGGCACTGATACCGCAACGGTTTGGTCTTATAGCGAAAACATTGGCTCAGATGATTTTGACAGTACAGAGATAATCACCACATCTGGCGGCACACCCAGAACGGGGTCAGAGACAAGACCGCGCAACATTTCTATGCTATACTGCATTAAATATTAGGGGTTTATTATGGCTGATAAAAAGATTTCTGAACTTGATGCAATTACCGGCGCAGACACTGCTGCCGACGATTTCTTTGTTGTAGTTGATACGTCTGGTTCAGTTACGAAAAAAATCAGCCGCGCTGAGTTAAACAATGCGATAGAGCAAGACGTGCTTTCGACTGTTGATATCAATGGCGGCACGATTGATAACGCTGTTATCGGCGGCACCACAGCGGCGGCGGGTTCGTTTACAAACGTCACAGTTTCTGGAACTGTTGATGGTCGAGATGTTGCGTCTGATGGCACAAAGCTGGATGGCATTGAGGCATCTGCTGATGTTACCGATGCTACTAACGTAGCGGCGGCTGGCGCGTTAATGACCACAGCCAGCGGAATTGATGTCACTGGCGGCATTGATTTTAGCAGTGGAATATTAGCCAGTAACGGCTCAGTTCAGTTCGTTATGGATAAGGATAACAATGGCGGTGAAGTGTTTGCGTGGGGTCACAATGCAAGCAACGCTACAACAAATGAGTTAATGCGCCTGACATCGGCAGGTTCGCTTGGCATCGGAACTGTACCAAACGCCGCTTCAAAGTTACACGTTTCTGGCGGTCGTTCATACTTTGCGTCCAACTCAAACGCTTTTGCAACTTATCTGCGGTACAACGATACCACTGCTGGCGTATTTGTTGGCTCACCTGCCGCTAATGAATTTCGAGTTTCTGCATCGAGTGGTGCGCTTCGGTTGAACGTAGATGCCGAAGGAAGACTTACCTCAAGCGGCACTGGTTCTGGTGATATCGGGATTTTCAAAACCTCCGCAAACTCCGGCACAGGCTTGTACATCAACAGCCAGACAACAAACCAGATTGACCTTGTGGGCTATGATGGCAGTGCGGCAAATGCTGTAAATATCAGGTCAGGTGGCGCAACTGGTTCTGGTTTG